>Ga0115008_10004814_pt1 | contig 11219 bp, 12 predicted proteins | sample FraStrMetagenome_FD_87164 | JGI IMG/M metagenome (GOLD analysis project Ga0115008, IMG submission 87164) | Marine eukaryotic phytoplankton communities from Arctic Ocean - Fram Strait ARC3M Metagenome | ecosystem: Environmental > Aquatic > Marine > Oceanic | place: Fram Strait | collected...
CAAGGAGCTCAAGGTGCCGAAGGACAACAAGGAAATACTGGTGCTCAAGGACAACAAGGAGCTCAAGGTGCCGAAGGACAACAAGGAAATACTGGTGCTCAAGGACAACAAGGAGCTCAAGGTACTGAAGGACAGCAAGGCTCTACAGGTACAGGAGCACAGGGTGCACAAGGACTACAAGGTGCACAAGGATTACAAGGTGCACAAGGATCTGGTTCATCTATGAATATAGGTGATGCTAGTATATTACAACAACAAGTTGGTACTGTTCTTGTAATTCCTGCAGCCGGAGGTGGTTCTGCAACAGTAACGGCAGTGGCATTCGACCTTTATATTGATACCACTACATTAGCAGTGCCAAATGGAATTACACAAACTAATCCCTATGCAGCATCATTAGGTCTTGCTACTGGATTAGAAGTATCAGATGATAAGTGGTATGAAATTATATTTACATTAAACATAAAGGCGCCAAATGGTGGAGTAGGTTGGCAAGCAAGTGGCCAACTAGGTGCTATAGATAGTGTAGCTACAGTTACCGCGTTGCTTCAGTTTGATATTGAACCATACCCAAATGGTACCTTCCACCAAGAGCCAATAACTATTAGGCATTATGCACAGCTTAAGAATACTGACCAAGTCTTTATACGAATAACAAATGGTATAGGTTCGCCTGGATGGGAGGTTGTTGATTCTAACCTATCAGTAGCTAAGTCAAATGTACTATTCGCGCAGGTTCCATAAATAAGTATCTTAAACAATTGTTATATTTAAAGTATAATAATAAACAGACATAATATGCAAAAAGAAAATAACGAAAGTTTAACTGAGGAGGTTACTACCGTTACGCATTACCAATGGATTAAGGGTGATAATAGTGGTGGCATAGTTACCATTAAAGATACTGATGATCAGTGGATTAATTTTAACGAAGGAGGTAAATTAGCAAAAGATTTAAAAGATGAATTTCTTCAAGTCTTAGATGCTGATATTGCTAATGAGTTTATAAAACCACAGCCTATAGCAATTATACCACCAACTATTGAAAAAGTTAAACCATCTATTGATTCACCTATCCGAGTTTTATTTAATAAACAAAAGAAAAATAATAAAGTAAAACTTCTTTTAGAATTTCCTATAAACATTCCAACAAAAGGCGTTTATGAATTAATGAGTACATCATTTGATAAAGAAGAAGTTGATGAAAAGTTACATGACTTTATTGTAGATCAATTAGATGGAGATGAAATTACTGATTGTTTATTTAATAGTATTAAATCATTAATCGAGAGCAAGTACAAAGGCGAATAGCACACTTTATAAGTAGTAATATATAATAAAATTAATCATATGAACGAGACTACAACACAAACAATACCTAATCGTCGCCAAAGAAGAATGGCAATGAAGCATCAAGGAATTCTAAAAATGAAAAGTAAATTATCATTAAAAGATTGGATTAAAGTATGCAAACAAACTAGAGAAAAAGGGCATGAGATCCATACTGCTAATACTGAAGCTGCTGAAAAAACAATTTATGCTGGATTAGAAGCTGCCGAAAACATTCATATTAGTAGATGGAAAGAAGAAGGGTATACTGATAAAGAAATAGAAAAATTAAGAGAAGCATATTCTCTTCTAATGATTAAAGATAAATCTACTTGGCATACTGATAAAAAAGTTGCCAGAAAAACAATTAAGGAATTAGCATCTACATTACACAAAAGAAAATCATAAATGATTAAGATAGTTTTAGAGCCTGCTAGAAATGGCGTAATTAAAAAGGTCATTGATGACAATCACGGTGGAGGTAGAGAACACTTTACTTCAACTGATGTTTATGAAGAAGGTGCAGAAGATAAAAATGAATATACTTATATAAAAAGATTCTTTTTTGACTTGTGCGATGATATAGGGCTAAATCTTGGTAATAAATTTGATAAAAATGTATTAGACATTAATACACAGTGGGGATCTCATTATGAACCTACTGCTAAAGATATTGAGTTTAAAATAAAAAGACTTAAGAGTGAGCTTAAGGAATTAGAAGAATGGAAGAAGAACATATAGAATTTAACTTCATATACTCTAGTGATGCATTGCGTGTTAAGACATTTTTAGGGAACGTTCCTAGAAGTATGGAGTGTATAAATTACATGGATATATTTAACAAGCTTACTAAAAATGACTTTTATCAATTTGAACCATCTGATGCCGTGGTCTCATCTTATTTAATGAGGCAATTACAAAACGCGATATCTCGTAACTTATCTACTACAATATTTTATGTATTAGGAAATCTTAATAAAGAAACCGTTGGTGGAATCAAACAATACGTAGAATCATTATCCACTAAACCTATTACTTATAAAATTTATCATTCACCTGATATTACTGTCAACGGTACTGCTGAGCTATTCGATGACATAATAGAATTTGAATGAAAACCCACAGAATATTTAATAAAGGACAATTTGTATATTGCTTATTAGCATCTCATACAAATCCTAATATACTTTTGCCAGTCAAAGGTGTTATCTTAGATTCTAAATGGGATCCTGTAAATCCTCTTTATCAAATTCGTATTATTAAACTTTATGATAATATGAAATTTTTAAAACAACATTTCTTTGGAATGAATTTTAGACATGAATTTGAAAACAGAGCAAGAAAAATGATTCTTAAATCAGAGGACTTTAAAACTACTAAAGCATTAGAGGATCGATTAAATGATAAAGACCGAGAGAGGTTTTATGTTGTGATAGAGTCTGTTATGTGCACAAAAACAAAAATTGGTCTTTCAGGATTATTTGAAAAGGTTCAGTTTTACATGATTTCTAAAAACCTAAAAGAAATTAGAGATATCTCTACTAGGTCATTTTTTAAAGGACCTCTTTCATTAGATAGTGTAAAAGAATTTGATGCCAAGTATAAAAAAGGGTGGGCTGACAAATTTGAAAGAAGTGGCTTAGACATAGATAAGTATCTTAACAGCTTAAGTTAAATATATAAATAAAAATTATTTTTATGTTTGGAGCACGTATGCAAAATAACCCTATTTCTAATGAGGAAGCCTGGGAAATACTTAATGCCAATGCAACCCCTGAAAACAAAGCTCAGCTGAATGCTGCAGTACCACCGAACCCAAGCAGCGAAACCCCAACAAGAAATGCAGTATTTGGTGGACAGAGCTCAGGCTTTGCGGCAGGTGTTGCTGATCGATTAAGTAGATCATTTTATTCAGAAGGGGCGGCGGCATCAGCAGAAACCGTAGCAAAAGGTATGGGAGATAATGAAATACCAAGATCTATTGCAAATAAGTATGCACTATTTAACTTCCAAGGATTTAATGGAAACTTAAGTACAAACCAAAAGGACAATTACAGAGACGTTCCTAATAATCCTTTAATGGGTGGAGATCGTGCTCATAATGTAACTATACCAAAAGTGTTGGAATATTTTGCAACTACCTATCCTAAAATATCTTATCAGGCTTCAGATTTTTTATATTCTAAATACTATAAAAAAATTCCTGTGAATCATCTTGTTACTCTAAGAAGATTTCCTACACCAATACAAGACAACATTTATAATCTAGGTGTTAGGATTGCACCTTCTACTAAAGAAGAAAATGGAACTGATAATAATATAGAAGCTGAAGAAAGAGTTGATGCAACGCAAGTAGCCGGTGTAACTGCTGTAACCTATATGGGTGAAACTGCTGGTAATAAATTAGATGATCTTCTTAAGATGTCTTTTGGATTAAAATATAAACAACTTACTGGTGAAATGGAATCTATTGATACTGGTGATCAAGGTGGTGGTTATACTAAGCAGCCTTTTTATAATAAGATAGGTAGTGTAGGTAGAGCAATAACAGATGTTAGTAAAGGTCAAACTGCTGGATCTAAATTTAGAGCACAGAATGGTACAGGTAGTTCTACTGCCGATAGATTAAATACTACTTATCCTAATTTTGTATTAGGTCCTGTTAATGTTGTAAATGAAACTCAAATACGAGATATGGGTTTAAAGTTTACTAATGATATTAAATTATCATTTGAATATGAACTTAGGTCATTAAGCTTTGTCAATCCTAAAGTAGCAATGATTGATGTTATTAGTAATATGTTAACTATGACAACAAATAACGCACAGTTCTTTGGCGGTGGTCATAGATATTATGGTAGTGCTGGATTTGTTGCTTCTGCGTTCGGTAATCCTTCTCTACTAAAGGCCGGTGATTTTTCAGGTTATATGGGTAGTATTGCTAAAGATGTTAATAAAGGTGTAAGTAATGTATTTGGAGACGCGGATGGCGGATTCTCAGCAGAGAGCATTGTTAAAGGTGGACTTAAGGCAGGGAAGCAAATGCTAGGTAATGCATTAGGGAAGATGCTAAAAGATATGATGGGTAGTACTGGTGGAACACAAGCAACTAAAGCTTTTATTAGCGGTGAACCTACTGGTGATTGGCATTTAACAATTGGTAATCCTCTTAACCCTATAGCAATGATGGGTAATATGATTTGTGATAATTCAACTATGACTCTTGGTAAAGGTTTAGGCTATGATGATTTTCCAATGGAAGTTAAATTTGAAATAGATTTAAAGCATGGAAAGCCAAGAGATAAAGGTGATATAGAAAATATGTTTAATGCAGGGCAAGGTAGAATTTATGCATCTGCTCGTGGTGAAGAAGATATACTAAATTTAGCAGGTGTAGAAGTAGAGACTTATGGATCAATACAAACTGGAACTACCAGTACATCACCATCACAAAGTGCAGCTACTAATGGTGCTCCTGCTTCTTCTGTTGGTAATGCAAATGTAAATACATCCCCATCGAATGGAAGTGATGGTGGGATAGATCCGCAATTAATAAGTAACGTAACATCTATGATGATTAACGGATAAAATAAAAATATGATATGAATATTAAATCTCTTACATTAAAAAATACTTTATCTATTGAAAAGACTGGTGAATTATATTATGATTTAACTGCACCATCATTTACGTATAAAAGAGAATTAGGTCTTAGGGGTATACATTATGTTACACAAGACCAAGCAGGGCGTATTGATAAAATAGCAATGCAGTACTTTGGCTCAAGCCAATTTGTTGATGCTATATGTATAGTCAATAATATTTTTAATCCATTTAGTGTAGCAGAAGGTGATGTGTTAGTAATACCAAATTTAAGAGAGCCTGATTTGGTTTATAGAAGACCTAATCCTGCATCTAGACCAAGCGTACAGCTGGCACAGTATACCAACACTGATAGGCAAAGCGTAAAAGATCAATCACGAGTTCAGAGATTAGCACAAAAAGCTAAAACAAAAAAGACAGGTGTTAAGGCACCAATACCACCAAACATGCTACAGCAAGGACAAGATGCTAAAGTGTTTGAAGCTGGTAAAATCTTATTAGGTGCAAATTTACCAACAAGAAATAAAACCAAGACAAACAACTAAATTATGTCAGGAGAAACTATAATTGACAGGAATATATTAACGATCATAGAACCTACAATGGAATTAGATCCGTTAACAATACCTGATGTAGAAAGTGGTACAGAAAATTCAGATGGTGAAACTTCAAAAGAACCATTATCAAAATCTTCTACTGCTGTACCTACTATTATAATTAATGGCTATAATGTACAAGTTGACCGCTTAAGTTTATTTGTATTAAATAATAAAGATTTTTATCCTACATGTAAAATAATTTTTGCTGACAATGATGGTTTATTTACAGCAAGACATTATCCTAAAGATGGAGATCTTATACAAGTTAATATTAGGTCACAGGGTGATGAAACTACATATAAGCCAATAAGAATAGATTTTTCAGTGGTTGACTGTCAGCCTGCCGGTGGAGGTGGCGGAGAATCAGCTAGCAAATATTTAATTACAGGTAGAATGTTTGTTCCAAAATTATTTACAGAATCTGTTCAATACGAAGAAGAAGTTACAAGCTTTGATGCCTTATTAAATATTGCTGAATCAATGCAATTAGGTTATGCATCAAATGTTGAACAAACAGCAGATGTAATGAATTGGACAAATCCGAATGACACGACAGAAACATGGATACAAGATATTGTTGCAAATAGCTATTTAAGTGATGAATCATTTTTTACAAGTTATATTGATCCTTATTATTATTTGACAATGGTTGATGTTAATAAATTATTTAGCCAAGAAGGTGCAATAGAGGCTAGTGAAACTTTTGCGCAAAATGCATTGGACACTGTTGGGGAAAGCGGTGCTGAAACAGGTGAAGCAACACCAATGCCATATATGTTAAGTAATATGACTCAATTCCAAGGTGGGTCTGGGTATATTTCTAAATATGAAATGGTTAATAAGAGTGGTGAAATTAGTAGAGAAAATGGTTATAAGAGATATACGCAGTATTGGGATTTGGAGGCTAAGGAATGGATTAGCGAATTTGTAGATCCTATAACCAATGATACTGAAGGAATGGTTCCAGCAACTAAAGGTAGGCTTGTGAACGGTGAAGTAGAAGGCCCAAGAAACGACCAAGTTAAATATAAATACTTAGGTACACAAGGAGATAATGTTCATCCTGAATTTCAATATAGCAATGTATTAAATTATCAGAATATGACTGAGATTAAAAAGATGGGAATGATTATAGAATTAGATACTGTAAATCCTGCAATTACAAGATATAGTAGAATATATTGCCAGATAATGGAATATGCAGCAGGTGTACAGGAAACTATATTAAAACCTGCCGCTGATTTAGATGGTGTTGAACAAGAAGAAGGTGCAGGGGCATTACAGGAAAGAACCGGTGAAGATGGTGAAAATGATGCGTCAACATCTGGAAATCAAAATGGGGTTAAAAATGAATTCTTAACAGGATTTTATGTTGTGGATGGCGTAGAGTATTTATATTCAGCTCCAGGTCCTTTAAGAATGAAATTACATCTGTTAAGACGCGAGTATGTTCCAACGACCTAATAAATATAAAAACAATACAAAAGTATCATGAATGGAAATAATAATAATGCCAATGAGCTAGGAAATCCTTTTACAGCAGCAGGTGTTAGTGGATCTTCTTTAAATAGTGGATCATTTCCAACCGCGTATGATTTTGCAAAGAAATTTGTAAATCCTAAGAGTGCTAACGGGAGTGGTAATAATGGAGTTACTTCATTAGATGATCCTACATATTTAGGGTATAGTTTAATGTTTGATATTACATCACCGTTATTTAATGGTGCTATTGCAGGTAATCCTGCTATTGAGACAGGTGGCTCTGGTGGTAATTACCCACAAGATTCTGAATCTGCTATTTCATATCTTCTGCAGATAGGTGAAGCAAACCGAGTAGAATATTTAAAGGCATTTATACAGGGGTTATTAGAAATACAAAACACAAGACCGTATTACTTTCAAACTATAGCTGGTTTATTAGAGGCTTGGGAAAAATCTACTAAGTTTGAAGAAGATCCTTTTACAGGAAGTGAAGGAGAAGAAGGTATTACTATAGGATGCCTAGAGGCCATAGATTTAAAAATAACTGCATTGTTTAATTTATATAGAATGGCCGTGTATGATGTACGATATAAAAGATTTGTTTTACCTAAAAATCTAATGAGGTTTGATGTTTATGTAAGTGTACATGAAATAAGAAAATTCAAAACAACAGTAAGAGGAGTTGAGGCAGCTGCTAATACAGCAGAAACTAATTCTGCTACAGTTGTAAATGAAAATACTTCTCAGCTTAGATTTAAATTTACTCAATGTATATTTAATGCTGGTGCAAGTGGTAAAGTTTTTGAAGGTGTTACTAATACTGGTGGTACTGTAGCAACAACTGAAATGAAATGGGCTTATGGCCAGCTTGAAATGCTATCTCAATATTCTGGCTTTAATACATCACTTGAAGAAGATAAGAAGCAAACTATAAGCTCACCAGATATGATAGGTAAACAGAAAAACTTCTTTAAAGATAAACTTGATGGCGTCGTGGACCAAGCCAAAGGGATTGGTGAGTCTGCATTAGCTAATCTTAAAGCAGCACCAGGTAATTTATTAGCAGCAGCACAGGCAAGAATAGGTGGTATAATTGATGGAGCAGTTTTAGGAAATGTATTTGGTTTACAAAATCAAATATTAGGTGCATTAACAAATCCAGGTATACTTAATGCTGCAGTAGGTGCAGCCTTACAGGGAAGCGGTTTAGGTGGAGCTAATGCTGGAAGTATAGCAGCTAGCTTAGGCGATGGTGCATTTGATCCAGCCGTAGCAATCGGGAGTTCATTAAATGGTTCTACATCGGTCTTTGATCCATCAACAAATACTGCAGGTGGTTTAAATTCTGCTAATGCATTTGGACCATCAGGACCACCAGCAAATAACACTTTACAATCTTCAAATATATTTAACTAATGGGAAAAGTAAATCCAGACAATTTTAATGCAGATGATTTAAGAACTACTCAGTGGGTAGGTATAGTAGAAGATACTGCAGATGATATCTTTGAAGGAAGATGTAAGATAAGAGTATATGGAAAGATGGATGACAGGGTTGATCCTGAAGATCCTGCAAGTGCATACAAGATTCCTACTGCAACTTTACCGTGGTCTAGGCCTCATCAATTAATGTATGGAGGGAGCGCAACAGGTAGTGGTAAATTTGAAATTCCAAAATTAGGATCTATTGTTAGAGTTACATTTGATAATGGAAACTTTTATCAGCCAGTTTATCATGAAAACATTTATCCTTCAGATGAAACAAAAGGAGAGATAGAAGCAGCGTACCAAAATTCGCATGTATTAATATATGATACAGCATTTGGTTTAACTGGTGAGTTGCAGGATGGCGTTTCTGAGGTTACAAATGAAAGGGAAGGTGAGCATGTTAAAATTTTCTTTACTGAAGAAAAAGGAATAATGATGGACTATACAACAACTGAAGGACCAACTACAATTAATGTAAAGCCTGATAACTCGGTTCATATAATTAATGCTAATGGAGATTCTATGGTAATGCTTAACGATGGAAATATAACATTTACCCATTCTGCTCAGTTTACAATTAATAGTGGAGCTGATACAGTAATTAATGCTACAACAGATACACTTATTAATTGTGTTAATGCGGTAGTAACTGCAACAGGTGAAACTCATATTAATTCACCAAGAATTAAATTAGGTGAAGCGGCTGCTGAGGCTGTTATTAAAGGTGATACATTTGCAGGTATATTTGATTCACATTATCATATTGGTAATTTAGGTGCTCCTACTAGCCCTCCTAACAAAGTTACCGCACCTGCACTAAGTGCCAAGAATACAACTGACTAATATATAAACTATAAATTAAAATAATAAACGATGCCTTTAATACAACCCGTAATTACCGCCGCTATGGATGCTGCCTTTGTCGCAGGAATGGAAGCAATGGCTTCATATTCAACTGGTGCGGAGGGAACTCAACAAAATGATAAAGGTACTGTGATTGCCGCAGGTGCAGCCGCGTTTGCCGCTATTGCTGGGCCGGCAATTACTACATATATTCAATCAGCAACGGTAGTCCCTGGAATTCCAGTTGCAACTGCAGGTTCACCTTCAGCTCAAGCCGGTGCAACTACTGGACCAGGAGTTATTCTATAATCTTAAACTATTACATTTTTAAAAGTATAATAATTAAATCTAAACCGAGTAATATATAATCTATAATAACACTCTTAATAAAAAATAATGAAAGAACAAGAAATCACAATCCAATTAAGTGATGATCCATTTGACACTAAAGTAGTAAAAGTACAAGTTCCGCATGGTACAAAATTAATGAGCAATGAATCATATGCAGCTGATGCATTATCTATGTATGGTCTTACTGATGCTACTCTTACAAAAACCCAATTAACAGAAGATCGCATTGCATATACTACAAGAGGTCAGATTACTTTTATATCAGATGATAAATCAAGAGCTCTTATTGATATTGGATCTAAGCATACTGCGTACTGCGCATTAGCCAAAGAACCTGATTATATTGTTGAGCAATTAGAAGTAGGTATTGAGATTGATGTAAAAATTAAAACCAATACTAAAACCAATGATGTGATTGCTTCAATTAGTGATGCAATTATGGAGGTTAAGTTAAAAGAAATGAAAGATGCGATTGGAAACAAAACAATTGGATTTAATGCAATAGTGAAGGAGTTAATACATGGTGGGTATTGGGTAGACGTTGCAGGAATTAAATGCTTTATGCCAGGATCTTTAGGTGGCTTAAATAAATTACATGATTTTAATTCATTAGTCGGTAAAGAAATAATTGTAATGCCAATTATATTTTCAAAAGAAAAAGACACGATTGTAGTATCACACAGAGAATATTTAAGAACTATGATTCCTACTACTATTGACAATTTAGAAAATACTATAAAAGAATCTAGAACCGGGTTTGTTACAGGAACTACTAAGTTTGGTATATTTGCACAATTTGATGAATGTTTAACTGGTTTAATACCTAAGGTTGAATTAACCGAGGATACTCAAAGAGAATTGGAAAAAGGTAGTATAAAGCCAGGGGATCCTATTCAATTTTGGACCAAGGAAATTATATCAGATAAGAAAATCATATTAAGCCAATTAGGACCTAAGATTGATCTATGGGATGGTATAGATGAAAAATATAAACCTATGATGATTACTGAAGGTAAAGTTACAAAAGTTACTTCATACGGTGCCTTTGTCGAATTAGAAAAAGGAATCAGTGGCCTAATCCATAAATCTAAACTTAAAGAAGCAAATCTAACCAAGGGTGATATTATTAATATTAAGATCGGTAGTGTAAATGTTAGTGATAGAAAGATTACTATGAACATGGCATAACAGCAATCCTGGTTTGAATATATAAACAAATCAGGAACTACATGTACACTAACGAACAGCTAAATGCAATATATGGATCCAAGATTGGAATTGAATTTGAATTCTTTGCCAATGAAGGAATGGATGAGGTTAAACGAAGCCTATCACAAGCTCTTAATAAACAAATAAGAGTAGAAGAAAAGGCCCATAGTGAATTCACGCCTAGCGATGAAATATTTAAATTAGAACCAGATAATTCTGGAGGCTCCGGTATGATCGAATTGGTAACTGGGCCAATGCCGTTTGTTGAATCAAAACTTATTATAGCAAAAACTCTAAAGTGGATCCGTGAAAATGG
>Ga0115008_10004816_pt1 | contig 11217 bp, 10 predicted proteins | sample FraStrMetagenome_FD_87164 | JGI IMG/M metagenome (GOLD analysis project Ga0115008, IMG submission 87164) | Marine eukaryotic phytoplankton communities from Arctic Ocean - Fram Strait ARC3M Metagenome | ecosystem: Environmental > Aquatic > Marine > Oceanic | place: Fram Strait | collected...
GTTGTAAGATTATTAAGATTGTCAATTTCAATGACATATTCCTTGTCATAATAGGGTCGCCTCCCTCTGGTAAAGTAGGTTCTCATATTGTGTAAAACCGCCGAGAACGCCATGCTGGGGGACAGCATGCCGGGCGCGTCACTTAGCCCAGCATGGAACAAACATTCGGCATTATCCTTCTTAGCCCTATGTTGTGCATCTTCTTTTATGTCATGCAATAACTGATGTACTTCCAGCATTGTTGATTTCCCCCATGCCTTCTTTATTACTCGTATTTCTACATGTTCAATTCGATCAACATTAGCGCCAAGCGTTTGTTTATCTTTTTCTTCAATCGAACTTTTTGCTAATGCTGGCTTATCTTCAGCATTTGATTCAGGCGTAACAAGGTACACATAATCAGGGCGAAAAAACTCGATAGAATCTTCAAGATTTGTCAAAGAATCTCGGATAGTGTGTATGAGGACAACTTTTGAACTAGGCATAGATTAACCAATTTACCATTTCATTTGATGTTACCGACGTCGATGGAAAGGCCTTGAAATGAAGAGAGCATTGTTAGAAAGAGTGCGGGAGGCAGGATTCGAACCTGCGAACCGATAAGGAATGGGACCTAAACCCACCGCCGTTGACCAAGCTGGGCGACCCCCGCGCAAATTGACGGCGGTGCCTCTTAGATTTGAAACAAACGCATCAAGCGGATGCTTCGAATCCAACAGATTTGACGATATCGACAAGGTTGGAACTGCTGACATCGGAGGTTGTGAGGACATTCCCAACATTGTCTTCATAGGAGATGAAGGCTTTCAAAACACCAGGCGTTGCTTCGAGTGCACGGGTCACTCTGCCAGAGCAGCACCCGCAGGTCATTCCAGAGATGGCGATGGTGTGCGATTTCTCGTTCATGCTGTTGCCAAGGGGGCGACTCTTTTCAAATTATAGTTCAAACGGCTTCCACCATCGCAACAAGAGTGAGTTGCCGACGACGCTCACAGAGGACAACGACATCGCAGCAGCGGCAAAGGCAGGAGGCAGCAAGAAGCCAGTGAATGGCAGCATGAGGCCCATGGCCAATGGGATGCCAATCAAGTTGTACGTGAAGGCCCAACCGAGGTTGGTGTGAATGCGGCGCATGGTGGCTTTGCCGAGTTGGATGGAAGAAACGGCATCGATCAGGTCATTGCGAAGCAGGATGAAATCCGCCGCTTCAAGGGCAATATCAGAGCCAGCGCCCATCGCGATACCAATGTTAGCGGTGGACAAAGCGGCGGCATCGTTGATTCCGTCGCCGACCATTGCCACCGTGCGTCCTTCTGCTTGAAGCCGGCGCACATGACCTGCTTTTTCATCCGGCTTTACACCAGAAAATACAGTTTGAATGCCTACTTTATCAGCAGCAGTTTGGGCCGCTTCTTGACGGTCGCCGGTCAACATGATGACGTCCAATCCCATTTGATTCGCCAGTTGTACAGCTCGAGAAGACGAGGACCGAATCCGATCGGTTGCTTCAATCCATCCAAGCAATCGTTTTGCGCGACTGACCAACACCAGCGTGACTCCTTTCCGAGCCGCTGCTTGCATGCGCTCGTCAATTTCCGAGGACCATTCAATGCCCACTTCCCGCATCAGTTCAGCGTTCCCAACGGCCACAAGCGCTCCGTTTGCGTCACCCACAAGGCCCATGCCTGGCATGGTTTGAACATCGGTAACTTCTGGACGCTGCTTGGTTACGTTGGAGCATGAAGTATGAATCGCATCGGCCAGCGGATGGATTGATTCCTCTTCCAACGCCGAAGCGAGACCAAGGATTTCTTTGACCTCAGCGTCAAGCAATTCAATATGACTGACCCTTGGTTTACCAGAAGTCAGGGTTCCCGTTTTATCGATCACCAGCGTATCGGTTTGATGCGCTTGTTCTAAGGCTTCGATGCCTTTGATCAGCAAACCATGCTTGGCACCTACGCCTGTTCCAACCACCAACGCTGTTGGCGTGGCTAATCCAAGAGCGCACGGGCAAGCAATCACGAGCGTCGAAACAACGACCATGATGGCGAGTTCCCCTGAACTGTCAAACGAAGTGTAAGCGCTTGCTCCATCCGTTGCCCACCAGAAAACGCCTGCAAGAAGGGCCAGCAGAACCACCGCTGGGACAAATACAGAGGCAATGCGGTCCACCTGCCGCTGAATTGGCGCTTTGCCCATTTGTGCTTCTTCTACAAGAGCGATGATGTCATCGAGCAGTGTATCGCCCGCAGGCTTTGTTGTTCGCACATAAACGGTTCCATCGAGCACAATTGTCCCTGCCATAACGACGGATCCATCCGTTTTGCGAACAGGGTATGGCTCACCGCTCATCATTGACTCATCGATGCTCACGCTTGAACCTTCAACCGTGCCATCGAGGGGAATGGTTTCCCCCACGACCACCTTCAGTAAAGCGCCAACACCGATGGCTTGAATTCCAGTTTTTTTGGTGTGGCCAAGCGTTTCATCGGTGACTAAGCGAGCAGTTTTCGGCTGCAGAGCCATCAAACTGTGAACGGCATGAGTTGCTTTCATTTTGGCAGAGGATTCCATCCAATTGCCAAGAAGTACGAAGGCGATGATGAACACCACCCCGTCGAAAAAGACATGAGTGGCTTGGCTGAACACGCCGGGCGGGTTGGGTAATGTTGGTGCCCAAACCACACAAACTGACCACAGGAAAGCAACGGTTGTCCCCAAATGAATCAGCACATCCATGTTGGCGCGACCTGAACGAAGCGAAACCCATGCGCCTTTGTGAATGTTCCACCCCGACCATACATACACGGGGAGGCAAGCATACATGGCGAGCATCCATCGAACATCAAGGTTGTATTCTTGCCCCATGTCGCCGGCAAACATCGTGAGCCAAACCGTTGGGACTGCAAGCGCCAAAGCGAGGACTGCTTTGTTCCGTTGTGCATCCAATTCGGCATGAGCTTGTTGTGTGCTCTGCGGCGAACCACGCCGCTCTGTTGCCCCAAAACCTCCTCGCTCAAGGGCCTGAAGTACGGCGTTGAGCGTTGATGCGTCAGCGCCTTTGGAAAGATGGACGCGCCCCTGGTTCAATGGCAAATTGACAGCAACCTCTTCCACTCCGTCGACCGCCGAAGCAATGCGTTCCGCAGAAATGACACATGCGCCGCATGTCATGCCCGTAATGTCGAGGTGGAGGGTGGTCTGCATGAGGGTTCACGTTCCTTAGCGGCACGAAACAGGATCACAATCAACGATGTTCCAATCGCCCGCATCCATGGTAATGCAACCGCAACCACAGGTGCACATCCAGCCGATTTGATCCCAGCCTTTGCCGCCCTCGGCGCGAGTGTAGAGTCGCTTCATTTTGCATTGACATTCGCATGTCTGCGCTTTCACCCGTGCCATGTTCTTCGATTTTTTGTAGTCATTATAAGGCTTATGTTTTGACTACATTAACGCAAGGGCGCCAAATCCAACGAGCCTGCCCACACATCTAAGCCTCGCAACCTGCACGGAAACACTTGACCCAATCGAACGACAGGCGGATGTTCGCCGTTGTGATCCGGTTCAGCCGGCACCACGTTGAGGCCTTGTTCATCAACCAGTAAACGCTGCTTTCCACCAAGTTGCTGAACGTGCATTCGCCCGTGAATCGAGCCATCATCAGCGAGGTCCAAAAACACCCAAACGCCCTTGAGGCCAGTGATGCGTGCGTTGTACCTCATTTCGCCTTCGACAACTGAATCTTCACTCGATTGTTCACCGATGGCGCCGCCGCGCAGCAAATGGATGTGGTATGCATTAGCCACAAGTTCCCATTCCAATCGTTTCGCTGCATGGCCCCGTTCAGAACAATGTGCGGCGAGTGAAGCGGTTTCTTCCTCATCATGCACCCAGGGCAATTGATGGAGGTGCGCTTTGAGTTGCCGGTGAGCCATCAAATCAGGGTATCGGCGGATCGGTGAAGTAAAGTGAACATAAGCATCGAGGTTCAATCCAAAGTGACCTAAATTCTCTTCGCTGTACTTGGCTCGCTGCATCAATTGGAACAACCCCTGGTCCACAACCCTTCGAACCGGCCCTGTGAGTTTGGACGCTTCGGCTTGAGCGACTTCCAGAGCATCGAGAATGGATTGGCGTGCCTCGGGATCGAGCACATTAGCAAGGTAGGCTTCGACTTCGCTTTCCACAGGGTCCTTGACAGGATCGAGGCCCGACAAGTCGACGCCCGCGCCTGCCCAAGCCCCAAGCAGGTTGCTCAGTTCACTTGTTTCGCTCTGACCGTGGGTTCGAGTTGATGGACGAGGAAGTTCAATATCGACGCCGAGTGATTCGAGTTTTGCATTCAAAGCTTCCACCTCAGGTGCATCGGGTGGGGCGTGGCAACGCCACGGCAGCGGGGCATCCAACGCCCCGAGCAAATGGCCCACTGAAGCATTGGTTGCAACCATGAACGATTCGATCATACGCGTTGCATCGTTTGGCCATTTGACTTCCACACCTATGTTTTCATCGCCATGAAGCCGAGGCCGAAGTTCAGCGTTCTGTATGTTGAGTCGGACTTCTGATGCTTGCCATGCTGCAGCCAAATCAAACATCGACTTGAATTCAGGTTTGCCGATTGCGTCTTCATAAGCAAGGTTTCGTTTGACATTGATGACGGCTTCAAACGCCTCGGTTGAAGCGATCTCATTCGCTCCATTCAATCGCATTGCGATGACCATTGAAAACCGATCGACTTCCGCTCGTAAGGAGCACAAATCATCAGCTAGTTTCGGCGGGAGCATGGGCAAGACCGCATGCGGCAAGTAGACTGAAGTCGCTCGGTTTCGGGCAGCGGCATCAAGGGTTGTGCCGGGCCGAACATAATGCGCCACATCAGCAATCGCCACCCACAGCGTACGCTCAGCCCCCTCGTCCACAAGGCATACAGCATCATCGAAATCTTTTGCATCGTGTGGATCGATTGTAACGAAGGGCAAGTGCCTAAGATCGGCACGTCCTTGGTTCACAGCAGCATTTCCGTCCACTTGTGGCAGTTGCTCAGCGGCATCCATCAACCGCTGGTTGTATTCTTGAGGAAACGGGTTGAATCCACCTTTTCTTTTGCTGTCAAGTCGGTGATCCATCAGGCTTCTTGCGGTGTGGTGCTTTGCTTGAAGCAACAGCAGCGCCATGCTTGGTTCTGCTTCGTGAAAGCGCAAACCAGAGCGGCGTTTTGCAATGAATCTTGCTTCCTTTGCTAGGTCGAATGAGCCCCAGGTACGAATGCGCTCGCCTTCGACCAAAGTGAATTCGTCAGGATAATCCTCACCAGCAAGATGGGCCATCCAGACCCTCTCGAGTACCGCATATCGCTCGGCATCGCCCGCAGAGACATACACGCCTTCTTCGGCGTTGATCGCATCCCCTTGTTTAAGCGCTGGCAAGCCGCTTAGCCCGGGTGAACCGCCTTTTGCATGCAGTGAAGAAAAAGACTGCCACGAGCGGACGTTTGCTTCGATTGCCTCGACATGAGCAGGGGTTCGAATTTGAACGCCTTTCTCCTCCACTTCAGCAAATCGTTCGCCCTTCGAACGAGCGGTGGCTATGGTTTGATCCAGTTCACTGCGAAACGACCGTTCGACTTTTGGGTCGAGTTTGAAACGTTGCTCCAACTGTTCTTTTTCGATGAGGAATTCTGCGATTGAGGCTCCGTCCCAGACCGTGTTCCAAAGGTGTTCATCGTCTTTGAAATGGCCACATAACCGGCGCCATAAACGTTCATCAGGGGGGCTTTGAGGCCCCTTGTTTCGCTTGTTGTGTTTGTTTTTACCCCTGTTGCGCGGCTGTGCCATGGTTCACAGCCCCTTGTCTCGAAGCGCTTTGAGGGCTTTGATTTGCACTTTGCTCAAGCCTTCAGCTTCGGGAAGGACAAATTCCAATTCCAAATCGCCTCCATCGTAACCAGCACCCGGCACCTTTCGTCGGTCGCCAACATGAGATTCAGGGGCGATGGTAAGCATAATCGATTTCCCAGAAGGAAGTTTGACCTTGACCTTGCCGCCAAGCATCAGGGTGGTGTAAGGGGTCGAAACTTCTTGTACGAGCGTGGCTTGTTCCCAATACCGCCCTTCGCCAAATTGGATTCGGACGGTGAGCAACACATCGCCTGGTTCGCCTTCTGGATGATCATGGCCTTGGGCCCGCAATCGGTTTACTGTGCCATGCTTCACACCTGGTTTGATGGTTGTTGAGAGGGTCACGGATGTGGCTTCCATGGTGCCTGCCTGATTGGGCTTGAGCCGCTTGAACGTGAAAGGAAACCGCCCACCCTGTTCTGCCTGTTCGACGGTCATGTCGAGGCTGACTTTGATGTCCGCTCCCTTTTGTTGGCGCCTTGGTTGCTGGCGTTGTTGACGCTGGCGACCGCCTCCCATGCCGCCGCCTCCAAACATCTGTTTGAGCATGTCATCCATGCCGCCTCCACCGCCAAAGGAAGATCTGCCACCGCCGCCGAACATGCTTGACATACGTTGCTGTTGCTCGTATTCATTGCGCTCTTTTGCGGTACCAATTGTATCGTATGCTTCCTGTACTTCCTTGAATTTCGCCTCTGCCTGAGGGTCATCTGGATTCCTGTCAGGGTGGTACTGGCGAGCCTTTTTGCGAAAAGCACGCTTGATTTCAGCGTCGCCAGCATTCTTGCTCACACCCAACAGGGAGTACGGGTCTTTCTGTGCCATTCGGGCTAAGTTCGCCGCCCCTCCCACATCAACCCTCGCCTTGATAACTTAGCGTGAAAACAAGCGCATGAAGGCGCGGTGTTCCGCGTCGGAGTGGTTATAATCACCATGTTGGTGCCATTGAAAGCCCGAGGTTGTACCATGCCTGTTGACAATGAGAAAAAAAGCTCTTTTGAAGACAAAGTTCAGGACCGTCAAGACTGGATTGAATCCCAGTTTCGTCGCATCTCTCGAGGCTCTTGGGCCCGTATCATCCGCATGGCTCGCAAGCCTACGCCGCAGGAATTCAAGCAAACTTGCATTATCTGTGGCATCGGCATGTTTGTTCTCGGCGGCATTGGCTTTGCCATGCTCGTCCTCATGGACAACTTCCTGCCTTGGTTGCTCCAAGACGTAATCGGCATTGGAAACTGAAGGAGAGATTTGAGATGGTTGACGCATTTGTAGCATTTGTACGTTTTGAAGAAAAGTTGTTGTTGCTTCGCCGCAACAAGCAAGACCCCGATTTCGCAGCCCTTTGGGACGGCGTTTGGGGCGTTGGCGACACGCCGGAAGAAGTTCTTACACGGGTTTCTGAATCCACAGGCATCGCCATTGAATCCCTCCACTTCCAAGGCTCCGGCATGGACCGTGGAATCGACATGGGGCGCAACCTTGTGGACGTGACCCCCGTTCTCGTCGTGGCAAGCACCGAAGAAGTGACTCCAATGGGCCGCTACACTGAAGCCGAGTGGATTGACCCGGGCACCCTACAAGATTACAATTGCATCTTTTCCAACCTCGACATGGAGAACAACGACACGTTGTTCGGCGACATGTACGGTTCAGTCGGCTCCTTCCTCTACATTGTGAAGACAGCGATTGGTTCGGAACAGCGTGTGGCCAATGAAATGTACGCACGCCTGCACGGAAGTGGATCGTTGACCTCGCTTCAAGGCGAAATCATGTCCATCCTCCACCCAACTGGTATGCGTGGCTACCTCTTCATCGAGTCGAGCGCTCTGCACCATGTTGAGAAGTTGATCGGACGCTCCGGCGGCCGCGACCCAGCAGCCCGCCGTGGCCTCAACCAAACCCCGCTCAAGAACGCCAAGACCGTGCTTCCAGGGTCGGCTCCATTGGCCGATATCCTCCCATACCTCGAACCAAAGGCAGTGACCTCTGGCATCGAAGTCGGATGCATTGTGGAGATTGTCACAGGTGCGTTCAAGGGCGAGAAGGCTCGTGTTTTGAGCGTTGCAGAATCAAAGGAAGAGGTCAGCATGGAATTGTACGAACAACCAATCCCTATGACCTTGAACATGCGTGGCGACCACGTTCGTGTCGTGGAGCGTGTGGAGTGATTTTCACGGGCCCAGTCGACCAACACCCATCGCACAGCGCGATTATATAGGGGTGTTTTGTCGGCTAAATGCCCACGAAAGTGAGTAACGGAGATGAACACTATGCCAAAACCATGGACATCCGAACTCATCAAGAAGGCGCTTGGCGTAAAGAAGTGCAACGGCAGCATCGAAGCTGCAGTTGAGGATCTTTCGCTTGAGAAGGCAATGGACGTTGCTCGAGATAAGAACGGCCAAGGCCACCTCACCGGTGCTGATCTGAAAGCACAAACGAAGGAAATCATTGGAACATGCGTTTCAATGCGAGTCAAAATCGACGGTCACTGGGCAAATGACGCCCTCGCCATCATTAGCAAAGGAGAATGGGACGAGCGGTTTAACTGAGACTCACGGACCGTGGTAGAGGCGCCGTGTGCGCTTCGCTGACCACAGGGGTGAACAAAAATGGAAGAAAAAATAACCCAAGCAATAACCGATGCACTTGAACGTGCACCAAAGCGCAAGTTTGTCGAGTCCGTGGATATCGCATTCACGATCAAAGACGTCGACCTGAAGAACCCAAACAACCGTATCAAGGAAGAAATTCGTCTTCCATCTGGTCGCGGTCGAGAACTCAAAATCGCAATGTTCGCCGCTGGCGAAGCAGCGACCAAAGCAAAGGCTGCTGGCATTCACGTCATCACGCCTCAAGAAATCGAAGACCTCGGTGGAAACAAAGGAAAGGCAAAGAAAATCGCAAACGCTTACGATTTCTTCCTCTCCGAAGTGCCTCACATGGGTCTCATTGGACGATACCTGGGTGTCGTTCTCGGTCCTCGAGGCAAGATGCCTCGTCCAGTCCCTCCAACGCTTGACCCTGGCATCATTGCAGCAGGTCTTCAATCGACAGTTGTCGTCAAGTCCGGTGACAAGATGACCTTCCAAATCTCCTTTGGAACTGCAAAGCAATCTCAAGAAGAACTCAACGCTAACGCTATGGAAGTGTACAACCGTGTGATTTCCAAGCTTGAGCGAGGCATTGGTAACATCCGTTCCCTTTACATCAAAACCACAATGGGTCCATCTCAGATGGTCGAGGTGGTCAATTGATTCCTAAGGTCGTTTCTTGGAAGAAAGACACCGTCAAGGATCTCGTTTCCTTGCTCAACAGCGGCGACACCCTTGCTGTGATTGACATTCACGGTGTTCCAGCCGGTGCTATGCTTGGTATGCGTGCATCGTTGCGAACAGACATGAACATTCAGGTCGCTAAGAAGCACTTGATGCGCATTGCTTGGGAACAAGCTGGCCACGACGCAGAGAACATCGAAACATTGTTTGACGGCGCAATTCAACCCGCTCTTGTTTCCTCCTCGAACCTGAACTCGTTCGAACTGTTTACTGAACTCAAGAAGACCGAAGCCGGTCGTGCAGCAAAGGAAGGCGACGTCGCCCCTCACCAAATCGTGGTTGAGAAAATGGACACTGGAATGCCTCCAGGCCCAATTGTTGGTGACTTGAACTCCGTTGGAATTCCTGCAAAGATCATGGGCGGTTCCGTCCAAATCCAAAAGCGAACCGTCGTGCTTGAAGCCGGCGATTTGTTCGAAGGCGAAATGGGTATGATGCTGTCAAAGATCGGCATCAATCCAATCGTCACCGGTCTGCGCCTATGCGGCACCCTCGAAGGCGGCACTGTGTTCTCTCCAAGCACCCTTGATATTGACTACGAGCAATTCGAGACTGACTTGGTCAGCTACGCTGCAGGCGCATTCAACCTGGCTTGCAACATCACGTGGTTTACCAGCCAAACCATGCCAACCATTCTTGCAAAGGCAAGCCGAGAGGCTATGGCCGTTGCATTGGAAGCTGCGATCGCTACCGCAGACACCATGCCACATCTCGTTGGACGAGCCCACAACGGCGCTATGGCCGTTGCTGGACAACTTGACAGCGACGCACTCGATGAAGAACTTGCGAACATGTTGGGCGCAGCAGCATCCGCTGCCGCATCCGCTGCAAGTTCATCTGAAAGCACTTCTGAGGCACCAACCGAAGCCGAAGAAGAGGAAGAAGAGGAAGAAGAGGAAAGCTTCGGCGGACTCGGAGATCTATTCGGTTGAACACAATGAGGTGAAAAAATATGGAATACGTATACGCTGCTATGCTACTGCACGCTGCTGAAAAAGACATTGACGAAAAGACAATCAGCGCCATTTTGAAGGCTGCTGGTGTGACCGCTGACGACGCTCGAGTGAAAGCACTCGTTGCATCGCTTGCTGGTGTCGACATCGCTGATGCAATGACCCAAGCCGTTGCCGCCCCTGCTGCTGCTGCCGCTGCTCCTGCAGCTGGCGGTGCTTCGGAAGCCGCTGCCCCTGAAGAAGAGGAAGAGGAAGAAGAAGAAGCTGGCTTCGACGGTCTTGGATCCCTTTTCGGTTGAAACAGGTATCGAGCGCCGCCGAGCGCACAAGGAAACGCGTCTTGCACGCGTAGCCTCGTGATGCACGGTTGTCCGATTCGGTCCCTCCCGCGGAACACCTCGCCCTTTGAGGGCGGGACTGTGGGCTAACCGTGCACACGCATCATCAAACCGAAACGTTTGATCGAAACAACTCCCCCCAGCCGATAGGCTGCTTGACCAATTTTGCATCAAAGCGTTGATGCCGAGTTGCCGTTTGGCCGAACCATGGTCCGACGCGCTGCCACCGATTTGGAGGTCAGCGTCTCACCCGTTCACGCCATCAAGACACTGCGACTTCTCGCTGAAGAAGCCGGTTGGCAAATGGAGCGCCACGAAGGCTCTCGCTTAGTTGATCGGTTCGCGATCATCATGCCAATGGCACAATCGACACGCACCCTCGGCTTACGAATTATGGATGGTCCATTGCGTGGACTCGAGATGACTGCATGGTCTGAAACTCGAGGCTCAGCTGGTGCCCTGAACATCACTTCATGGGTCATGCCAGGTGGCATGGAGCATGAACTCAATCAACACTTACTCGAACACTGGGTGGCTCGAGTTCCAAGATGTCCATGGCAGTGGACTTTTTCTGAACGTTCCAAGGTTGGCTACATGCTCCCCGATTGGCGAAAGGCGAGGAGAAAATTCCGTGAACTCGGCTTCGATGTCAAAAAGAACGCATGGCCGAGCGAACCAACTTCCA
>Ga0115008_10004818_pt1 | contig 11215 bp, 9 predicted proteins | sample FraStrMetagenome_FD_87164 | JGI IMG/M metagenome (GOLD analysis project Ga0115008, IMG submission 87164) | Marine eukaryotic phytoplankton communities from Arctic Ocean - Fram Strait ARC3M Metagenome | ecosystem: Environmental > Aquatic > Marine > Oceanic | place: Fram Strait | collected 2012-06-18
GTATTTAGGCACAGGAAAAAAGCATAGGAAAAATTTCACAGGGATAATTATCACAGCCACCAGAGAGGTTGCTCTGCATGAATCTTCATCCGTTAAAAGATTCTTTGATTAACGAGTTGCACAATCGTCCCTTTCCCGTTGTGGAATTGCCCGCCCAGGTGTCCAGCCTGGTCTTTCTGCACTCCGGTGACCGTCAGGCTGAACTCGATAAACTCTCCGAACTCGCCCAGTCGCACGGAATGCCGGCCCCAACAGCCAATGCCGATTGCTATTACCAGAGCTTTGATAAATTTGATCTGCGCTGGGAATATCACAATGAGTTTTCTACCTACACAGTTATCCGCCGCGGTCAGCCAGAGCAGCCTTTTTGTGCCCCTGTGTTTTCTCTGCTAGGCGAGCATTGGGTAGATAATCTTGAAGGTCAGGTGATTGCTGCCAATCACATAGATTTGCGGCCAGCTTCGACTGCACCAACCAGCCAGGAACAAATCTCCCAGCTATTTAATGATCAGCGTTTGGTAGGCAGCAAAATATATGATGGTCTGGCGACAGTCTGGACCTCGGTGCAGGCCGAGGAGGATGGCTTTATTCGCACCCTGGTAGTAGACGAGGGTTTGGCGCCATCCCAGGCTGGCAGGCTAATTCGTAATTTGCTCGAAATAGCAGCCTATCGTTCCATGACATTGCTGGCATTGCCCACAGCCCGGTTGCTAATGCCTGAGGTACGTCATCTTGAGCAGCGCTTGGTGGAAACCAATGGAAAGCTTAATCAGCTCAATAGCCTGGATGACGAACAGGCTCTTATGGAGGAGTTGATTGCAGAGGCAACCCAGCTGGAAAAGCTGGTGGCCGACCATAATTTCCGTTTCTCTGCCACTGAAGCTTATTTTAATTTGACCGAGAGTCGACTAGATATGCTCAGAGAGCAAAAGATTCCGGCTATTAGAACCCTAAAACAGTTTCATGTGCGGCGGTTTATTCCCGCTTTTAATACCTGCATGTCAGTGGTTAGGCGCAAAGAAAACCTGTCCAAACGCATCAGCCGTACCAGTGAATTGCTGCATCTAAGATTACAGCTGTCCCTCGAAACACAGAATCAGCAGCTGTTAGCCTCTATGGATAAACGCAGCGAGATACAGTTGCGGTTACAGCAGACAGTGGAGGGGTTGTCAGTTATTGCCATGACCTATTACAGCATGAGCCTGATTGAGCTGCTACTTAAGCCTGTGGTGGTTGAAAACTATTTGCCCATCTCGCAGGGCATAGCCCTGGCCGCTTTAACACCTGTGGTATTTTTGGGTGCGGTGATGCTGACATTAAGGATTCGCAAGAAGCTGCACAGTTAGACGGCGCGCTGGTTCCACTGGATACATTCATCCAGGGTTACACCCTGACCGCCAAAGATATCCAGAGCACTGCCAATGGTAAGGTCCACTGCGCCCTCAGACAGTGACTCCACCAGCCTGAGATCTTCCAGTGACCTGGCACCGCCCGCATAGGTGCAGGGGAGGCTGCAACATTTGCCCAGCAATCTGACTAGGTCTTGATCTATACCGGCCTGCAAGCCTTCAACATCTGCAGCATGCACCAGAAACTCAGCACAGTGAGCTTCCAGTTCACTGATAGTCTGTGCATCAATAGCCGTGCTAGTGACAGTCTGCCAGCGGTCAGTGGCTATCATCCAGCCGCCATCAGTTTTGCGGCAGCTCAGATCAAGCACCAGATGTTCGGCGCCAACCTCTGCTTTTATTGCCTGCAGACGAGGCCAGGAAAACTGGCCGTTTTCAAAAAGATAGGAAGTGACAATCACATGAGAGGCACCAGCCTCTAAATAGTCTGCAGCATTGTCTAGGTTGACGCCACCGCCAAACTGCATTCCCTGAGGGTAGGCTGTCAATGCCTCGAGAACCTGCTGCTGATTATTGGGTCCCAGGGCAATCACATGGCCGCCGGTCAGCTGATGCTGGCGATAGAGATCAGCATAGTAAGCGGCGGATTGGCTGCTGACAAAATTAGTATTTGCGCCTGCATCGGTCAGGCTGCCACCGACGATTTGCTTGACCTGACCCTGATGTAAGTCGATACATGGACGAAAAACGGTCAAAGCTGTGGCTCCACTGATGATTTTGATGGCCCTAGTATAGCCTAAGGAGCAGGGGTTATTAAAAGGCTCTGGCGACTTTAGAGCCGTTGGCTCTGTTCAGCTTGGAGCAGATCATATTGCCAGCCGCAATCAGTTGTTGCAGGTCGACGCCATGTTCAATACCCAGGCCATTGAGCATATAGACCAGGTCTTCAGTGGCCACATTGCCAGAGGCTCCCTGCGCATAGGGGCAGCCACCCAGCCCGGCCACAGAGCTGTCGACCACAGCTATACCCTGTTGCAGCGCGACAAGAATATTGGCCAATGCCTGACCATAGGTGTCATGCATATGAACTGCCAGCTTATCCGCAGGCAGGTGGGTGAGTAACGTACTCAGCAGAGCTTCTGTAGAACCTGGCGTACCCACCCCTATGGTGTCACCCAATGAAACCTCATAGCAGCCAAGAGCCAGTAACTTGTCAGCCACCTCTGCAACCTGCTGCGGCTTTATATCGCCCTCATAGGGGCAGCCGAGCACGCAGGAGATATAGCCACGCACTGTTATACCAGCACTAAACGCTTTTTCTATCAGAGGAACAAATCGGTCAATGCTGTCGGCAATACTGCAGTTGATATTTTTTTGACTAAATGACTCTGAGGCCGCAGCAAAAACCGCCACCTCTTTTACTCCAGATTCAAGAGCTCTTTCCAGTCCCTGCATATTGGGGGTGAGGGCAGCATAGGTAGTTGAGCTATTGGCTGGCAATCGGGCAAAAACCTTATCGCTGCCGGCCATCTGCGGTACCCATTTGGGGCTGACAAAGCTGCCCGCCTCAATATAAATCAGGCCTGCATCGGCCAGCTGAGTAATCAGCTGAACTCTGGTATCTGTATCCAGGCTGGTGGTTTCATTTTGCAATCCATCCCGGGGGCCCACTTCGACTATTTTTACGGATTTTGGATAATTCATTCTGCACTGCTCTCAAAGGCTAAAAGTTCAGCACCGCCAGTCACCAGATCGCCAGCCTGAAAATAAAATTCAGTCACAGTTCCATCGCTGGGGGCTTCAATACAGTGCTCCATTTTCATGGCTTCCATCACTAGCAGGCTGTCGCCTTTGCTAACCTGTGCACCCACCTCAACCTGCAAACTAACCAAGGTGCCATTCATTGGCGCATGGAGGCTGCCATCGCTGCTGTCATCGAGCGCTAAACCCAGGTCCGGAATCACTTCAGCGCAGCGAAAAAAGCCCTGTGGCGTAAACAAATCAAATCCCTTAGCAGTGGTAGCAATTTTGCTATGGCTCAGATCAGAATGGGGTTCGGCAGCTACATTGACCTCATTTTGCTGTATCTGAATCTGAAGCTGGGGCTGTGGTAGGCCCCAGCTATTGCTGAGATGCCAGGGAGAGTTAGGCTCTGTCGAATTGTGAGCCACTGCCTGAGCTTGCTGCTCACGCAATTCAATAATAGCAGCTGCAGCCAGGGGCGCTGCATAGTCAATATCGCTGTCGCGCCGGCGAAATATTTCAGCTTCATGCTCTTCGATATAGCCAGTATCCACATCGCCATTTTGGAAAGCTGCACTGGTAGCCAGATTATAGAGAAAGCCAATATTAGTGGTTAAACCACCGATACGATATTCACTGAGCGCCCCAGTTAAACGCTGCAAAGCGCGCTCGCGATCTGTATCCCAAACCACCAGCTTGGCAATCATTGGGTCGTAATAAATACTGACTTCATCGCCTTCAACAACGCCAGTGTCCACTCGCACATGGGCGCTTTCGGCCGGTGGCTGGAGTATTTTAAGACTGCCTGTGGCCGGCAGAAAATCATGCTCAGGGTCCTCGGCATAAATCCGTGCCTCAAAGGCATGGCCTTTAATCTGCAGCTGATCCTGAGAGCAGGGCAGCGGTTCGCCGCTGGCAACTCGCAGTTGCCATTCCACCAAATCCTGACCACTGATCATCTCAGTCACCGGGTGCTCGACCTGCAGACGAGTATTCATCTCCATAAAGAAAAACTCGCCCTGGCTATCGAGTAGAAACTCCACAGTACCAGCACCCTGATAGTTAATTGCCAGAGCAGCCTTGATAGCCGCCTCGCCCATTTGCTGACGCAGTGCCTCAGACATGCCGGGCGCCGGCGCTTCCTCAATCACTTTTTGATGTCGACGCTGCACAGAACAGTCCCGCTCAAACAGATACACCGCATTGCCATGGCTATCACAAAATACCTGTATCTCCACATGCCGTGGTTTTAAAAGGTACTTCTCCACCAGCATAATATCGTCGTTAAAGCTATTGCGAGCCTCTCGCTTAGCTGCCTCCAGAGCCTGATCAAATTCCTCCTCGGCATACACAGCGCGCATACCTTTGCCGCCACCACCAGCCGCAGCTTTAAGCAGCACCGGATAACCCATTTGATTAGCTGCTTGCCTAATTACCTCAGCAGATTGGTCCTCACCATGATAGCCAGGCACCAGAGGTACGCCGGCATCGGCCATAATAGTTTTTGCCGCAGACTTTGAACCCATGGCCACAATAGACTCGACTGGCGGGCCAATAAAAATCAGATTATTAGCCTCACAGAGACGGCAAAACTCAGCGTTTTCTGACAAAAAGCCATAGCCCGGATGAATCGCCTCAGCACCAGTTTCCAGTGCGGCCTGAATAATTCTATCGGCCACCAGATAGGATTCGGTGGATGGAGAAGGGCCTATATATACAGACTCATCAGCCATCTGCACATGCAGTGCATGGCGGTCAGCGTCCGAGTAAACCGCCACGCTAGCCACACCCATAGAACGGGCCGTTTTAATAATACGGCAAGCAATTTCGCCACGATTGGCAATTAAAATCTTATTAAACATAACCAGTCCTAATTTTTTATCCACTGAGGTTTGCGCCTTTCTAAAAATGCCTGCAACCCCTCCTGACCCTGCTCGCTCACGCGAATAGCAGCTATGGTTTCGCAGGTCGCATCGATCAACTGCTGATCAATAGGCTTGCCTGCCACATCAAATACCAGCTGCTTGGCCCCGGTAACTGCTTCAGGCCCATTGGCGAGCAGAGTATTAATTAGCCGATCTATCTCTTGATCCAGCTGCTCAGCATCGACCACCTCATTCACTAGGCCCAATTGCAGTGCTCTGTGAGCGTCGAAGCGTTCAGCGGTAACAAAGTAGCGCCGCGCCGCGCGCTGACCAATAGCGGCAATCACATAGGGACTGATAGTGGCCGGCACCAGACCAATCTTGACCTCACTCAGACTAAAACTTGCAGCGCTGGCAGCTACCGCCATATCACAGCAACTGACCAGCCCCACAGCGCCACCAAAAGCTGCCCCCTGAACTCTAGCGATAGTGGGTTGAGGAATCTCATTTAGCGTCTTGAGCATCAGCGCAAGCGCGCTGGCATCTCGAAGATTTTCATCATAGGAATAGCTGGCCATGCGCTTCATCCATTCCAGGTCGGCACCAGCCGAAAAACTCTTGCCCTCAGAACCCAGCACCATAACCCGAACATTAGAATTGTCGGCGATCGCAACAAATACCTCTGTAAGCTCACCAATAATCTCATCATCAAAAGCATTATGTTTATCCGGATTATTCAACCTAACCTGGGCAACCCCATGATCATCAATATCAGTAATTACTTTATCCATAATTCACTCATCAAAAAATTACCCTCGATACAGAGACATTCAGTGCTCAAAATCTGATCACATCCTAAAGAGCCCAAATTTAGTCTCTCCAATCTCCCGGTTGTGACTTGCCGAAATCGACAGTCCCAACACCATCCGCGTTTCCGCCGGATCAATTACCCCATCATCCCAAAGCCTGGCCGACGCGTAATAGGGATGCCCCTGATGCTCATAGTTATCAATAATAGGTTGCTTAAACTCAGCCTCATCCTCAGCACTCCAGTCAACACCATCGCGCTCATACTTATCTCGGGTCACCTGGGCCAACACCCCAGCCGCCTGCTCACCGCCCATCACCGAAATCCGCGCGTTGGGCCACATAAACATAAAGCGGGGGTCATAGGCGCGACCACACATACCGTAATTACCAGCCCCAAAAGACCCGCCAATAATCACCGTAAACTTAGGCACATTAGCCGTAGCCACGGCCGTCACCATCTTGGCTCCATGCTTGGCAATACCTTCATTCTCATACTGCTTGCCCACCATAAAGCCAGTGATATTCTGCAAAAATACCAGAGGAATCTTGCGCTGGGCACAGAGCTCAATAAAGTGCGCGCCTTTCTGGGCCGATTCACCAAACAGAATGCCATTGTTGGCCACAATACCCACGGGGTAGCCAAAGATACGCGCAAAGCCACAGACCAGGGTGGTGCCATAGAGCGCCTTAAACTCATCAAAATCAGAGCCATCCACCACCCGGGCAATCACCTCCCGCACATCGTAGGATTTACGAGAATCAGCAGGCACCACACCGTAAATTTCATGGGCATCATAGGCAGGCTCAATAGCAGTTTTAAAATCACCATTGACCGGCTTAACACGGTTGAGTCTAGCGACAGCCTTGCGGGCCAGATCTAGAGCATGATGATCATTATTGGCCAGATGGTCTGCTACGCCCGAGGTGCGACAGTGCACATCGCCGCCACCCAGCTCCTCCGCGGTCACCAGCTCGCCAGTGGCTGCCTTCACCAAAGGAGGGCCAGCAAGGAAAATAGTCCCCTGCTCCTTCACAATAATCGACTCATCGGCCATCGCCGGCACATAGGCGCCACCAGCAGTGCAGGAGCCCATTACCGCCGCAATCTGCGGAATATTGCGCGCCGACATATTGGCCTGATTAAAAAAGATACGACCAAAATGCTCGCGGCCGGGAAATACCTCGTCCTGCCGAGGCAGATTGGCGCCACCGGAATCCACCAGATAGATACAGGGTAGATTATTCTCAGCAGCAATGGCCTGCGCGCGCAGATGTTTCTGTACCGTCAGTGGGTAGTAACTACCACCTTTAACCGTGGCGTCATTGGCCACTATCAGGCACTCCTGACCGCTGACTCGGCCAATACCAGTGATAATACCCGCCGCCGGTACATCTTCACCATAGACATTGTGGGCGGCCAGCGCAGAGAGTTCTAAAAATGGTGAGCCAGGGTCAAGAAGCCCCTGCACACGATCGCGGGGCAGTAACTTGCCGCGACTCACATGGCGATCGCAGGCCTTGGTGCCGCCACCCTGATGAATTTTTTCAACGGTAGTTTTTAAGTCATCCACCTGTGCCTGCATGGCTTGGGCGTTAGCCGCAAAGTCAGCGCTACTGGTATTAGTTTTGCTGTTAATTATCGCCATGGGTTATCCCTTAATTGCTCTATTAGCTAGTCTCTTAATAAGTTTCGGAAAATAGTTCACGGCCAATTAGCATGCGCCGTACTTCAGAGGTGCCAGCACCAATCTCATAGAGCTTGGCATCGCGCAGTAGTCGACCCGTGGAATATTCATTGGTGTAGCCATTACCGCCCAGCGCCTGAATGGCCTGCAGAGCCATCTGGGTGGCTTTTTCCGCAGTAAATAAAATCACTGCAGCGGCATCTTTGCGCGAGTCCTGACCCAGATCACAGGCGCGTGCCACAGCATATAGATAGGCTCGAGATGCGTTGAGGTCTGCATACATATCAGCGATTTTGCCCTGCATCAGCTGGAATTCACCAATCGCCTGTCCAAACTGTTTGCGCTCGTGAATATAGGGCAGCACCACATCTAGGCAGGCCTGCATAATGCCCACTGGACCGCCGGACAGCACAGCGCGCTCGTAGTCCAGGCCAGACATTAGCACAGCCACGCCGCGACCTTCACCGCCGAGAATATTCTTCGCGGGAACCTCGCAATCCTGAAATACCAGCTCACAGGTATTGGAGCCACGCATTCCCAACTTGTCTAACTTTTGATGGCGCGAGAACCCCGGATAGTCCCGCTCAACAATAAAGGCGGTGATACCTTTAGAGCCAGCTTCTATATCTGTCTTCGCATAAATAATATAGGTATGAGCATCGGGGCCATTGGTAATCCACATCTTATTGCCGTTGAGCACATAATGGTCGCCGCGTTTTTCTGCCCTGAGTTTCATGCTGACTACATCAGAGCCTGCATTGGGTTCGCTCATGGCTAGGGCGCCAATATGTTCACCGGAACAAAGCTTTGGCAGGTATTTGAGCTTTTGCTCCTCAGTCCCATTTTTGTGTAGCTGGTTAACGCACAGATTGGAATGGGCGCCGTAGGACAGGCCAACTGAGGCCGAGGCGCGGGAAATTTCTTCCATGGCCACGCAATGGGCAACATAGCCCATACCTGAGCCGCCATACTGTTCCTCAACAGTGATGCCGAGAAGGCCCATGTCTCCCAGCTTGGACCACAGATCCATTGGAAACTCATTGCTGCTGTCTATTTGCCCAGCGCGAGGAGCTATCTCTGCAGAGCAAAACTGGAAGAGGCTATCGCGAAGCATATCGATGTCTTCGCCTAGATTAAAATTCAGGCTGGGGTAGGCTGTGTTCATAGATTAGGGATTTCCATTGGATTTAAGGGCGTCAATACAGTCAGCTTCTGCCTGATTAAGGTCGTTAAGCAGCTTGCTGATATCGTCCAGTTGCTGATTGAGCTTGATTCGCTGAGCCTGAATGGCATCGATTAGCTTTTTAAGCTGATCAACGTTGGTTTTTCCCGGTTCATACATATCAATAATTTCACGGGAGTCATCCAGAGATAATCCGAGTCGCTTGCCGCGCAGAATTAAACGCAGTCTGGTGCGATCGGCAGGGCTGTAAACTCGAGTCTGTCCTCGGCGAGCGGGCGCCAGAAGTCCTAAATCCTCATAGTGACGGATGGTTCTGGTTGTTACTGCAAACTCTTTGGCGAGTTGAGAAATACTGAAATCAGCCATTGCAGGGCTCTGGTTGTTGTAAGGTTGGTGAGGAGTATAACCTTACCTTTACGTTAACGTAAACCGTTGAGTACAGCTTTTCAGCAGCCAGATGCTGCAATGCGATAGAAGTGGGGGTTAATCCAGCTTTAAATCCATCCGATACTGGAATAGGTCAGTGTTGTAAAGTGCCAGTAAATAGTCAACCAGCATCTCGCGATCATCATCTTTAAAGTAAGAGCGACGCACCAGACTCATCAGCGGAAAGCCCACTGGAATTTGCAGCTGGGCGGCGACAGTCTCGCTGGCCGGTACCGCACTAATTGTCTGATTGATTCGATCCACTACCATGCCGCTTTCACGCAGATACTGGTGGCGGGATTCATGGGTAAAAATCGCGGTGTTGTCAGCCATATCCACCCCCGCACTCCAGCTGTCGAAGTAGCCAAAAAAGGCGCCAGCGCGTTCACGTCGGCGCACCAGATGGAATAGCGGGTCGTTGTTAGCGAGAGAAAACTCTGAGCGGATAGTTTGGGGTGGAACCACCAGTCTGCAATCTAGAACCTCGGCAACAGAATTCTGGGCAATGCTGTCAATTTCTTCCAATACACCCAGCATTGGTGCCTGAACCGGTTTGGGGGTGTATTTGTAGATAACATGGGTGCCTCTTCCGCGGCCACGCTCAACCAGATCTTCGGCAGCCAGCTCATTAACCGCTCTCTTTACTGTAATCCGCGATACATTAAAGCCCTCGGCGAGTTCTTTTTCGCTGGGCAGTTTCTCTCCGTGATGAAAGGTACCGTCGAGAATATAGGCCTTGATCAGCCTGTAAAGTTGATAATACAAAGGCGAGGGTACATTTTCTGAAACTCTGTTGCGCTGACTTTTGCTAAAAAGTATCGCGCTTGTATGGGCAAGCATAAAACTCTCTTTGGTAGACGAATTAAGTTGTGTGAAAATTGATACTTTGGTATAACAATATATCATTATAAAATGGTTTGCCAATGGTCATGATTAAAGGCTTTCCAATGGCCCCTCGGAGAGAGATGAAGCTTTATACATTAGATCGGTCAACATATTCTACAAGGGTTCGAGCTCAAATTCGCCATAAAGGCTTACCTATAGAATTTGATAACCCGCCGCAACTATGCTCTGAATATATTGACATTATATCTCCTCCGGGCCAATTGCTAGGTTTGAATTTGGCTACTGACCGGATCGCCGATCTTTTGCTGCAGGAGGAGACAAAGTGAAACAGGCATTGACCGGTGTTCGCGTTCTTGATTTGACTCATATGCTGTCCGGCCCCTATGGCAGCATGATTCTGGCCGATCTAGGTGCAGAGACAATCAAAGTAGAGCCCTGTCATGGTGAGGGCACGCGCAAACTTCTCGCCACGGATCCTAAAAACTCTCTCGATGGAATGGGTGCTTATTACATTACCTTAAACCGCAATAAGAAGAGTGTGGCGGTGGACCTTAAAACAGAGCAGGGCCTGGGGTTGTTTAAAGACCTGGTTAAGAACGTTGATATTGTTATCAGCAACTTTGGTGCAGGTGTGCCCGAGCGTCTGGGTATTGACTATGCCTCTCTGGCAGAGGTGAATCCCCGTATTATTACCTGCACTGTGTCCGGCTTTGGGTCTGACGGCCCGGGCAGCAAGCGCCCCGCTTTTGACCAGGTGGCCCAGGCTATGGGCGGCGGTATGTCTATTACCGGTCCCGATCCGCAGAATATGGTTCGTGCCGGTATACCTATTGGTGATCTGGGCGGCGGTATGTTTGGGGTTATGGGTATTCTGGCTGCACTCTATGAGCGGGAGGGCAGTGGTGTTGGCCAGCATGTTGATATTTCCATGCTCGACTGCCAGATTTCGATGCTCAATTATATGGCCACCATGCATTTTCTCTCTGGAGAAGATCCCTACCCCATAGGCAACAGTCACTTTGTTCATGTGCCCTACAATACTTTTACCTGCTCCGACGGCTGCATAGTGATTGCAGTGATCACCGACAACTTCTGGGCTAATCTCAAGCAGGTGGTCAGCTGTCCCGAGTTTGATAATGCAAAATATGATACCCAGCCTGGTCGGTGGCAAGATAAAGAATTGATCAATAACAGTTTAAACCGCATATTGAGCGAGAATACCTGCCGGTATTGGTTGACCGAACTTGAGGCCAGACGTATTCCCTGCGCACCGGTCAATAGCCTGAGTCAGGCTCTGGCCGACACTCA
>Ga0115008_10004819_pt1 | contig 11214 bp, 13 predicted proteins | sample FraStrMetagenome_FD_87164 | JGI IMG/M metagenome (GOLD analysis project Ga0115008, IMG submission 87164) | Marine eukaryotic phytoplankton communities from Arctic Ocean - Fram Strait ARC3M Metagenome | ecosystem: Environmental > Aquatic > Marine > Oceanic | place: Fram Strait | collected...
ATATACATTTATTTTTAATATTTAAAATATAATACAGGTTACTAAATGTGTGCATTTAAAATATTAATACTTGTATTGCTTATATATTTAATTTATAAAGACAAAAATACATATGAAAAATTTACTTCTGCAGATATCACAGACATGTCAAAAAAAATATATAAAAATAGAGATCTCTTTGAACCTAATGCCAAATACTCAACAATAAAGAAAAAAATTGACAAGATAGATCCTGTTATCTACGATGATATTTATAAATTATCTTTGGACAATAAGTTAACAATTTCCAATTTAGAAAAAACAATTTATAATAGTATAAAGTAATATGTTTAACTCATCATTTATATGGATTGGTGTAATAGTTGTTATTTTTATATTATGCATAGCACTTCTAATTTTTGCACCAAAGGGAAAAAATTATTTTAATTCTAATATATATCCTATTGTTAAATATTTACACGAGAACAATCTGCAGACATTTAAGGATGATTTTAAAAAAATAAAGGACGAAAATTGGGTAAACTACACTATAGATGTTCAAGGTAAATGCGGTATGTGTCCATTGTATATGTTTAGCATAACCAGCAAAAAAAATACAAAGTTGTGTCAAAATACGTATGATTTAGTGCATAACATACCAGATCTTAAAACATGTACATATATGATTATACATCCTAAATCGCAAATACTTAAAAACAAAGGCTGGAAAGACCTAGCTAATAATACATTGCGATGTGCTGTCATAATTAACTCTATGACAAGTACAATGGATAAATGCGGTATATGGGTAAACGGCCAAACAAAAAAAATTAAAGCAAATGATTTGCTGATATTTGATGCAAGCAAAGAATATTCTATTTATAATCATACACCTCTAAATTTAGAGCTATTAATATTTGACATTAAACGCCCTGATAATATTGCATGTGGATTATCTGAGAGATTATACTCAAATAAACTACAAGGCTTTATATCTAAAATAAATATTTAACATGGATTAGTTGTATATTTGAATAATATAGTATTTGTATTTTTGTATTTAAGAATAGTATTATCGGTTATTTTTTGATATCCGACAAATATTTTATTTTTTTTCAAATCGACTACATATAAGACTTCTAAATAATGGGATGTTAGGGAACATACGCCATATTTACTTATAGCATATAATAACTCGAGCCTAATTGATGAGAGTTTATCTTTTGGGATCATTTTTACAACAGTATGTTCTTTTCTTTCAATTGGTGTATAAATAATGTCAGATATTGTTTTATTGGGAAATAAGTAATGAATACCTATTCGGTTTATCTTATAATAATATATAATAAGCGGACATACCATAATGTATATCTTTTTGGAGACGCCGTTGTTTTCAACTTTGGTATCAGATTTATTATCTTCAGTCGCGGTATTGGCTTTTGCGTCTTCTACAGGAAATAATCCTAATATATACGCACCATTATATAATGGCATACCAGATATAAAGCATACATCATTTGGAAATGGATGTTTGTGATTATTTTCTATATCTTTTTCTAAAGATTCTTGATCATCATAATTATACGACCCTAACTGATCATACCAATTTTTTTCTGGGTTTCTTCTTTTAATTTCAAATTTATCATAATGCGAAATAATTACTGATATACTATTATTTCTAGATATAAACCCCCAATCTTTAGCATCTTTTTTAATTTCATAATAACAAGATAATATTTCAAAATCTAAGCCATATGTTTGATTGATACAAACTTCTTTATCTAGCAATTGATTTGTTTTATGCATATTATATTGATAAATGGATGGATAATCTAATTGTTTAATACCATGTTTTATATTAAATAATCCAACATTATCGTAAATAATGGTAGAAATTGATCTAGTTAAATATGAATTAGATAGACGATATTCTAACTCAGCTATTTGTAAATAAGAATTATTTACACGGGGAAATACAATTAACCATATGAATCTATCGTCATTATTTCTATGTCTTTTTAAATCATATATAGATGTGCATATTCTGCGATTTTGTCCCCTATATGAATTAGTACCCATTCTACAAGTATGATTTTTTGTAACCAATGTATACATTGTACTTCTCATAATTCCATGTTTATATGGCACACCTGGTGTGTAATCGTATGTTAATTTATTAATATGTCTGGCAAGATTTTGAGTGACATCATTTACATCCACTCTTTCGTTATTATTTTTGCCGTACCATACTATTACACCCATAGAAACATCCATATCATAATCAACACTTTGATGAGTATACTGATTAAAAGGTTTCTGCTTTCCCTCATATCTGTCTCCATTTAATTTAAATAAAGTGTTATTATTTTCCATATTTACCATCATTTTAGCCATGATATCATATTTATTGCCTTTAGATTCTGTACTTTTTATGATTAAAACCATAGTGTATAATTAAAGAATATAATTTCAAATTTGAAATCACATATGAGATATATATACTATTGCTAAATAGGCCTATATTTATTGGTATTGAACAAGTCTATATACACTTTTATTTCGGATCAATGAAAAAGACAACAAGTACTCCCACTATAGTTGTTACTTTAGGTAATGATGAAATTAAGATACCACAAAAAAATGATTCATTGTATGGGTATTTGTGGGAATCTTTATTAAGATGCGATGCGGGAACAAAGATAGAGAATTTTAATAATGTATGTTGTATAACATTAAACAAGGAATCATTTCATGATTCTATATACATAAAAATTTTAGATAATACTGACATTACGTTTAACTTTGACAAGTTAATTAATGCTCTAATTATTGGATATAATTATTTTAATAAATTTGAGATATCAGTTAAAATCAATAAACGTTTAAATTGTTGGGTAAAAAGTTTAGGTAAATATTCATATACATGGACAGAGTTGCTAGATAAACCAAACTACAGTTTAGAAATCTACAAAAAAAGATTTTGGCCCTATTTTAATGTCAATTCAAAGGATTGGAAACAAATATCTACAAAGGTATTAACTGAAGATTACCCTAATCAATATGATTGTAAACTTAAGGATACAAATCAACCTACTGATATTACCAAGGAATATGAAATAGAATTTAATTTATCTCAAAAATACAACAACTATTTAGGATACTCTGTTTTAGATCCCAAAGATTATCCTTGTATAAATGATATAATTGACAGATTAATTTTGTTGAATAATTTAGATCTTAAAATATTGATGTTTGAAGCAATTCTTAGAATATTAATGACTCCATCTATGTGCCACTTAATAAAAGAGCCCATGATTTATGATCTTATTAATCCATTGTTTAATAATGCATCCTATGGTAAATATTATAAAAATATTTACATGCATTTCATGTATTATGCCATGTTTATTTTGCATCACGAAGATACGGTAATGTTTTCGCAAATACATAGAAATTATAGAATTATATTTACACATAAGGAAGCAATTTGTATGCCACAAACTTATAAATTACATTTAGAGATGGATCCATATATTCAACAGTTAACAGGAGATGGATATTTAATGAAATCTATACCTTACTATCTGAGAAGCAAAAGATACTTCCATCCCATAGATGTATTTGAACGCAGGCTATTCTTGGCGACAGGTGGTGCGTTGACAAATATACCCTTGCATAAACATAAGGCATCCATTTCAGGCTCAATTTTAATTCCATGTCTTGTATATTGCGAATTAGAAAAAGATTTCAAGAATGTTAGGTTTGAAACAAAAAGGAATATTTATGACCACATAAAATTTATAGATAACTTGTACAAATTCTGTGACAAACTAACCCCTATAGAAAAGGATTTTATTTCATATCTGGAATATTATTATCCATCTTATCATTCATTGACTGATAGGGAATATATTGCAAAGGTCCTTACACAATCAATGGAAGAAGAAAAAAAAAATAATGTCTCTATTGATGAAGAAAAGAAAGAGGAAGAACCTAAGCTCAAATATAATTTGCTATCTGATATAGATATCAACATATCCACAGACAATTATGAGAGCTTTGATGAACTTGCTAAATTAATTATAAAGCAAATCCAAGAAAACTGCTCGCATATTGGTGATGTGTGGTACAAAAAGATCTATACTGTTTCATCATTCAAATATAAAGTATATGGACCTGGTCTAATGCGTCCGATAGATCTATTTAGAGTTCCCTATGGATCAGATAAAATGGTAAAGAAATTTCATTGTCCTATAGTTAGATCATGGTATGATGGTGCCAACATCCAAAACAAAGAATTATATGATTATAATTTACAGGTGATAGATACGTTCTGGAAAAACAAGGTATACAACAATTATGACATTAAATATGATGACAATGATGACTATGCTGAGATAGAAGCAAAAGAAGAACTAAAAGAAACACCTGTTGAACCAATGTACTACGTTGGTATAAATATTATTAGAAGTGGATTGTGCGCTGCATTAAGTGGTGTAAATGAAAACTATAAATGGTTCTTTAATAATAAACCATGTTGTGAGGTAATTCTTAAATATGCACAAAGAGGATTCTCTACAATTATAAACGAAAAAGAAAAAAAGGCCATGATGGAATATATGAAAACTACATCTAAATGGGCCAATTATGTATACAAAGATATCGACATGATGGGCGTTATGAATACCAATCACATATTCTTTAACCCATGCATTAAAAATGATGGCATTCGTTACAAGCTAAGGCCATTTAAAAAGAGTAGCGTGACACAACACAACAAAAAACAATATGTTGGGTTAGCCCAATGCAAAACAGATTACGGTATTGAATTAAACGTAAAGGACAATTCAAAGATATATCATCCCAAACTTGATAAGATAGACTCATTCGTCAATCACATAAGAAACATTCAAGAGGATGAGTATTCCGATGGTGAGTTCTAATGGTGAGTTAAAATAGCAAATAACAACTTAATAAAAAAATAAATTTATTTTTTTATTTATTTGCCAATTATTAACTACCTATGTATTCTTCTATGATGCATTTGTTCTCCCATAATATCTGGATCTAATAAATTACCCTGAAAATATTCTGTATTATTTGGTTCAATTCTATATACAGGCGATTCAAATAATAATCTGTTTTTAAATGATGCAATTATACCAATCACCATATTATACGATTTATAGACTTCTTTTTTGTTTACTCCCTTAATTTTATGATATGATCTATATTCCAATAAAGTACTATGAGCTCTTATTTCATTTTTTATGCAATATATATCAGCTAAGATAACAATTCTACCGCAATAATTAAATTCCGAATTTAAAGTTTTTACTCTATTTCGTAGATCATTGATGAATCCCAATTTATATATTGTTATTTTAAATGATACGACATATTCACAAAAAATAACAATATTTTTTTTTGAGTTAAATAAATATATATATTTATATACTTGTATATTTATATATTTTTAATATGTCGTGTGGATTTGGTGAAACTTTTAATGAATTAAATTCAATTACGTTCAGTACAGAATACAAAAACAAATGGTTATACTCTGCATATTTGGGTAGAGTTAATGTCAAGGTTGGAATAACTGAAAATAAAAGCATTGTTAATATGGAATGCAAAGGTGTTGGAACATTCTCTGATCTTGTGGTTAGATGTGTAGACTCCGTTGCATCGCGTATTAATCACAAGGCAAGAAATTCTCTTGCTCAATTGTCTTCAAAACCTCCGTCTATGTTGAAAATTAGAGAGAATAAAGAAGCATTCTTTAAGATTCAAAAAATGGAAGAACAAAAGGCTATGATGAATAATGACCACAAAGCTGCTGAGATGCATAGAAAGGCATTGGTGAAGTTTGCTCAAATCGAAAAGAAATTAAATCCTAAACTTGTACGAAAGTATGCTAATTTGGCATTTAATGCAGAAAAGTTGCGTGCATTATATGCTACAAACAGTGCCGTTGATATTCACTTTGGTACAGTACAATACATTCTATTTTTACAACAGAAGTTAAAGAGACCATCCATCAACAATAACACACTTTTACTTTCTTTGTGTAATATTCCTAAGTTAGACAATGCCTTCTTTACAGGAGAATATATGATCTATGGCAATGGCAACAAGATGTTTTATCCTTTAGTTGGGTTGGATGTTATTGGTCATGAATTAACTCATGGATTAGTAAACGCAACCGCTGGGTTAAAATATGAAGGACACAGTGGGGCCCTCAATGAAGGCATGTCCGATGTAATTGGTGGTAAATCATTTGAAGATTATGTGTATGAAAAATTTAATGAGGACGATAATAAAAATAATGATATTTTAGGAAGCACTGACTGGCTTATGGGAGAAGATATTGGAAAGACAGTAAAATATTTACGTAACTTACAAGATCCCACAATAGCAGAAATGCCTCAGCCAAAGATTTTCCAAGGACAACATTGGTTTGACCCAAATGCTCAAGCAGACTATGGTGGTGTTCATGTAAATAGTGGAGTAAATAATTACTGCTTTTATTTACTAACTCAAGCAGTAGGTATAGATACTTCTCTTGCTTTGTTCTATAATTGCTTGGTTAAAATGAACAGAGACAGTGATTTTATTGATTTTAGAAACATTTTGGTATCATGCGCCCCAGATGAATTAAAACAAACTACACAAAAATGTCTAGATGGTGCGGGCCTAACCATATCTGCAGTTAGTAGGTGGAACAAAAGTTCTGCAAAAAATAGAAGCCCTGGTGGAGGTCCTAGCAGATTACCGGGGCCTAGTAAACCTCCTGGGTCTCGTATACCACATGGTGGAGTACCATTCCCAAATCCTGATGTCCCATTTATTCAACGTCTGTGCTGTCCCCACTGCTTATGCTTACAGGGTCAACCACAACAAGACCCACAACTCAGAGGCCTGCAGCCTCGTAGACGCCTTGGTCAAAAAAATAATCTTAAACGAAAGAGAGAAATAGTTGAAATAATTGATAGTGATGACAATATTAATAGCGAGTAAGCAAGTAGATATCACAATAACCATATTTTTAATATGAATCAAGTAAACCATTACTGTTTAACCCGAGTATAATCAATATATCATGTATTGTTTGATGCTGATAGTTGGATATCATGTGATTATTTATGTTAGGGTTGTTTATTTTCATCAGGTCATACTCATTACTCAGTAAATTCCGCGATCCAAAGTGACGCATGTTAATATTTTTTTTGTTGCATGGCAAGTCAGTATACACCCATGTTGTGTTAATAAAGTTTCTATTTTGTGATTTATATACATCAAATATTTCTTGTGTTATTTCTTTCTTATACAGTAAATGCACTAAGTCTAGGGGATCGTGATAGAATTTACATACCTTTCCATTTAAAAGGGTTTTGCACTTATTTTTATTTTTACATATGATAGTCTGATTTGCATTGGCATTGCTTTGGATAGTATCCTTGTTACAAATATTTCCTATATTGCCTCTAAATATTACTCCATTAATATTAACAGCAAATTGATTGATGTTCTTTACCCAATGTAGATCGCATTTAGGTAACTCATATATATTATCCACTGTTTTTGCATAAACCTCTACATTTTCTGCAATATTATGTTTTTCAGTTAATATAGACAACGGGTCCCATAAATCTTTTTTCTTGTTATTTGATTCATCATATCCTTTAGATATGTACTTGTTTGCACATATCTGTTTTATATTAGAAATTTTGTTGTGTATTTTTTCTATACTTTGCTCTAGTTGATGTAGTTCTAATATATACTGTTTACTCTTATGTAAATTATTATCTTCTCCAAACTGGTCGTAAATTTCACATATTTTTTTGTTAACCTGATTTAATGTTAAATGTAACATAATGATAATATATGATAAATAAGTAATACTTCAAAAAGATATTAATATGTCTCTTACAGAATTAATACATGAATTACATCAGTGCACTCGAGAGAATACACCAGAGTTTACATTTGAGGGTAAGGAATTCATATGCAAATGTATTAGTGTATACGATGGTGATACTATAACAGTTGCATTTAAACCATTTGGAGATAAAATATACAGATATAATATTCGATTGTCCGGCATAGATACTCCAGAAATTAGAACAACGAACTTAACAGAGAAAACCATGGGGATTAATGTGCGGGATATCTTGTGGAAAAAAATATTGAACCGAATTGTTGTGTTAAAGTGTGGCAAATTTGATAAATACGGAAGGATATTAGGTGAAGTGTATACCACAGAAACTAACAGCGAAAATAACAGCAAGAGTATAAATCAATGGCTTATAGATGAGGGCATGGCATATACATATGATGGGGGGACTAAACGGGTCTTTTCTTAGGCTTCTTTTTCGATTTCTTTACAGATTTCTTCTTAGGATTCTTTTTCTTGGATTTCTTTTTATTTGATTTTTTACCACCTATAGTAATTGAGTTATATGAATTAGGTAAAATAGTAATAACATAATAGTTAATACACCACTTATTATTTTTTTGTATTGGTGATTTCAATAGTTCCCAATTTCCATTTATATTTGAATGGGTTATTTCATAGTCGCACTTTTCTACTTTTGAATGTAATTTTTTATTTTTTATATCATATAATAAAATTTTTTCCACTAGTGTTCCCCATAAATTATATTACACAATACAATAATACACAATTTATTCAAAAATATGTGGTTCGAAATCGGTGTTTACATTTAATACTTCGCAGGCTAGATCTTTAACCAATTGAGAGAACTTATTGAAGTCATCAATTAAAACATCGGTTTTAATGCTATTGTCTGCAACAAATGGGATTAGAAGGTTATTTACCTCAGCCATGGATATAAAATCAGAATAGTGAGGGAAATCAACTATTTCATACAATATCTCTTGTATCTCTCGATCAAATGCTTTGTGGAATGTACCAACTACAATACTCAAATGTTCCAAATCTTTGGGGAATTTTACTTCGTTGTCTTTTATTTCTTGATATTGTTTGTCATCAACGCGCAATACCAATATGGTAAGCAATTGCTTTAATATCTTAAATGATATAGATATTTTTTTAAATATTTTTTGATTGACGTCTGTTGATTCAGGAATCTCAAGTTCATTTATATTTGTTTTATTGCCTAGTTCGTCACCTAGTTCTTCCTTTAATTCATTTATTTTAATTATATCTAATCTAATCTTTTTCAATTGCTCGTTTTCGCCATTAAATATGTATTTTAACATATCTATTGTAGCCTTTTTTTCAAATTCGATGTGGTGACAATATTGTTCCGATGGTTGTTCTAATAGTTGATCAGTATTATGTTCTATTTCATTTATCTGTTGTTCCACATCAAATTCTAAATTAGTCTCCGCATTAGATTCTATTGAGTCAAGTTTTTGCATTGAGGCAATCTCTACAGTTGTCATTTTAGTATAAAGTTGTATTAATTTATTTTTAATGTATTATTTGCTCTAAGTTATTAATTGCTTTAATATTGATATCATTTAAACACCAATTAAATAGCCATAATTATAATAGGATCCTCGGAAGTTTCCTTAATATTAGGATTAATTTTATTTTCTGCCTTGATAGGTGTATTAGGTGGCGTTTTTGGATGCGATACAGATTCTATGTTAGACTTTACTTCTAGTGGGGTTTCAGATTCTTTATAGGATTCTGTATTGGAATCTATTTCTAATGTTGATTTAATAGTTCCTATGTCCGATTTTGCATCAGATGATTTATTGACTTCAGATATAGTTTCTAGTTCATTGTTTTTTTTAAATTCTTCGTAGTTAATTTCTATTATTGTTTTTTTATTTTTATTTAGGTAGTGCATATATGATTTATATTTTTTGAATATAAATATAGAACCTCCATATAAAAGCACACATAGTACCACCTTTTTAATGCTAGTCATGTTATATTAACATAATATTTTAATTTTTATATAAAAAAATAAATGTTGGGTGGTGTAATGACGGAGTTTAACTAATTGTTAAACTGTATGAATAGTGGATGAATAAATTTATTTGGCTTCTTGCAACCAGTTAAAATTCTGTAGACTGGATTTATTACGATATTTTTGTTAAACAATTTTATTATGCCTGGTATAAATCGTCTACAATCATCTGTTCGTATATGATGCTTTTTGTCGCGACCACATATAAAATCATGCAAATCTCTTAATAATGCCAGATTACGCCATAAAGATCTGTTTAAATCAAACCATGATTGTTTTGGTGTATCATGGCATTGATCTACTTTAATCTTGAGATCATGAATTAATTTATTTTCCATAATCTTTAAATATTTGTGGAAGTCCTTTCCTCCTTTTTTCTTTTTATTATATGTGTTTACTATATGTAATATTTCTTGCTTGGTCGCATTAAAGTATTCATGCGGTTGCCAATTATTCAATTTCTTTTCTTCGTCTAATGTATTTATTACAGCTTCTAGTTCGAAGGTTGTATTAACAGGTTGAATAATTTCCTGCGATACATGGTAAAAAGTTGAAGTTCTAAAACAAGGAGCTGTGGGATGGGTAAAAACAGAATTTAATCTGTTATATATATCCATTAACATAGAATGTATGTTGATCTAATAAGCAGTTGCGTTTATGTTTATAACACGGTATAATTTAGGGTTTAAATATTCAATTTTTATTACATATTAAAAATTCATGACTGAAATAATATACAAATGGAAGCTAAAGAACAAAAAGAATTAGAGGATATTATACAAACATTTAACTCGCAAACAGCAAAATTATTGAAAATAGTGGACTATATAGTGCCTGATCATCCTGATATTGAATGGCTTAAGCGTATTTCAAAAATTGTGAGATATGAATCACCTTCATTGTTGATAGAAAAAAGTTTAGAGAACATATGGGATAATAAAGAACATATTATATCAAGAAATATTAAATTTTTTAACACATGTTCTTATGACACATTTATCGAACAAGATAATCATGGTGAATGGTTAGATGAAATGGTAAAAATATTTAGGGCTGAATATTTTAATCTAAAGCAAAAAGAAATTGATATTGTGTGGAAATGTATGGATACAATGTTAGAATGTGTTATAAAATATCGCCTGCTAAAAGAAAGTCATGCATAAATATATAGATTGATACATATAAAATATATAGATTGATACATATAAAATATATAGATTGATACATATAAAATATATAGATTGATACATATAAAATATATAGATTG
>Ga0115008_10004822_pt1 | contig 11213 bp, 10 predicted proteins | sample FraStrMetagenome_FD_87164 | JGI IMG/M metagenome (GOLD analysis project Ga0115008, IMG submission 87164) | Marine eukaryotic phytoplankton communities from Arctic Ocean - Fram Strait ARC3M Metagenome | ecosystem: Environmental > Aquatic > Marine > Oceanic | place: Fram Strait | collected...
AAAGAACATTACAAAGATCATTTAGACAAGCACGAGATAGGTAAAAGGTTTTTATTTAAAACATAAAGATAATAAGTATTTACTATTTATTATTTATTATGGCTACTTATTGTAAAGTTGCTGGATGTAGATTTTCCCAATTCCATACCACAGTAGCACATCGTTGCGGCGCCTGTCATCAATATGGACACGGGCAAATGGAATGCAATAATAATGAGAAAAAGAATCAATTAACTATGTATATAAATGATCAAATACCACCTTATAGATGGTGTTCATATACCAATTGCACTTACCCCTGGTCTCATTCATCCGAATCACATCATTGTTATATATGTGGTATGAGAAGTAATCACTCGGCTGTTAATTGTCCGCAAAACCAACAACAATATTTGGAACAAACACATCAAGAATGGGACTATCTAAGTGATATATCAGGTTCATCTATTGTAAATTCATTGGTAGGAGCAGCAACTAAGAGTGAAGAAGTTGTGACTAGAGATATAAGTATATTGAAAAAGAAAACCTGTCCTATGTGTGTTCAAACATCTGATGTTGATATAAATATGAAAATTTTTACTGATGCGAAATGTGTAATTTGTATAGAGTCTGGACCTAAGGTAATTTTTTCGGGATGTAAACATGCTATTATTTGCGACAAATGCATTTTACATTTGTAATAATTTGATAATTAAAATTTAAAGATTTTTAATTATTATTAGTAAATGAACGATAATTGGTTGCAACACAAAAATTTGCTTGAAAAATATATTCAATCACTTAGCCATAATCCATATATATATGAATTGAAGAATGATTACGATGAGTTAAAGAAACATCGTTTTTTAAGACATTTTATAAACCCTCATATATCTTGGCTAAATGAAATAATTCAAGACCAAATTATCACCAAACCTCAAATAACAACTGTAAACAAGTTGTTTGATAATAAGACACTTCTAAATATTTTTACAGATTACATTCACACGAATTGTAAAACTAAAAAAGATATAATTAAACTTTTTACAAAAAAAGATTTTAATATAGATACATTATATAACTCTTTAAAAGTTAATATCCCAGAAATTGAGTTTAATCCTACTAAACTAAAATTTGTTACAACAACAGCAATTGCTTGGATTGTAGACCCATCAGATGACGTTATTATTGATTTTAAAAAAATATATAATGCAATTGAGATATCAGATAATATTTTGTTAGTGAAAGAGGCTCCTATTTATAGAGATAGTTATATTGGTGAAATTGTTGGATGTAAAACAGGGGGAGAAAAGGTTAAAGGGTTTTTTAAAAAGAAAAATTTAGGTGATTTTTATAACTGCACAACGGTTAATGTATTACTTTCTCAAATTAAATCCGTTAATGTTAAAATATTTAATAATGGAAAACTTCAAATGACTGGTATATCTAAGCCTGTGGACGGAGAAAAAGCTGTAGAATATATATGTAATATTCTTAATAGCTTAAAAAGTAATAAAATTATAACTAATAAAGAAAATTATACACTGAAAAAGTTTAGTTATAAAACTGTAATGATAAATACCTGTTATGAATTAGGAATATGTATTAATAGAGAAACCCTATATAATATTTTATCAAATAGATATAATCTTAACACAATTTATGATGCGGATGGATATCCCGGGGTTAGAGTTGAATATTACTATAATACTTTAACGTCCAATACTGAATTTGAGGGCCTCTGTAAATGCTCTGAAAAATGTAGAGGTAAGGGGATTGGTGTTGGAGAAGGAAATTGTCGTAAAATATCTATAGCAATTTTCCAGAGTGGTTCAGCAATTATAGCAGGTGGCTGTAATTCTATCGAACCAATTTATCAAACATATAATTTTATCAATAATCTTATTAAAAACATTATTGGAGAAATAAAAAAAAATGAAAGTAAAGCAAGCAAGTTAAAAAAAATTAGGGCAACTACAGTTCATCTAGAAAAAAAAATAATTATAAATATGGAGTATTTAGATAAATTAATTAAGGTTTAATATAATTTTAAAATAGTCTTTATCATCAAAATCATTTATTTTTATAAGTTCTTCATTAAAACTATAAAATGATATATTTATGGTTGAATTTTTAAAAATTTTATTTACAACTGATGAATTTCGTTTGTGTATTTCTAATTCATTATTTTTTATTTTAAATAAACTAAAGTAATATTTTTTTGATGTATTCATAAAAATGTTGTTTTCTAATTCCCTTATTTTTATTAATATGTAGGGCGGAGATGATAAATTATATTTATCTATAATATTTTTAGATATTATTATATCTTCTATTGTAATTTTATCTATAGAAGTTTCACTATTTAGACTCATTGTATATGTCCCATCAAATGTCATTACATCAAAGTTATCTAATAAATTTAAAATAATTGTTGGAGTAGTATGTTTTTGTTTAATTACCCTGTTTTCTATTATAGGTATTTGAGGGATTTCCGTATGTATGTTTACTTGTTGAACCAAGCTCTCTATTTTATTGGTTTCTTGTAAATTTTCCATAGATTTTTCTAAGTCATCTTCTTGGGTAAACTGAAGTGATATATTGAGATAACTTATTAATTCTTCTATAGTAGATTTAGTAATTTTTTGATTATCTAGTTTAAACTTATCAATTAAAATTATATAGTCATTTTCATCTAAATTATATTTTTTTGATAGAATTTTTTTTAACTTATCAATTAATTTTTGCTTAGTTTTTAGACTCATATTAAGCTCTTTTGCTCCATATCTTTTTGTTCTAACTAAAAGTTCTTTTTCTTGTTTATCTTTTTCATTTTGTCTTTCCTTCTGAGCGGAAGAATATTCCATAATTATATATTTCTATTATATATAATTTTTAAATAAAAAATTGTGTATGTATATGTTACTCAAAAATGCAAAATGGCGCAATTATTAAATGAGTTTTCTATTTACATTTTCTTTACACTTTGGAGTAGTTAAAGGGTGCTGACCCAAATATACCCAATGATTCATTAAATTTTGTCCCCACCCATCAACGTAGAGAAACCTCCCTTTAAATATAAAAATTTGATTAAAATAATTTTAATATTTTACTAATTAAAAACCATGTCAGGACTAATCCGATTACAAAAAGAGCTGGAACAGATTAAAAATAACCCAGATACAAATTGTACAGCATCTCCATGTGATGATAACCTATTTAAATGGAAAGCGCAGATATATGGACCCGAGGGAACTCCATATTATGGAGGAATCTTTAATCTAGATATATTGTTTCCAACTGAATATCCTTTTAAGCCTCCTAAAATTCATTTTAAGACAAAGGTATATCATCCAAATATTAATAGTGTAGGTAGTATTTGTCTTGATATTCTTAAAGATAAATGGTCTCCGGCACTAACTATTAACAAGGTTCTTATCTCAATATGTTCTCTTCTTAATGATCCAAATCCTGATGATCCCTTGGAATTAGATATTGCCAAAGAATATAAAACTAATTATGAGAAATTTAAAGAAGCTGCTATGTCTTGGACAGCTATTTATGCCAGCGGAACTTAAAATCTAGTCATATTATGACGACCCTTTTGCTTACGCCTATATTTTTCTATTTTATCCTTGTCTCTCTTAATATTTTTATTATGACTACTATATTTTACCTCACGAATATTAAGAAACCCTTCTAATTGTTCAGTTAATACATCTGAATTATCTAAATCAGAACTTTTATTCCAAATCTTTATTATACAAAACTTTTTTTTTGGAGAAATAGATATTCCATTAATATTCATTGGAGATGATTTGCTTATTGTCTCACCAATTAAAAGTTTAGATAATTGATTCCACGCAAATTCAGAGGAATCTTCCTCTACTTTAAATGACCAATACCCCCCGTATTTATTATGTTTATCCTCCCATCTGGGATAAATAATTTCACTTTTACTTAATTTTCTCATAAAAAAATACATACCTTGTGTAATTTTAGGTAAACATTTATTCCAACTATTAGTTAAAGCAATAAAGTCTTCTACTGTATTAATTTCCAATATGCTTTTATAGCTGTTTATATCCCAATTTTTATCATTCGGATTATGATACCATATTATCCACGAGGTATTAAGAGGGTGAGGCCTTACAATGGAATTATTCTTTTCCATATCTATAATTTATTAATGTATATATTTCTTTAAATTATTATTTTATTTCCATTTATAAACATAATTTCTACTACTTTAATATTTTTATAATTATGTTTTTTTCCCAAATATTCATATATCCAATCTTTGTTTTCCTGTGTAAACTGATCTACTAAAGGACCTACTAATAACTTAGATACTTCGGTTATATCTATAGTTGCCTCATTTTCAGTAGTTATAGAAGCTTCTAATATATCCTCTGGACTATGAGGAATAACTAAAGAATTTTTAAAATTTTTATATTGTTGTATATTTATATTTGTTTCTGGTACTATAAAAGATTTGTTCATTATTTTAATTAAATATATTTTTTTTGAATCTAAATTATATACTTCTATTACTCGTAAAGGATATAAATTTTTTATATACTCATCACCTTGTTTATAATAAAAATTTATATTTTCAAGTAAAAATATCCGATTTATATAACTATAATACCCAATAAGACTTGCTAATCCCATACTACTTAATACATATATGCCATAATCCATTATAATATAAATTATATTATAAATACTTTAAGTAATTTTATTTATTTAAAAATTTCACAATAAGTATTAGTAATGCAATTATCTTACGAAAAATATGAAAATAGTGAAATAGAAACTATTCTTAGAGATTTATCAATTGCAGAAAAATTGGATATCAAAGATTTAATTACGACTCATAAAAAAAGCAAAAAGAAATCAAAAATTAAAAATAAAATTAAGGATATTATTGATAAAAACAATAAGCAAATTGCTGAAAACAAGATTATGGCTGATAATGAAAGATTAAATTATTTTAAACATTTAAAAAATATTAACAAAACAACTATAAATGAAATTAGTAATTTTACCACCGAATATGGGAAAACTCGGATGAAATTGAAATTATTAAAAATAGCCTTTAAAAAAAATCTTAATAAACATGTTATAGACTTATATCTACAAATTATATCAACACAAATTACTTATACTAAAAAGGAAAAAAAATTGATGGATAAAGTTACAAAATACATGAAAACAATTAAATATAAGGAAATGCAGTTTAAAGAATTATCAAATCAATTAGCTCCTTTGGATTTTTATAATACTTATAAACTAGAATTAGATAGTTGGCAAATTAAAGTTATAAAAAAAATCGATGATAATAAAAGTGTTTTAGTATCAGCCCCCACATCATGTGGTAAGACATGGTTATCACTATACCCGGGTTTAATTGGGAAAAAAATACTTTTTATTGTTCCAACTGAAGCATTAATTTTTCAGGTGGGAAGTATGTTTAGTAAATTCATTGCTCAGCCAACTTTAATTGGAGATAATATTTTATATATCACTGATAATAATATAGTAATTGGTACACCGAAGGCAATAGAAGATAAAATTCCTGTTTTAGATATTGATTTTGATATTATTATAGTGGATGAGATTCATAATTTGGGTAGTTTAAATAGTCATCATTATTATGAAAGACTGCTAAAACTTTATTCAGATAAACAACTATTAGCACTTTCAGCTACAATAAAAAATCCTAGAAATTTAATTAGTTGGCTAAATAAGGTAGGATATAAAAATCTGGATTTAATAGTTTATAATACACGGTTTCTTAATCTTCAAAGACAGCTATTTATAAATAATAAACTAGAAAAAATACATCCTATTGCTTGTTTAGATTTAGAGGATATAAGAGAAGAATTCCTAAATGAATATATGAGTATGACTCCATATGATTCAATTGTTTTATATGAGAGTCTTTCAAAAAAAATACCAAAAGAGATGAGAGATTTAGATTTAGCTAAATTATTTACAGAAAACAATAGACGTCTTTCTTTAGACGATGCGAGGCATTATGAAAAACTTTTAAAAAAAAAATTAGTTTATTTAAAAAACAAGTATCCAGTAAAAATGCAAGAGATTCTTGATGAGTATTCAATTAAAAATAATATTTCGGGTGATGTAAATCTTTATAATTTATTTAAGGAAATCAAAAAAAAAAACTTAACTCCTTGTATTGTTTTTCAGGAAAACACCAATTATTGTAAGGAAATCTTCATTAAATTAGTCGGATATTTGGAAAAATTAGAAGAATTAAATTACCCTTTTTATTATATAAATCTTGAGTTTAAACAGGAACAATATATGGATTCTAATAAAGAAATTAATAAATTTAGAAAGAGTATTAAATTAGAGAATAAAGTTTTAAATAAAACCTCTATAATTGAAGATAAAATCAAAACAAAAAAAGAACAGCTGGATAGTGAATTTATTAAAAAATATAAATCCCGAATTAGAAAACAAATTCAGAGTATATCAAAAAGTGATATTAAAGATAAAATAAAAAACATTCAGATAAGTAATTTACAATACGAATTAGACAATGTGGATAAATATCTTAAATTACAATTTGTAGATATTTTTAAGAAACATCCAGAATTTTCTCTAAGCACTGATTCTCCAATGACTGCCGAGAAAATTAGGGAAATAAAAAAAACTGTTAGTAAAAAATTAGAAATAGATGTATCATATACAAATGTCTTTTTACAAGGACTTAAAAGAGGAATAGGAATTTATACAAAACATATGCCTCCAGTTTATAATATGATTGTTCAAAAATTAGCTCAAAATGGTGAGTTAGGATTTGTGGTTGCTGACGAACAATTGGCATTAGGAATAAATATGCCTTTTAGATCTAGTTGTATCTTAGGATATAAAAAATCAAATAATTTTAAGAAAAGTAATTATTTACAAATGATTGGACGAGCGGGCAGAAGAGGGAAAGATTGTGAGGGGCATATTATATTTGCTAATGTTGATTGGAAAAACCTAATGAAGACTGAATTAGATGAAATTAAATCAAAATACATTCATTTACCAACTTACAAAGTTCTTAATTGTTTTACTGATAAATATGACGTAGATAGTATTTTTAAATCTCGTATGACAAATAAAGAAGATAACAATGAAATAATTAATGAATTTTTTAGTTGCAGAGTATTAAATAGTATTGTATGGAAATTACGTCACTATAATCAAAAACCTATAAACTTTTGTAGACATTTAGATAAAATAGAGATGGATCTTAATAAGAGTAAATCTACCGATTCTATTAAATTAGTTATTAAACAAGTATGTTTCTATTTCTTAACTAATGAAACCCAGACTCTTTTAATCGATATAATAAAAAAAAATAAAATTAATAATGTAGTTGATAACAAGGAAGTTCATAGAATTATATATATTATTATAAATATTCATAATTCATTACTAAATTTACCTGGCGAATATAATAATATCATAAGACATTATAGCTATACATTTTACTTTATAAAAAGACTTTTAAATACATCTAATAATTTAAATTAAAATATTATATATATAGTATATAAATGCAAAAAATTGTTATTGGATTATTAATATTAGTCGTTGTAGTAATAGTTTATTACACATACTTTGTTATGCCCTCTGGTAAAAAAACCCTTTTAGGGTTAAGTCTTGATGGCTCAAACCCATTTGGATTAAATTTCATTGGTGGTTCTAGAGGATCAGTTGGTGTAGAAGACTTTATGAATCCAGCAAGTCTAGATTATAAAATGGGTGAATACTCAAATATTAAATTAACTAAGGATGAAAAAATAAAATATGATAAATTGTATCATATGCATAATGACACGAACGAATTTATTGAGATTCCACAGCCTTGTGATTCATTTGAGTGTAAATATGATATTGTTCCTAGTGTTGACGGAACAGATTCAGCTCCAAAATCGGCCGCTATATTTAAATTTAATAAAAGTGCTCCAGAATGTTGCCCCAGTCCTTATTCGACAAGTAGTGGATGTGTGTGTTTAACTGATAAACAAAAAGATTATATTAGTGCAAACAGGGGTCATAATGCCTAAGCAATAAAAAAATCATTAATTTTTTATCTATTAAAATTTATAAAAGCTACATTTTTGTTTTTATATATTTATTAAATCCGAAAGCGGCGAAGCCGACTGCGTATATCACACGGTAGAAGTCCAGAACGGTGTTCAATTTCCTCAACAAGGGTACAACAGTATTCCAAATCATCAGGACCTTCTTCGTGGTCCATCTATTGAGGGATGGTATATCTCTCTGAGTCTTAAAATTTCATCAATCACTGACTTACGCTGCATTTCAGCCTTTTTCATTCTGTCCAATGAAGTCTTCTCTGCGCTCAGTGGGGTCTGTTGGGAAAAAGAAGTCATGTTATAACCAAATAGTCGTGAATATAGAATGTTTTTATATTCATGAATATTACTATAAATCAAATCTATTTATTACCCCCTTTATAGAAATATTTAAACATAAGAGGCATTCTAGTTTTATTTAAATGTATGTGTATTCGAATCCCATTCAGGATATCTATTATTAAAAATACGCACATTCTTATATATATTATGAGCATCATAATGGTTTACACCTTCACATTCTTGTATTATTTGTACTTTAATATCTCCTAAAAGATATACACCATCAGGGTGTCCTTTTCGTTCACCCTCTAATTTCTTTAACAACTCCCAATCCTTATAATTATCTAGTTGTAAAGTTTGTGTAAATACATTCATTATACTATAATACCAATAACTATAAGAAATTTTTTTTTTATAGTTTTTTACATACCAATCAATACAGTTTTTTAGTATTACATTACCTTTATTTGAAATTATAAAATTAGGATTAAAATTAAATTTCATTTCATCCCAATATGAGGAACAGGTTACAAAATCAACATCAGGTTCCAAAAAACTACTAATAGGTTTTAAAGGTTGATTGTCTATATCACTATATACTCCTCCATATTTATATAAGATACATATTCGCCAAAAATCTGCTTTAATGGGTCCATGCTGCATATAATTAAAAATATTTGCGTATACATCACTGTATTCTTCTAGTAAAAATTTATAACACATTTCATTATCAAAAATTTTAACGGTATACTCGGGGTTTAGTTTTTTCCAATTATTAACATATTTTTCTGTATTTTGCAATGTTTTATAACATAAATAAATTGTTTTAGGAAAACCCATATATTTAAAATAAATAAAATAATTTTAATAATTTAACATAATTTTATAATTTTATATTTATGTGTACATTCCATATGGATTATTAGGTTCTGTATTTTCTGAAATAAATTTATTTAAAATATTTTTATCAATAGTAAATGGAAATTTTATTTTATCAATTCCACACTCTATAATTTTAGTTTTTGATTCTACAATACTTAGTACATTAATTTTACTAATAATAGTTTCTATATGTCTTCTAAGGTTTCTAACACCCTCTTCATTTTCAGTATAGTTACGACAGAGTTCCTGAATACAATCATCAGTAAATATAATATCCTTTAATTTATATTCCTTTAAAATATTAGGAATTAAATAGTTCTTTGCTATTTTAAGCTTATCATTTGTATTAAAACCTTTAGTTTTTATTTTATACATTCTATCAAGTAAAATAGGATTTATTTTACTTTCATCATTATATGAAAATATAAATATTACTCTTGATAAATCAATTGTAACACCAGATAAATATTTATCTTGAAACTCTGTATTTTGTGAAAAATCAGTTAAATGACAAAGCATATTTGATATTTCATCACCATGAGATGTTTCACTAATTTTATCCAGCTCATCAAAATATATAACGGGATTCATACAGGCTGATTCGGCCAATATCTCAATAATTCTTCCTGGTTTAGAACCTTCATACGTATAGTCATGACCAATCATAAAGTTAGAGTCTTGCATTCCACCCAAAGCTACAAACGCAAATGGTCTACCAAGGGCTTTACAAATTCCTTCCTTTACAAGAGTAGTTTTTCCATTTCCCATTGGACCCTGAATAGCAATACAAGCACCTTTAGATTTATTATTAGTAATCATTTTAGCCATATTTATAATGATTTGGTCTTTAGCTTCAGTGTGTCCATAAACTGCTTTATCCATTGTTTCCTTCGCATTCTTAAGAAAGTTAGATACATCTGTTGTATTATTTATAATATCTATGTTAGTAAATGAATTGAATGGAATCTTATCTAACCAACTAATCCAATTAGATAACTTGAAATATTCATTATCAGAATTATCTAGTTTTTTAAAATGCTCCAGTTTCTCAATAATTCTATATTTACTTTCTCTAGAAATTGTTTCTATCTCTAAAATCTTAAACCGTAAAGGTTTTTTACTACTTTTCAAATTTCTTATACTTTTTTCAAATTTCTTTATCCTTTTTTGACAAGATTTATCTAAGCTATTAAAGTATTCTTTTTCTACTTTAGAATATTTAATATATTTAGTATCTACTTCTTCCTTTTCTTCTACATAATCTGAATCACTTTCAGAATTATATACTATACTAGGTTTTTCTATTCTTTGGCGATTCCTGTGTCTTATTAATTTATTTGATAAATTAACTAAATCACTAATAACTATTTTATAATCTTCTGTTGTCTTAGTTATTTCTCTTTCCCCGCTTAAATTAACTATAAATTTAGGTTTCATATAATTGTTTCCTTCTGTATTCATTATTATATCACTCTTTATAACTTTTTTATATCTGGTATTATATGAATGTGCTGGATATTCCTCCATTAATATAATTATATAATATTATAATTTTATTTAAACAAATTTTTTAAAAATTTTGATTCATTTATTTATTTAAAAATAAATTTATATTAAATATATAATAGAGATGTCTATGTTTCAGGAATTAGATTATAATGAGGATATAGAAAAAATTGCTCAGGTTCAGTTTTCTGTAATGTCCCCTGAAGAAATACGTCGTCGTTCTGTTGCGGAAATTCATACAAATGAAACATATGATAGTGATATTCCTAAAATTGGGGGTGTATTTGATCCTCGTATGGGAACCTTAGACCATGGAAAACTTTGCCCCACTGATGAGCTAAATAATCGCCATTGTCCTGGTTATTTTGGGCATTTAGAATTAGCTATGCCTGTTTTCCATATACATTTTATGAAATATATTATTAAATTACTACAAGT
>Ga0115008_10004823_pt1 | contig 11211 bp, 11 predicted proteins | sample FraStrMetagenome_FD_87164 | JGI IMG/M metagenome (GOLD analysis project Ga0115008, IMG submission 87164) | Marine eukaryotic phytoplankton communities from Arctic Ocean - Fram Strait ARC3M Metagenome | ecosystem: Environmental > Aquatic > Marine > Oceanic | place: Fram Strait | collected...
AACCAAAGGTGCACTCACCTCAGCTTTAAAATTCACATAATCCTAAAAAATAATTCCCCTCTATTTTTCTAGAATTATAGGCACTTCGAAATCGGACACCACCTGCATTAACTTGATAGTTATTTACAAAATAATCGATGAGGTTATTTTCTATATTTATCCAATATTGAAAAATATCATCATGGTCTCGACCACCGTCTTTTTGTTCAAAACTAATTTCTAAAATATCATAAGTTTTGCCTTTTATGGTTGTGGTTCCTTTAAAGGATTTTTTAACAGCTTTGTCATTCAATTTATATGGAAGTGTTGCGAATTAAATCACTGAGTTTAAACCATTAGACAATTGACCAGTTTCTTTTTTAGATAGTTCTATTTCTATACCATTTACTTTTCGGGTAAATTTTCCATTTTCTAAAATATCAGTAATTTTTTTCATTTTTTTTGTAATTGAATATCGATATTGATTTGTATTTTTTTTGAAGGCATAATATTTGTTTTTGAAGGTGAATTAATAAAAGGCAGTATGGTAATTTGTTCCACTATGAGCCATAACGACCTTTTGCAAAATTAAATTTACTTGAGATAAATCAGTAGAAGAGTTGGTTGCATTCTGTATAATATTGCAAGAATTAAAAAAAGGATGGTTAAAGAGAGGAAGGCGAAGTTATTCTTCATTAAGAGATATTGGTTTTTTATTTAAAAAATAGAAAGCTAAATAATTAGTGCCACTTATTTCCTCAAACTGGATTTAAATTAGAGACGTTATATTCTTATGACAATTAAAATGCATGGCTGTTCAAGAAAATAAAAAAACGTCATTTTGAATAATTAAAATGACGTTTTTCTAAATCAAGTGAATAATATTCTCTATCTCTTGTAGCGTTCAAACCATCCTAGTATATATACAATCTTCGCCATTAGGTTACTTGGTTTGGCAGCAATACCATGACCAGCTCCCTGAATTCTCACTAAAGCTGTTTCGACATTATTCAACTTTAAAGCTGCATAATATTGTTCAGATTCACCCATTGGAGTACGATAATCTTGTTCTCCAGTCAAAAGCATGGTGGGAGTTTTTACATTTCCAACCAAAGAAATTGGGGATCGCTTCATATAGTGTTCTGTGTAATCCCATGGTTTTCCTGGGAACCAATATTTATAAAAAAAAGCTGGTCCATCTGCATACAAAACAAAGCTATACCAGTTTATCACAGGTTTTGCTACAACAGCAGCTCGAAAGCGATCCGTTTTTCCAACAATCCAACTTGTTAAAACACCACCACCACTTCCACCAGTCACCATCAAATTATTTTCATCTATATATCCTTTTTGAATAACGGCGTCAACTCCTGACATTAAGTCATCATAATCTTGAGATGGATAATTGTGATGAATTAAATTTCCAAACTCTTTTCCATAACTTGTACTTCCTCTTGGGTTAGTATATAAAACAACATAACCTGCTGCTGCAAACAGTTGAACTTCTGCGGAAAATCTATCACCATAATTAGCAAAAGGCCCACCATGTATTTCTAAAATTAATGGATACTTTTTAGTGGGATTAAAGTTGGGTGGTTTGCAAATCCATCCTTGAATTTTTCTTTTATCAAAAGAGGATTCGAACCAAATTTCTTCTACATTACCCAATTTTTTATAGGAAAAAAGATCATCATTGAGGCTGGTTAATCGATTGACTTTTTTTGATTTGGTATCACCTGTTGCTAAGTCTGCAGGGTGGTCTGGGGTGGAATGTGTATAGGCAAATTTTCCATTTTTGGCAACGGAATATTGCCCTCCACTGTAAGGTCTTCCAATAGAAAGTCCTCCTATATTCTTTGCTAGGTCAGTTACTTTTCCATTTAAATTCAAAAGGGCAATTTTTGTATTTCCTTTATCATTGTATTGAAAATAAATCCCTAGTCCATTTTTACTCCAATTTATATTTTCAATATCCCGATCAAAATTACAAGACACACATTTTGGTGACTTGCCCGTTCTATTCATTACATATAGGCGGGTGACTTGATATCCATCATAATTTTCATCATTACCAAGATATGCGATAGATTTACCGTCTGGGGAAATTTTTGGGTTCGAATCTGGCCCATGTCTTTTAGTTAGGGCTGAAATTTTTCCAGAATTTAAGTTGACCTCATAAATTTCAGAATTTGCAGGATCCATTTCTCGATTGGTATTTCGATTTGAAGTAATCAAAATTGAACCTCCGGTGGTTGTCCATTCAGGTGTTCCATTCACTTCGTAATCGCCAAAAGTTAATTGTCGAGGAGTTCCGCCATCAACTGATAGTACAAATAATTGCTTTCGTTCATTTTTTAAAAAACCTGCGCCATCCGATTTAAATTTCATTTGGTCAATATATTTTGGTGGTATTTCCCACTTTGCTCCATCAGGTTTGGAAGGTAATTGAACCAACGGTTTTGTTTTAAAAGGAACACTCATCAAAAAAGCAATAGATTTTCCATCAGGAGACCAAGATAAATTTGAAGGTGAATGAGTAAGGTTAGTTAATTTGAATTCTGAACCATTGTCTAGCCATCTTAAGTACATTTGAGGTTTTCCGTCTTTATTTGATACATACAACAACTTATTTTCTGTAGGAGATAGGCGCGGGGAAAAATCATTCTGAGCACCGGTTGTAAGAGGATAAATTTCGGTTCCATTAAAATCAGAGATCCAGATATTGGAGCGATTTCTATCTGTCATTATATCTTTGAAATTTCTAACAAAAAATATACGAGAGCCATCTGCCGAAATTTCAGGATTAGATACATATTCTAGTTGAAAAACATCTATAGGGGCAAATGTTGAATTCGGAGGGAGTTCTTTTTTTGTCTGTGCTATTAAGAAATTTGATTGAATTAATAGTGCGAGAAAAGTGAAAAATAGAAGTTTTTTCATAGTGGTTTTGTTTTTTAATGAATGTGATAAAAAAAATTCTCATCTTTTTTGGGAATACTTTTCTGAGAATAAATAATATTTACATTTAAAGTAATTAAAGAATAAGTGAAAACTTGATAAGATGTTTTTGAACTTGAATGTCAATTCAGTTAAACCAAGTTAAAATATTTTCAATTTTCCTGGAATATTAAAATAGTTGTAATTTGTTGATTAACAGTGGCTTATGATTGATTGTAAAAAGTGATAAATTATTAATTAACAATAATATTAAAAACTATTTGCTTTTTAATTAAAAAGGGTGATACCTTTACAACAAAATAATAGCAAATGTTTCATTTAAACCTAAGTAAAAAATATTGGTGGCACTTTTCAAACTCTCAACCCGAGTAAGTTAAGTCGCTTCTATTACGTTTATTTTGCAACGAAAAAAGTGTCTAACCGTTTACTCGGTTAGACACTTTTTTTTGTACTCAATTGATAATCTTTTTTAAATCAGAATATAATGGTAACAGAGCAGTTAAAAAAAATAAAACTTCAGACAGTCGCAAAAAGATTCTTAGCAGATACTACCACACCTGTTAGTATTTATCTTAAAGTTAGAGATCATTTTGAGAGTTCCCTTTTATTAGAGAGTACAGATTTTAGAAGTGCAGAGAATTGTTTTTCATTTATTTGTATGGAGCCTATTGCGAGTTTTGAGGTAACTGAAAAAAGAATTGAAACTCTTGATGTTGACGGAAAAACCGGAAATGAGGAGATAAGATCGAATGCTGATGTGCCTGGAAGGTTAAATCATTTTATGAATCAATTTGATATAAAATCTCCAGGCAATTACAAAGGTATTAATGGCTTTTTTGGATATATGTCATTCGAGGCCGTTCAATACTTTGATACGGTGACTTTTGATGATTCGAAAAGAACAATGGATATTCCAGAGGTGAATTATAAATTATTCCGATATATAATTGCGATTAATCACTTTAATGATGAATTATTTATTCTTGAAAATATTCCTCCAGGTGCTGATTCCGAAATTGCAAAAATTGAAAACCTATTAAGCTACCAAACTTTTGGAAAATACCAATTCAAAATTGAAGGGGAAGAAACATCAAATATTACTGACGATGAATTTAAGGGAATGGTGGCTAAAGGAAAAGAACATTGTCAAGTTGGAGATGTTTTTCAAATGGTACTTTCTAGACAATTCCAACAAAAGTTTTCAGGCGATGAGTTTAACGTTTATCGTGTACTTCGTTCCATAAATCCATCCCCATATCTTTTCTTTTTTGATTATGGAAATTATAAAATATTTGGCTCTTCTCCTGAGGCTCAAATGGTTATAAAGCAGGATATTGCTAGTGTAAATCCTATTGCAGGAACTTATAAGCGAACTGGAAATGATGAAGAAGATAGAGCACAAGCACAACTCTTATTACGGGATCCTAAAGAAAATGCGGAGCACATGATGCTTGTTGATTTGGCTAGAAATGATTTGAGCCGCCATTGTACAAAAGTAAAAGTTAGTGAGTTAATGGAAATTCAATATTTTAGTCATGTAATTCATCTGGTGTCAAAAGTAGAAGGAAGATTACCAGAGGGATATAATCCTATTAAAGTGCTTGGTGATACTTTTCCAGCTGGAACTTTATCAGGAGCCCCTAAATATAAAGCTATCGAATTAATAGGTCAATATGAAAATCAGAATCGATCTTTTTATGGAGGAATGATTGGTTTTGTAGGTTTTAATGGCGATCTAAATCATGCGATTACCATCCGCTCTTTTTTGAGTAAAAATAATACACTTTATTATCAAGCTGGTGCAGGAATAGTTTCTCAAAGTAATGAGGAACATGAGTTGCAGGAGGTGAATAATAAATTAGGAGCATTAAAGCAAGCTTTGAAAAAAGCAGAGGAATTATAAAAATGTTTGATGTCTAATGTAAAACAAAAAGAGAAATATGAAAGTACTGATGTTAGATAATTACGATTCCTTTACTTACAACTTAGTCCAGTATTTGGAAGAGATTATTGATAATAAAATTGACGTTTATCGAAATGATCAAATTACATTGAAGGAAGTTGGTGCTTATGATACTATAATATTATCTCCTGGTCCAGGTGTGCCAAAGGATGCAGGTATATTAATGGATGTGATAAATGAATATGCCACAACTAAGAATATATTTGGAGTTTGCCTTGGTATGCAAGCTATAGGAGAATCCTTTGGAGGAGGGTTAGCCAACCTAGAAAAAGTTCATCATGGAGTTCAAACTTTGATCATTAAAACAGAAGATGAAGAGCCGATTTTCAAAGATGTTCCAACTGCTTTCGAGGCAGGTCGCTATCATTCATGGGTTGTTGAAAAAGAAAAATTACCTGACTGTCTGCAAGTTACAGCGATTGATAAAAAGGGAATCGTAATGGCAATTAGTCACAAAGAATATAATGTTCGAGGTGTTCAGTTTCATCCTGAATCAGTCATGACGCCAGATGGAAAAACTATGTTACGGAATTTTATCAATTACTCTAATAACCTAAAAAAGGAAAAAGAATCTACTAATGAAACATATACTCACTAGACTTTTCGAACACAGAGAATTAAATAGAGATGAAGCTAAAAGGGTATTGGTTAATATTTCCAATGGAGATTATAATGATGCACAAATTGCTGCTTTTATCAGTGTGTATTTGATGAGGTCAATTTCTGTTAATGAATTGTTAGGTTTTCGGGATGCATTGTTAGAGTTATGTTTGCCATTTGATTTAGAAGGAATGGAAAGTATTGACATTGTTGGAACAGGTGGTGACGGTAAAAATACTTTTAATATTTCAACTTTGTCCTCAGTGGTTGTCTCGGGAGCAGGTTATAAGGTGACCAAGCATGGTAACTATGGAGTGTCTTCATCTTGTGGTTCATCAAACGTTTTGGAATATTTGGGTTATCAATTCACAAATAAAGCGGATGTCTTGAAAAGACAATTAGATATTGCTAATATTTGTTTCTTACATGCTCCACTTTTTCATCCAGCTATGAAAGCTGTTGCTCCTGTCAGGCGGCAATTAGGGGTGAAAACTTTTTTTAATATGCTAGGACCTTTAGTCAATCCAGGGCAGCCAACTCAATCATTATTGGGTGTTTACAATTTAGAATTGGCTAGGTTGTATCAATATATTTTCCAAACGACAGATCGAGAAGCAACGATAGTTTACTCAATGGATGGGTACGATGAAGTGTCATTGACTTCGCCATTCAAGTTACGGCATAATGATACCGAAAGATTATTTCATCCAAATGAAATTGGGAAAAAGATTTTGTTACAATCTGATTTACATGGGGGCGGTGATGTTGCTTCATCAGCAAAAATATTTATTGATATCCTTTCTGGTAATGGAACTAATCCTCAAAATGATGTTGTTAGTACCAATGCGGGAATTGCAATTCAATGTTTGCAACCTCAAAAAAGTATGGAAGAATGCATAGCTGAAGCACAGGAGTCTTTAATTGGAGGAAAGGCTCTTGAGCAATTTAAACTACTTTTAAATTAGATAAATTTATTGATTAAGTCATTTTGTACAACTAATTGATAATGAATATATTAGAAAAAATTACAAGTAATACACGTATCGTTGTTGAAGAGCGAAGGAAATTACTTCCCATCACAGTATTGGAAGAAAGCATGTATATGAATCGGGAAGTTATATCCCTGAAAAATAACTTAGAAAAAGGATTGTTCGGGATTATTTCAGAGTTTAAAAAACAATCTCCATCCAAAGGTATAATTCATGAAAATGCAGATGTGGAGGCTATCGTTTCTAAGTATGAAGAAGCAGGAGCGTCAGGTTGTTCTATTTTGACGGATGAGAAGTTCTTTGGAGGATGCAATGCAGATTTAGTACATGCTAGACAAAAAGTAAATGTCCCAATCCTGCGAAAAGATTTTATTATTGACGAATATCAATTGTTTGAAGCAAAGGCGTTGGGGGCAGATGTTATTTTATTAATCGCGGAATGCTTGAAAAAAAATGAAGTTGTTCAATTGGCACAAAAGGCAAAGAGTTTAGGCTTAGAAGTATTGATGGAAATTCATTCGGAGAATCAATTAGAAAAATTAAATGAGTACATTGATATCGTTGGTGTAAACAACCGAGACTTGGAAACCTTTAGTGTTAATATTCAAACGTCCTTAGATTTATTTGATAAGATCCCTGATAATTTTGTAAGAATTTCAGAAAGTGGAATTTCAAATGCTAAATCTGTAGTTCGATTAATTCAAGCTGGATATAAAGGTTTTTTGATCGGAGAAAATTTTATGAAAACAGAAAACCCAGGATTGGCTTGCAGAGATTTTATTACAGAGGTCAATTCATTAATTCATAAAGAAGCTCACACAGGATTATCTTATGAGCCATAATATAAAGTAAGGTTAAAATTTAACTAGTATAAAAGATAATGAAGATTAAAGTTTGTGGGATGCGAGATCCTAATAATTTGCAGGATTTGCTAAAGCTTCCAATTGATTATGTGGGATTGATTTTCTACGAAAAGTCAAAACGATTTGTTGACGAAGATTTTCCTGAGTTAAATTTTCGAGGTAAAGAAAAGGTAGGTGTCTTTGTTAATGAATCTATAGAGTATATTTTAGAGAAAAGCCAACAATACGATTTGGCAACAATACAACTACATGGAGAGGAATCGCCTGAGTTTTGCGAATTTTTGAAAAGAAAAAATTTTTTAGTTATTAAAGCTTTTCCTGTAAATAGTGATTTTGATTTTTCTAGGACAAAAAGATATGAACCATTTTGTGATTATTTTTTATTCGATACCAAGGGTAAATTGCCAGGCGGAAATGGTTTTGCCTTCGATTGGAAGATACTTGAAAAATATCAATCAAAAATTCCATTTTTCCTCAGTGGTGGGATAAATAAATCAAATTGCGAAATGCTAAAAAAATTGAATTTCAAACAATTGTATGCGATTGATTTGAATAGTGGGTTTGAAAAAAAACCAGGATTAAAAGATATTTCATTATTGAAAAAATTTATTGAAGATGTTAGAAACTAATCTTGCACATAAAAAATATAATGTTGATGAACAAGGGTTTTATGGTGAGTATGGAGGAGCCTTTATTCCTGAGATGTTGTATCCAAATGTAGAAAATTTGCGTCAGCAATATTTAAAAATCATATACGAACCTGAATTTCAGAAAGAGTTTAGGGCCTTATTAAAAGATTATGTGGGTAGACCCTCTCCCTTGTATTTTGCCAAAAAATTGTCAGCATATTATGATACTAAGATTTATCTCAAACGAGAAGATCTAAATCATACTGGTGCTCATAAAATCAATAATACAATTGGTCAAATTTTATTGGCAAAAAAGTTAGGGAAACATCGAATCATAGCCGAGACAGGTGCAGGTCAACATGGTGTTGCAACTGCCACAGTTTGTGCATTGGCCGGATTAGAGTGTATTGTTTTTATGGGTGAGGTAGATATTGAAAGACAAGCACCAAATGTTGCTCGGATGAGAATGTTGGGAGCAAAAGTAGTTCCGGCAAAAAGTGGGAGTAAAACTTTAAAAGATGCAACTAACGAAGCAATTCGAGATTGGATTAATAATCCAAATGATACTCATTATATCATTGGTTCAGTTGTGGGACCACATCCATATCCTGATATGGTAGCTAGGTTTCAGGCGGTGATTAGTGAAGAAATGAAATGGCAATTGAGAGAACAAACAGGCAAAGAAAATCCAGATACAATAATTGCTTGTGTTGGCGGAGGAAGTAATGCAGCGGGTGCTTTTTATCATTATTTAGAAAATGAAAAAGTAAAATTAGTGGCAGTCGAAGCTTCCGGTTTAGGAAATGATACAGGAAAATCTGCTGCAACAAGTTTGCTTGGCTCCAAAGGTGTTTTACATGGTAGTCGAACACTTTTAATGCAAACAGAAGATGGCCAGGTTGAGGAGCCCTATTCAATTTCAGCCGGTTTGGATTATCCAGGAATTGGTCCAATGCATTCCCATTTGATTAGGTCGGGTAGGGCTAAAGTTTTTGGAGCAACGGATGAAGAAGCACTGCACGCTGCTCGTTTTTTAGCAAAAATGGAAGGAATTATCCCTGCATTAGAAAGTGCTCATGCATTTGCAGTATTAGAAAAAATGACATTTGAAAAAGAAGAAGTTGTCGTTGTGAATTTGTCTGGAAGAGGAGATAAAGATTTGGCTACTTACATTGACTTTTTTAAACTTAATGGATAAAATAAAATGACTAGAATTGAAGAATTATTTTCAAAAAAGAATAGGAATATTTGCAATATTTATTTCACAGCTGGTTTTCCAAAATTAATTGATACGGAAAAGATTATTTTGACATTAGAAGAAGCTGGTGCTGATATGATCGAGATTGGTATGCCATATTCTGATCCGTTGGCAGATGGAGAAACGATTCAACAAAGTGGCTCGATTGCAATAGCAAATGGAATGACCTTGCAAATCTTGTTTGAACAAATTGAAGGTGTGCGTAAGAAATCTGAAATCCCCTTAGTGATGATGGGATATTTTAATCAAGTAATACAATATGGGGAAGAAGCATTTTTTCAAAAATGTAGAGAGGTAGGAATAGATGGATTGATATTGCCTGATTTACCAGCAGCTATTTATGAATCTGACTACCAACAAATGATGAAAGATAATAATTTAAATAACATCTTTTTGATTACTCCTCAAACTTCAGATGAACGAATCGTTTATTTGGATAGTTTGAGTTCAGGATTCGTTTATATGGTGGCAGACGCTTCGGTAACTGGAAAACAAAAAAATATCTCGAATCATCAGATTGCATATTTTGAACGCATAGAGAAAATGAATTTGACTAATCCAAGGTTGATTGGTTTTGGAATTGCAGATTATAAAAGTTTTTCTACTGCATGTAAATATTCAAATGGAGCAATTATTGGCAGCGCATTTATTCGAGCTATAGAGGAATCAAATGATTTAGAAGCAACAATTATTGATTTCATAGGAATGATCAAAAACGAAAAGATTGAAATTTAATCGTTGACAAAAAAAATATAGAATGTAAGTGATAAAAAAATTGCTTTCCCTTTGTTTTTAGGGATTGAGTTGTCAGAATAAAAATAAAATTATTTCCATTTACCTACCTTGTATCTCAAAATAAAGAAAATATGAAATTCAATTTTTGTCCTACTTGCAAAAGTGATTTGGCATTAGGGAAAGAAAATTATATAGCTTGTATCAATGAAGAATGTAGTTTTGTTCATTATGAAAATCCAACCCCAGTCGTGGCTGCAGTCATCGAATACAAAGATGGAAATGTATTGTTAGCACATAATGCAGCTTGGCCTCCAAAAATTTTTGCATTAGTTACTGGATTTTTAGAAAAGCATGAACATCCAGAAATAGCAGTGCTGAGGGAGGTGAAAGAGGAGGTTGGATTGGATGCTGAGATAAGAGGCTTTCTAGGTCATTATTCATTTAGAAAAATGAATCAGATAATAATGGCATATCACGTTTATTCTGATGGAGAAGTAGAATTAAATGATCCAGAAATAGATGAAGTAAAGGTTGTTCCTTTTAACAAAGTAAAAACTTGGGATGCAGGAACAGGATATGCTCTCAAAAAATTCTTGGAAAGCAAGGGATATACACCAGAAGTAATTTCATTTAAGTAAGTATTGCCAAAAAAGCCCCAAGCACTATGACTTGGGATCTTTTATGGTGATATTTATTCTTATTGTTTTTTAGCCAAATTAGGATTTAATAAATCATAAAATTGATCTAATTTTGGTAAAATAATTATTCGAGTTCTTCTATTGATAGATCTTCCCTCGGCAGTATCGTTACTTTCAAGTGCATTGTATTCTCCACGTCCAGCAGCAATTAACCTATTGGGGTCCACTCCATAATTATTTTGTAAAACTCTAATTACGGAAGTAGATCGTTTTACACTTAAGTCCCAATTGTCCTGAATGCAGTTAGTTTTAATTGATCGACTATCAGTATATCCTTCTACCATTACCTCTAGATCAGGTCGAGATTCTACGATTTTAGCGATTTTTCCTAATACACCCTTAGCTTTCGGAGTAAGTGTAGAACTACCACTTTTGAATAACATTTTGTCAGAAAGGTTTACAAAAACTACAGTTTTGTCAACTTTTACTTCAACGTCGTTATCCTCTATTCCAGATTTTAAGACACCTTTTAGATTAACAGCTAAAACTAAATTAATTGAATCAGCACTTGTTTTTGCAGCTTGCAGTAAGTTGATATA
>Ga0115008_10004825_pt1 | contig 11211 bp, 5 predicted proteins | sample FraStrMetagenome_FD_87164 | JGI IMG/M metagenome (GOLD analysis project Ga0115008, IMG submission 87164) | Marine eukaryotic phytoplankton communities from Arctic Ocean - Fram Strait ARC3M Metagenome | ecosystem: Environmental > Aquatic > Marine > Oceanic | place: Fram Strait | collected 2012-06-18
AAAATTTTGGGTGATGAGGAATTTTGTCTTCAAATTGATGCTCATACAGACTTTACAATGCATTGGGACGAAGTTGCGAAAAAAGAATGGCTCATGACAGAAAATGAATATGCAATTATTAGCACAAAACCTGCAGCTATACTTTCGAAAGACGAACATGAAGAAGGGATGGAACGTTTTAGGGAAGTCCCGAGACGATGTCACATAGGTTACCATCCAGAAGGAATTCCATGGTTCAACAGTGAGACGGAGGTAACAGCCTACGACTTAGAAAAACCATTATTGACAACTGCATGGAATGCTGGATTTAGTTTTTCTAAGTGTCATTTAGAAGAATCGGCACCATATGATCCGTTTGTTCCGATTGTTTTTGATCTTGAAGAGTTTCCAAGATTTGCAAGGTAATTGAAGATATCATCTATCATTATATGTGAATTTTAAATAAGTTTGCTGAGTAAATGCTTTATTTTTCAAAAATAGGTTCTGGACAAGAGGGTAAGATGTAACTGGTCAACCAAAAATGATTTTTCTTCATTATTGCCTAACCCTTTTCTTACATGACTTTATAAATTCAGGTATGACGTTTATACACCAACAAGAAACATAGTATATCATGATTATAAAAACCCACCAGGGGTTGAGCCAAGAGGTTATCCTCGTCACGAGCCAACCAGGCAAGCAGCTGTAAAACGGCTTAAAACTCTTCTTCAGCTGAAAGGTGGTGAAGTTACTGACATTGATCAGGCTAATTTAGGTTTGTATGGTCTTGGCGAAAGAAGAAGCTTAAAAGATTTAGAAGCATTTGTTGGTATTGACATGTCACGCAAAACATCCGGCTTCATTAAGGAGGTGAGTTCTTAGGACATTAATATTGAAAATACTTACTCTTTTATGAGAAAGCAATGAGCATCTCACAATACGTTCGTGACAATATTCTTTATTTATTCGTGTTTACAAAACGCAGTGCGGGTATCAAAAATGGGTACCATACGATTTATCACTATCACCTCTAGAAAATCTTTTCCATCATGCTGATGATCTGGATCCTCAACCAGAATTTCCAATGAGAGGAAAAGTGTTGGCACCAGTGAAAAATGCTGAAGTTGGAGAAATCATTTCTGAGGTAAGTTGAAACTCAATACTGTTAGTACTTAATTTTTTGTGAAATACAAAATCTGAATTCAAATGTTTATAGTTACATCCTCAACTTGAGAGTTGGGAGAACGTACATAAAGTTCAACAAGCAGCTATAGATGAATCTTCTTCATCTCCCTCACTTCTCATATTCGCTCTCTGGTTCGGTGGTTTGGTTCTATGGTATAGGACATTTGTTGATCGAAAGAAGAAAGTTTTTCATCGAAAAAAACTTTTGAAATCTGCCGGAATGGGAACAAAGGATGTTTAGATATTGATAATTTTGAACAATTAGGAAGGTCATTGGCCATGTTATGATGGCATTATTAATTGTAATAAGATTACAAAGATAATACTTCATTAAATTAACATTAGTGTTATCCATAAAACGATGGAGTTTTATCTTTATCTTGTAATGATATGCAAGGACTCTTTATCTATGTCGCTCTCTTACAAACAAATAAAATTAGGTCCAAGAAGTAATGAATTCGCTTTATTGTATGCAATGTAATGAAAACTCAAAAATACATGTCACTGTATTTTTCGGGCAGATTCAACTAGAAAATCTTGGCTATCTTTTTGTGACAGCAACAAATAAAGGCCAAACTTCTTACAGCATTTCAGTTGCCTCTGATCACGTTAGAGTTTTTCCAAAAAATCATCAAGTTGTCATCTTGTGACATGTATTAGAATCTGTATTTTCATGGTGAATTCAACACCACTAAACACATTACGTGAGACTTCGGGAAAAGACTATCTCATTTTTAGCGAAAACATGTGTTTCATTTTTTAATTTAATTTCAAGAAAAATGTCATCATTATTGATGCTTTCATAGTTCAGAAACCTGATTTGATGTGATGGGTTTTTTGAGAAGAAACATCGTGCCATCAAAATTAGATTATTCCAGAAGATACTCAAACTTTCTTTTCAATCAGTATTCTGGTGTGCTTGAGATCTATTATCTGCTGACATCACCTTTTTCTTTCATTCTGTGAGGAAAACGTAAAAAGCGTCACATATCTCGCATCTTTGGAACTGCTAAGTTTCTTCCGAACCTTTTAATTCGAACTTCGTCAAAGTTTAGAAGTGAGACTTCAGCAAGAAAATGTACATACGGGACGAGAATTTGAATTCAAACTTTATTCATCAATCACGAAAATTTGAATGGAAGAAAAACTATTGTTCAATCAAAGTGAAACGTTTCATTACGTAAATCAAGTAGTTACGTATATGCGTATTTCTCATTTATTGAGATCAAAATCTTTAATATCTTCCACATACGCAATGTTCAATGCAAATTATTTTGAACATTCGTTCTGGGTTTTAGTTGGCTGCAATACCGCAATGAAAAAGAAAAAATGCCTACGTGGCACGGTTTTCATCTTGGTGATGTGTAAAACTCAGTTGAATGAAAAGAATGACATCATACCTTTTCTCAATCAATTTTTTCACCATTCTCAATTTCTTACGTATCTAAAGCAATACCACTAAAAAGAAGATACCTTTCTTCCAAACGCACTCTTACTGCTTTACTAGAGAGACAGATAGTTCTTCAATATTGTATCCAAGCGATCACGGGTTTTCGCTCAATCCTGGGAAGCAAACACGACGAAAGATTTTCAAAAGCTCGAAGCTTCTACGAATTTCATAGACATTGCGAATAAGAAGTCATTCATTGCAAGATAATTCATCATTTCATCAATTCAAGTCTTCCAACCAATACTTTCATTGCCATTACTCCAGCGAACCAACATCAAATAAAGAAAGTATAAGTTGTGTGTAGACAGTGACCGTTTCGATTGCAGAAAGACCCAAAGGTAAGTTCTTATCATCTCTTGACGAGATTAAAGAGGAATAGGTTTTGATTCAACCATTTCTTTCCTTACCTGCATACGAAACACAAAATTGCTGCATTGAATTTGATTGTTACATATCATACCCTGGATTCAATCTTTTCATCGTGGGTCTATTCAGATTTTTTTCATAAACTGTCGTTGAACAAACTGCCGATCGTACAGAAGGACCAAGTCAAAGCGGCCAATAAAATTTGCAATATTTCATTGATCTCCTTTTGTTTTCATTGTTTGTTGTTTGGTAGTGGATATGTCTTTTGCATGCTTAATTTACGTTCATGAACTTCATTTATCAATAGGTTATTTATTCTTTGGAGTGAACTCTATTGTACGAATATCTTTCTGAACGACTTTCCGGGACTCAAAGATACAAAAAAGATTCGAACGATCTTTTGTTCACGTATTTGATGGGATTTTAAATGCATGGACAACAATCAATTTTTGTTTCACGTATAACACTTTCGTTCATTTATACGGTATTTCATCCATTAAGAAGTTTTGTGAAACTTCAGTCTTTGTATTTTCTTTGAGTGTACACGTCAGTCAAGTTTTCAAGTTTCTTAGTACGCATGTGTCTAATTAGTTTTTGTTTGTTTTGCTGAAATCTTTATTGTGACGTCAATGGATTCTATGCAACCATGAATAAATTATGGAAGACTCACATCAATCAAAATGACACGTATCTTTGAATGTACAAAGATACGAAGATACTTCACTCAATGAATTTGAAACGGTTTTCTTTTATCGCAATACTGAGAAGAATGGACGTCATTATGATGACTTTAATTCATTTCTTGGAGATTTCTACTTTTTGAAGAAATTTATTCGTATTCTTTGTTAGTCAAGTTTGAATTTACTTAATAGGTAATTGATTTAATAAATGGGTTGAAATCTGTGTGTTGAAAACCGAGAAGGTGTCAGGGACATGAATATAATTAATGAACGTATATTTGCATCATATATTTTAATTAAAGAATTCTATTATTCTGTCGTGCTCGTTAAAAAGAATTTGAACATGCGTGCGTAATACATTTGAATTCACCTTCTTACGTTCAATTCTGCTGATGTTCTCGAATCTGTGACTATTCATGTTTTCTTTTCAAAAATTGTTGATATCAAACTTTGTCACATTTCATCTCATGTCATGTATGTCGACCTTCACAAAAACATCATACAGGGAAAACCTCGCAAGAAAAGAATAATCAATTACTCTATCGCTGACAAGTCTCCGAATTCAGATGCAAAAACAGAATCTATACAAAGGAACAAAAATGAATCTGCTGAGCTTTGATTGCTCGCTCGACGAAGTTTCAAAGAACAATTGCTCAGATCAAATTTCAAAACCGTTATGCAATTTTCCAAGGAATATCTTAGCGTTCCCTCCAAATTCACCTATGACACATCCTGAGATGACCCAATCACCAATGATGTCAATTAATGATTCGCCTTCGAAAAAATTAGCCTATGTAGGATTTGAAATCGGTACAGAATTCAACGGTAATATTGACTCATTTTGCGATTCCTACGAGAACGACTTAGACGTACGGACCAAAACTGCTAAGTACCAACAAGATCTTCCCAATCATGTCACTATATCAAGGATTACGTCAGACCACGACTCTAAGTATTCAAAAAACACAACCAATATGGAAGCAAAAACATCAGAAAAATCCTTTTTCCAAGAAAAAGTTGAGGAGGGGAATGGTATATCGTCCACAATGTCCATTCAATCAAGCACACAATCTAGTCGAAGATTGAATTCTGCGTCTAGCCCAGAGAAAAATTTTAGGTCACTCGTCTTCGCGTTATCAAACGTTACGAAAAAGAGAGATACAGTGTCGATGACTCAAAATCGGAAGAGAAAGATATCAGAAGCACATCAAGAATCTTACAGCAAGTCAGAAGTAATCTTGAAAAGTCCTCAGTCCAAATCTATCAGAAAATTCCCTGGAACTCCAGTTTCGAAAACTCCATATATATCGACACCTCCCTCGGGCTTGACTCTTTCAGCATTTAGAAGGCCTGAAGCTTCTGTACGTCTGACTGATTGCCCTGAGGACTGTTTCATTCATCAGACTTATCATATTAGAAGAGTCTTAGGACATGGTGCTTCATCAACAGTTCGTTTAGCTATTCGTCGTTCAGATGGGAAACGACACGCCGTCAAGTGCATACCAAAATATACTATTTTGAGTGAAAGGAACCGCTTGGATGAAATTGCATTGTTGAGAGCCCTGGACCATCCCAATATTGTATCTCTTATTGATGTTTTCGAAACCGAACATGAAGTGCAACTAGTTTTTGAGTATTGTGCAGGCGGGGAGCTTTTTGATGCTGTTCTTGGCAAGAACGATAATATCATGCAAGAGAACACCAAGTTTCTAGACGCAACCAATAATGTGAGCAAAAAAATTTCGGAGCAAGACGCAGCGCATATTGTTTCATCTCTCCTCCGAGCATTGCGATACCTCCACTTTCTTGGCATTGTTCACCGAGATGTAAAACCAGAAAATGTGTTATTAACATCTACCAAAGATGGCGAGACAGACGTAAAATTGTCGGATTTTGGGACTGCGAGGGCTTTGTATCCTCAAACCCTACCAATTATGATGAACACAAGAAAGTTTGGCCCATTTCTACCTGGAGTAGATGGCGACTCAAGCCCTACACGAAGATCTAGAGCCTACTCACGAGTAGGTTCTGATTACTACACTGCACCAGAAGTGCATTCAGGCAATGGGTATGATACCTCAGCAGACATGTATTCTCTCGGCGTAACAATGTACATTATTCTTTTTGGAAAATTTCCAACCATGCCGTTTGATGTGTCATGTATGAGTGATTCGGAATGGAAGCACATCTCTCCGCAAGCAAAAAACTTGCTTCTTCGCCTTCTAGACTGCAATCCAACACAAAGAATAACAGCTGCAGATGCAATAAAACATGATTGGATTAAGCAAAACACAACATCTGAAAAGAAACGACGATCCTCAGGTTCTTTCAGAAAAGGTGAGACAACAAAAAGGAAAAGGGTTAAGAAGACGGTAACTTTTGACGTTCCTTTATTTCGCGATCTAGATCTCTTCAAAGACACTAGTTCCTTTGTAATGATAGATGAAAGAGAGGGAGAAGATGGTTCCATAGATATGCCTCTTCGACCAATATGTTATGTCTAATAAAATCGATGCTTCAAGATTTGTAATTATAATTGTAAAGTAAAGCTAATAGGTTACAATCAATGCTTTTAAAACATTCTTAAATTACTTTCGCTTATGCTATATTGTAGAATTTCATCATTGTGGTGATATTTATTTTAGTTTTATCCAGATGACTATTAAGAACCACAATCCAAAATTAAGAAAAAAGGCTTGTCATCTTTCCTAGATCTGATAAGATTTGAATCCATATTATTTTTTTAGATATAATGACGGTATCTTTTCATTCACGACAGATGATCTTTTTTGCCATTCGCGATCTCACTAATTAATTTGCAATGCTGCGCAATTCCTAAAATTAATCAACAATGCTCCTTATTTAAATTTTGATCATAATTATATGAACAGCAGAATATACGACTAAAAAATAAATGTAAATGAATCGACGCGATGTTCTCTCTCCAACATATTTGGAAACACTTGATCGTTAGGAAAGAAATCGATTCATCATTTACTTTTGACTATGATTTCTTTGTCCTTAAGCCCCATACCTATAATCCTGTATGGATGAAGCAAGAATTGAAAATGAAGTGAAGCGGCTTCGTATGGATTTTTTCTATACTAATTTACTTTCCTCACTTGAATTATAAATCCTTAGAAGAACTTTGTTAAGGGATCAAAAGTAAAACCAGAAAACTTAACTTATTTTATGTCAAGCTCTTGTCAAAGTTGATAGGCTCAATATGACGCGACTTTAAATCATGACGTGAGCTGTTTAGCAAACAAAAAATTCAATCTGCTTTCATGTTTATACTTCATAATTTCATTGCTCCTTCTTGGTGACATAAATGTTATGTTTCCTCTACTTTATTCTCGAAGCTAATCTGGAGAGTCAGCGTAAAAAAGTAACTCGTGCTTCAAAAAAATAAGTTATCATTTCATAAGTTTTGCATCATTCCAATCAAATTTGATGGCCTAAAGATTTGTACACTTGCTGCCTGAAAAGTGGTATAGTGGTGTGAGGAAACAACCTGATTCGTTTCCTACCTCCAACTAAGTCTCTATGTGTGTTACATGAGATCACAAATCTTTACATACGCATGTGAAGTCGTAGGATTGCATGTAGACAATTTTTAATTCAAATCTCTGTTGCTTATAAGCATACTAGAGCATAAAGTTGCGTAAAATGTACAGTATCAGCAGTACTGATTTCAACATAGCAAGGTAAAACTCAATTTCGATGGTCTGCTGACATGATCATCTGTCCGGTTGAAATCAATCATCACCATCTTTGACACAAATCCCCGGAATAAGTTGTCCAAACGCTAGACGTTTTCAAACACTGAGATTGCTGCTCAATTCATCTTAATTCTTCACATACAATTTCATTAGGACAAAATGCCAAACAGTGTTCAAGGTTATCGACAAGTCAACGCACAAAAGCGCGTTCCTAGGACTTTCTTTTTGATGATTACTTCGCTAGTATTTTTAGCAAATATGGTGTCGTCGTTTACAGTACAACTAAAAAGTCCGAATTTCCTGCGTCTATCTGAAAGATCAAGATGTAGCTTCTCTTCAAATAGCTTCCATTCCACACGTCAACGCGAAAGCACGGACAATACGCAAACTATGGCACACTATCGCTCAATGCCATCATGTCTCTTTATGGCACAAGCAGTTGGCAAGTCAGGAGCAAGAATAATTGAATCAGAAGAAGATTTTCTTGGAATAACTTCTAATCTTGCTCCCTCGGAACTGCCAACCCTTTTATTTTTCACAGCGCCTTGGTGTGGACCATGTCGTCTTTCAAACCCTGTAGTGAAAGAAATAATGAAGCAATTTACTGGAAAAATTGATGTGCTAGAAGTTTGCACAGATGATCTTCCAGATGTTGCTGCAAATGCAAATGTTGTAAGTATTCCCACTATCCAGATATATCATGAAGGGAAGTGCCTGGATACAATAGTTGGATGCGTTGCTAAAAATGTTCTGGCAAATGCCGTTCAGAAAATATTAGATGACATTGAAGAAAGATAAAATGCTTTTGGTGCATAAATGGAACGGTTTCCACAACTTATACTAAGATTATAAAGGAAAATAAATTTTCTATTTATGCAAACGGTACTTCTACATTTATTCGCTGAAATAATTAAAACTCGATGCACCAAATTTATTGTAAATTACGGCGAAAGAGCTTGACCAATAGTGAAGACAACGTAGTGATCAATGTTTAACTTGCATTCTTTCTAGTGTTTGTAACATCGTTTTCAGCGTAGAAAAGAATAGTTTTTATGAGCATAGCATAGCATTTTCTTGCTTCCAATTGATAAGGAATTCAATGAATGACTTCGATTTCAATTTTGCACTGCAGAGTCTTTGAAAAAAAGCAAATCTATTGATTAATTATGTTGTCTATTTCCGGCTGTGACCGGATTGGCCGCTCTGTAGCCGTACCAATTGACATACGTACTTAAACTTAAAATCATAGAACATCGACTCATTCGATCGAGACTGCTGAACACCAAACATCATTTGATACGCAGTTTTGTGTAGACTAACATACTATATTCAAGAAAAGTTTTTCAATTTTATAATTTCTCGTTCAACGTCGAATCTTCAACTTTAACAATTGTTTCTTTCTCCAGGGTCCACTTGTGACGCATATTATTTTCAATCTTCCACTCTAGGATCCATCCAAACCCAATACATATTCAAAATGAAGACCTCTCTTGTCCTCCTTGCCGTAATCTCTAGCGCCAGCGCATTCAGCGCACCTGCTGCCTTTTCTCGTGGGTTTTCTGCTTCTCTTACCTCCGCCACTGAAAAAGCTGAGACAAGACTTTTTGCTGATCCTGAGGAAGAAGAAGAAGGACTTGACTTGAATCTTGAGGAAATGTTTGAAATGTGAGTCGAAGAACCATTTAATGAAAGGAATCTTTGCGCCCGTAATTATATGCGTTGTGGATGTTGACAAGAATTTTTGGAATTAAGGAATATGTTTCCATATCATGAATGTTTTTTTCACAACATTACATCAAAAGAACTTTTATCTGACGTGAGACAAACTGCAGTATGAGGTTGTAGGGTTCAAGACTTCTAAAGCAGAATCATATTTGATCAATTTTCGACTGTTTTTGCCTCACTGAATAGTATAAATCGAGTGAATATTTTACTGACCATCTTTCTTTCTTATTTATCCAGGTTCGATGCTGCCGATAAAGATGAAGATTTCGATGATGCCGTTAAGAAAGTAAAAGGCGAATAATCATCAATCGTATTAGATGAACAGGGAAAATTGCTTAAATGAACGATGCGTTACCATTTCCTATTTCTAATTACTAAATATTGAATTAATAAGAACGCTCTTACAGGTCGTAGATTTCAACAACTCTATTTCATGAAAACTCATTGTTCTCAAACTTGTTTTATGTTTAATTGTCTATTATATCTTGGGTGTCTTATTAGATTATGTTCTGTCGTTTCGTAGATGAGACCCATCTTTTGTTTGAATTTTATTTCGACAGCAGCAATAAGAGCATCTGGATTCAATTACCTTTCTTAGAACGCTTTATCGTCACTCATAGATGACTTTGACTTCCTTTTATTCTCTTTCGCTTGATGTTTTATGTTCTTTGTCCGCTGCACATCTTTCATAATTATGGTACTCTAAAAAAAATTCCAAATTGATTTACATTTCTACCGGAGGTAAGGCATCCATTGGAATAAAATCCCTGGATCCAAGAATGAGTGGAATCAAAAATAAAACAGGTATGAGAGATAAAATGATGTAAATAATCACACGTGCTTGCTTGGGGTCGGAAAGGTCTGGATTGAGTGCCTCTTCTGATATTTCTCCCTGACTTAAAAATGGTACGGCAGATGCAGCTGCGACGGGTTCTTTCTCTTCATCTTCGTCGATCAATTCCATCACCCCCGAAGAAGTATTCTCTTGTTCCTCCGAGTTTGACAGTTTTAGAGCACGAATGTTGCTTTGCTTCAAGTTGAAAGAGGATTTAGCTGTTGCACCGAATGTGGGCTTAATGTGTGTAGAGGATATTTGAAATGCCTCTGTTACGGTAGCACAGGCTAGTAGGATAAAGGAAAACGTGGATGCTTTCATATTCTGTATTGAGTTGCTGAAGTTGAGCTTAGTTGGATTTTTGTGTTGTTAGAGAATGTTGTTGAAAGGGAAAGTTCATATAAGTGCCTTTTGATGACAGCAGAAGATATTTAAGTGACTTTACCAGGTGCGTCAGCGTATGTAAATATGCCAAAAAAATTGAAAATAATTACGTCATTTTTATTGAATTCTAGTTATTGGTGTTTCTACCGCGTGCTTGATTCACTTTGGTGAGAGAACTAACTACCTTTGGCATGGGTGCAACTCCATGCTTAGGTTCAAAGCTCGAACCTGTTGAATAGATATTTATAAAAATGGAAGTTAGTTGGTTTGTTCAACGTAAAATGAAACAAAGCATAAACTGATATCAAGGAAACTTCACGAAGAAAGAGCTTCTTTCACTTTTTCGGAAAACATCTCATCGACATGAATATCAAGTTGTGAAGATTTGCTTTAATACCAAAGACGATCGATCCCGAAAAATTAGACACAGTGGCAAAATATATGATCGTTTACGATTTTTCAACGCTGAAAGGAGTCTTCGAAACAAAATGGAATCAAACTACTGACCAAATGCAGATGTTGATGAAACGAAGGAAGCTATCACAGTCTTATTATGGTTGAAAATGGTTATTTGATTAGCATCGTCCTCGTTTTATATGGATCGAAACAGAACATTTTCTCAAAGTATATCTATGAGTTAATGTATGATATATTCAAGTATTGATACCATTCTCGTATTTCACAATCATAAAGTTTCGCCTTCTACATTATTGAGAGCATCATTCTTTCTATATAAACGGGTCTTTCACCAAGTATTGTCACATCAATATAATCAATTATTGAAGCATCATGGAACAACTCTCCCAAGAAAACTGCATTTTTCTTACATTCTCAAATCTCTCTACATTCCACATCCTTCCCCAAACTCAATATCTATCCACCGAC
>Ga0115008_10004826_pt1 | contig 11211 bp, 10 predicted proteins | sample FraStrMetagenome_FD_87164 | JGI IMG/M metagenome (GOLD analysis project Ga0115008, IMG submission 87164) | Marine eukaryotic phytoplankton communities from Arctic Ocean - Fram Strait ARC3M Metagenome | ecosystem: Environmental > Aquatic > Marine > Oceanic | place: Fram Strait | collected...
AATTGGCGGGGTATGGAAATTTCTTTCTTTCCTTGTGAAAGGTGTTCTCAATGGTGCGTGTGATGGCGTTTCCTTGCCATTTTCCGCCACGCTTCCCCTTCACTCCTTGTCTGTTCAATGAACGGGCTACACTGGACGGAGACATGCCATTCACCTTGATTTGCCACTTCATGTAGTCAATGTAATTCTGCTCACGCCAATTAGGTTCAAGCAGCCCATTCTCATCAACATCCCACCCATAGACAGAATGTGTGAATTTCTTGTGGTCTGCTTTGAGTTGGTTCATGCCGTCTTTTGTGCGTTCTGAAATAAGTCCACGCTCCATTTCAGCCATCGCAGCCATGATGGTCAAGAAGAAGCGTCCCATTGATGATGAAGTGTCAACGGGTTCGCCATTCATGTCAACGATATGAAGTGAAATATCAGCAGCAGCCAACTCATCAACGGTGCTCAGCATATCAGTTGTTAATCGGAATGCTCGGTCAAGTTTCATGATGATTAGATGAGAATATTCCCCCGTCGCCAATCGCTGTTTGAGAAGCCGACCTTTGGGCCGCTCCCAAAGTGGTATGCCTCCACTGACGCCTTCCTCAATGAGGATGTCTTCTTCGGCAAGCGATAGTGTCTTGAAAAGAACATAATTCTTGATATTTCTATCTTGAGATGAAATGCTCACACCTTCATCAACTTGACGTTGGGATGAGACACGAATGTATGCGATGGCTTTGTTTGTCGGCTTAGCTGGTTTCTTAATTATCATAACTTCATGAAACTTATTTTCTATTTAACCGGTGGCTGATTCCAAAACTCAAATACACAGAACCAACCAATCAATTCTGCTTGTGATAGCAAGGGTTGAAGCAGATGACCTCTCGAATCTTATGAGTGAACAAAGGGTCGGTTGGATGCCCCTTGTTGGAAGCACCAACTAACCAACTCGTGTATATTGGAAGGGGTCAACCGAAACCCCTTCCAACCGAATATAGCAGTTTTATGGGCTTTCAGTGGGTCGGTTTGCTCGCTACCCTTTGCTTACCCATCAGAGCAAGAGGGGGTCTCTTCTCTACATTTCATTCTAAGCGATTCCTCAAGTAGTTGGAATCTTGGGATTCTAACATGGTCAGGGGGAACACTCTTTCTGAGTCGCCTAAAACAAAGGTGACGTTTACGATTGTTACAGCTGTTTTTATTCTTCTCCTATGGATTGGATTTGCGACTGATTTGTTTTTACATAAAGCAAGTACAGATTCGATTGTTAACTCTGATCTCATCCCAGATATCCTACTCGGTTTATTTCGAATAGCTGCGGCATATCTTGCGTTTCATACCATCGTATTTTGGATGGTGAAAAGCCAACGACCAGCCACTATGTACAGCATTAACTTTCATACTGGAAACGTTGACCAACATCAAGTAGAAGGGATTGAACGTTGTGTTACATTCAGTAGTTGGCAACTTATTCTTTGTGGAATATTTTTCTTCCTTGCAGGTCTTGTTAGTTGGTTGACCATTTTTGGAATGGGAGTTCCTTCATTCCTTAATCGGATTATTCCACTTCTGTACTTTATGGCCTTAAGCGCATCGAGCTTAACGGCGATTGTTGTTCGATACGTCATCATTCCTGCCGATTTTAAGAGCAATAATCCTCTTGAGCATCTATTTTTGAAACATGAACAAGTGATGCATAACTGGACCATTATACTGCTTTCAGTTGAACTTATTCTCGGCTCGATAGAAGTGCTTCCAGAGGGCGTTATTCTTGGAGGGTTCCTTGGTGGAATTTATTTTTACTTCGCGTTTGTATGGGCTCGATACTTTGGCGAATACTTTGTCTATGACTTTATCGATCCGAGACCTAAAACTGCACCATATGCTATCGTAGGTTTAGTCGTCGCCTTCGGGCTCTTCTTCATGACAATGTATGCCTTGTATCTGGTGCTTGAATGGAATCAATGGGTAGGGATACCCTTGGTTGCTGTCTTTGTTCAGCGTTCTGTTCTGTTCAAGCCACCAACGAAGTAATCACTTCGGGCTTGTCATGTCTTCGGGACGAACCCACTCATCGAATTGTTCATTCGTTAACAAGCCAAGTTCGAGGGCACTTTCTCGTAGTGTGATTCCTTTCTCATGTGCATTCTTCGCAATCTTAGCAGACTTATCATAGCCGATATGATTGTTTAGGGCAGTAACCAACATCAGTGAACTATCAAGATGTTTCTGAATCATTTCTTCGTTGGCTTCCAATCCTTCTATACAACGCTCTCCAAACGAGACGCATGCATCACTGAGCAGACGAATACTATGCAAGAGATTGTGAATCATCATTGGTTTGAAGACGTTAAGCTCGAAGTTTCCTTGACTTCCACCCATAGTAATCGCGGTGTGGTTACCCATAACTTGGCAGCAGACCATCGTCATTGCTTCAGATTGTGTTGGATTGACCTTGCCTGGCATGATGCTGCTCCCCGGTTCGTTTGCTGGTAGAGAGAGTTCTCCAAACCCACATCGGGGACCTGATCCAAGCCAACGCACATCATTGGCGATTTTCATCAAACTTACTGCAAGCGTATTCATCGCTCCACTGGCTGCAACGATTGCATCGTGAGCAGACAACTGTGCAAATTTATTTTCAGCACTGACGAACGGTAATTCGGTTCGTTCAGCGATGCGTCGAGCAACGTGTTCAGCAAATTTTGGATGTGAATTGAGTCCAGTTCCAACAGCAGTCCCTCCCAGTGCAAGTTCAAACAAATCTTTCTGAGCGAATTCAATTCTTCGTAAATCAGCCTCAAGCATGTGTACATAACCACTGAATTCCTGTCCAAGCGTCAATGGAGTTGCATCCATGAGATGGGTGCGGCCAATCTTAACGATGTCTTTGAAATCTTTCTGTTTTGTTCTCAACTTCTTCGTTAAACCTCGAACTGCTTTGAATAGACGATGCTCAATTTCTTCTGCGGCAGCAATATGCATTGCTGTAGGAAACGTATCGTTGGAAGATTGTCCTTTGTTGACGTGATCATTGGGATGAACGGGAGATTTACTCCCAAGAACGCCACCTGCCATCTCAATGGCCCTGTTTGCAATGACTTCATTTGAGTTCATATTCGTTTGAGTTCCAGAACCTGTTTGCCAAATTCGTAAAGGGAAATGAGCATCATGATCACCATTCATGACTTCTTCAGCCGTATCAATAACGAGTCCAGCAATTTCCGGGTCGAGAACACCTAGGTCTCGATTCGTCCTTGCAGCAGCAGCCTTTAGAATTCCAAATGCACGAATCAATGGCTTGGGCATGATGTCTTCACCAATGTCAAAGTTGACCAAGGAACGAGCAGTTTGACAACCATAGTATGTGTCGCCAGGGACTTTCATTTCCCCCATTGTGTCAGTTTCAATACGGAACTCAACATTTGATACCGGAGCCTTCGGGCTTGGTGGAGTATAGGTCTGCGAATAGGTTCCCTTTACATCGAGTCGGTTTCGAATGGCTTGAACAATCCATGCGCTGCGACCCATATTTTTCCCACCACCGGTCCAACGATCGAGTTCTTGTGCAACGTCTTCGGGTATGCTGACCGATACGATTCGACTTCCGCCGATATTGTGTTTTCCCATAGAGTTTAACAATTGAATGATGTTATTAAACCAATGCTAAGGGCATAGAAAGACAATAACTGAACTCATAAACCTCCAATCGATAGGCAATATATGGAAGAACAGTCCAACACTATGCCAAATCTAACAACGAATTACGGTTTATTTCTCCTTTCTTGGGGATTGATTGTAACGTATCTCTCTGAAGCACAATCGTTCACTTCATTCTTGCCTGCAGCGCTTGGGCTCGCCCTTCTCGTCTCCGGCGAAATGGCCAAGGTACCTGAAGGAAAGCGGAAGCTGTGGATGCATGTTGCCGTTACGTTCGGTTTGATCGGAGCACTTGGCGGTACTCGCTTCTTCATGGTCATGGCTGATGGTCTTACCTTTGCTAGTTCGTCAATGCTGATGATGTTCTTGACAGGATCAGCGTACACGGCGCTCTGTGTACGTTCATTTATTGCAGCACGCAAAGCGCGTGAAGCTGCAGAAGCAGAAGCCTGATCAGAACTTACGTCGTACCTTTGCACTCGGTGCAGAAGTATTGGTGACATCGAAGTCATCGTCTTCTTGAACATCGATGGAGACATCGATTTGAACATCAGAAGCGACTGCTTTGGTGCTTCCTTGCTTGGATTCGAGTTTGTCAATGGTCTTGACCAACATAGCGAATTCTAACTCGAGATCTTCAAGAGAGTCGCTTAGTTCATCGATTTTGTCTGCCAATCGCTTCGCAAGTTTGCGAGCTTTTGCCAACACACGTTCAGTTCCCATGACCGTAGGGTCGCGTCAATGAATTATGAATGCATCGAATCGATGAAACAATAATGATTTCATTCAACGACGGTGCACTGAATGATTTTCTGAGGGACCTTGGGGCGGTCTCCAGGCAACTTTTGACAACCTTCAATTGTCTTCACAATATCCATTCCTTCGACAACTTTTCCAAAGACTGCGTGATTACCATTGAGCCAAGGGGTGGCAACTGTTGTGAGGAAGAATTGAGATCCACCTGTGTTCTTACCAGCGTTTGCCATTGAAAGAATACCAGGGGTGTCGTGCTTTAATGCCAGAGCAGATGCTTCGCAAGGAATCTTCCATCCAGGTCCACCAGTACCTGCGCCACGAGCCATTGGATCCTTTGAATTTGGACAACCACCTTGAATCATAAAGTCTTCAATGACTCGATGAAAGTGAAGTCCGTCGTAGAATCCTTGGTTGACGAGTTTGACGAAATTTGCTACTGTATCGGGAGCACTTCCGTGAAAGAGTTCAATCATGATGTTTCCTGCTGAGGTTTCCATTTGCACTTGCATGGTTGGACCACAAGCCGATACTTCAAGAGCATTTGCTTCGTTTTTCAAGAAACAACGACTGCCTCAGAGTAAACTCTGAAGCCAAAGTTCACTCCATCGGATGGCAAGATGCTGCATGTTACTTCATCTCCTGCTGCCAACGAAAGTTCAGTAGAATTGGTCGCATAGAACACGCCATTGACGTACCATCGAGTTTGTGAGACGTCATCGTCACCTTGAGGATCAAGATAATCATAGGTGCAAGAGAGCGCATCTGAGGTTGTTGGCGCGCTTGGGTTGATGGTCACATTGTCAACTGCTGGCATATCAGTAAGATTTGACCAGAGGACGATCGGTGTAAGTAAAAACGCAGCTAAAGCACTTTGACCATTCGGAGCAAGGGCGCTCATGGTATCATTTCCTCCACCGAATCCGACGGTTGCTGCATTCCAGATGCCAAGATGCTCTTGCGTAAACACATCACCATCGCTTGGATTTCCATAGATACTCATGTTCGAACCAAGGCTTGCCCCAAGAATTGCCATTGTACCAATTCCATCTTCAGTCCATACGTACCCAGTAGGAGCAATTTCGATAAAACCGTTCATGCCGATGAAAGCAAGCATTGCGCTGGCTCCACCTGGAAGAAGATGTTCAAACGTATCATTCCCTCCACCGAAACTTACTGTCGCTGCATTCCAAATTGCAAGGTGCCCTCCAGTGAATACATCTCCGGGGATAGGATCGCCATAGACACTCATGTTTGAACCGAGATTCGCTCCAAGAATCGTCATGGTTTCAATACCTGTTGCAGTCCAGATGTATCCGGTTGGTTTTGGCCCGATGATGCCTCCAGTTCCAATGTAAGCAGCCATGGCAGTATCGCCTCCAGGCAGGAGTGATTCAAAGGAATCATTTCCTCCGCCGAAATCAGTTGTTGCAGAGTTCCATATTGCGAGATGAGTTGCATTAAATTCACCGCCAGCAGCAGGGTCGTAATACACACTCATGTTGGCATTCATAGTAGAAACGAGATATGTCATTGTTCCAATACCACCTTCAGTCCAAACATATCCACTATGATTCCCATCATCTGCAACAGTAAGTCCGCTAAGTAAATCATCCAGCCATTGTTGATATTCGAGTTCAGACCAATTTGGATCAAGGCCTTGTTTCTCAGCACATTCGACATTATCTGGGTGATAAGGGTCGTGATCGGTTGAATTTCTTGAACCATACTTGAAATTGATCATAATACAATCGTGATACTCTCTTGAAGTTCCATCGAACGTTGAGTCAGGTTCTGCATACTGTAGATTCCATGAGACCATGCCTCCATAGACAGAGATGAGAATCATAGCAACAAAACATGCTGGAATGAGCCACTTTGCATGCTCCCCTCCCATAACAAACGACATTGATGGAAGTTCATCGACAACAATTGTCTTTGATTTTAATTTGTTTCGCTTTCGTCGAGTGACAGTTCTGCGCGCACCCTTGTTTTCATCTTCGAGCGATTGTTTACTCTCATCTACGGTTTCCACTGAATCAGGCGTCTCAATGTCAGTCTCCTCTTCTGATTCTGGAACGATAGGATTTTCTTCAGACATTGTTAAACCTCCTGTTTCCATCAAAGATAAGAGCCATAATAAGAGCGACTATAGCGAGGGGTAAGATTAGCTCAGTGTGTGATTCAGGATTCAAAAGCCCAATTGTTGCTTGAAGGATAAATGCCCCTCCAACAATGAAATTCACAGTCCAAAAGAGAAGTTTATCATTTCCAGGATATTTCCAAGAAACGTTGATTGTTTCAGCGTCAGGCTCAAGCGCATCAATCAGCTTCTTCTCCCAACCAGTCGTTAGGACCAAACCACAGATGACAGCGAAGATGATATCATTATTGAACCAGCCAATAATTTGGAGAAGTTCTTGTAAAATTTCTGTGAATACAGCAGCGATTGCAACCAGTAGGGCAAGGCTGAGAAGACGGAAAAGTTTCTTTTCAGCATCGGTTTGAATACGAATTAGGCCGAATTTGACTGCGTGCATTAATGCAACACACGGATAAATGAGATTATCTGTGAATCCTGAAGTCAATCCATAAATTACCACAGAGAGGGATTCCATATCATCAGTGATAACAGTTTCATTCAATACGCCACTGTTATCGTACCATGTATACGAACCTGCACTCTCGGGAGCCCCTGTCATTGTGTTAAATGCAGCGAGTTCAGTTTCGATTGTAATGAATCGAACGAGGATCATCACCCACATGAGGATGAAGTAGACTGCAAAAATACCAGGGACTCCAAACTTACGTTTCTTACGTATTGTTAAAGCAAGGTGATACAATGAAGAGAGACCTAATGAAATCATCATGAAGGAGAAAATGCCCATGATAGTAGCGGTGATGAGATGGGTTGCCAGTAAGCCATCATACCCATACTGAACCACTGACCAATTCATGAAAAATGAATACCACCATGTGTGGGAGCTACCATTGAAGAATCCCGGAACAAGAAATACCATGAAATCGCTCAGAATTACGACCGCCCCCAAAGCAAAGAAACCGCTTCTCCGAAGCGCAATGTGTTTCTTTTCCTTCGATTTCGGATCTGGTAGGAACAAAAAGAGACGGATTCCCATTGTTACACAAATCATTGAGCATGCCATGACAAAGAGAATCGAATAGTTCGAATTGAACCCATCTTCTAAAGCACGTTGATCGGCAATTCTAGTAAACAGTGCAACTCCTGCAAACACAGCAACCATCCATGTCCTTCTAAGGAACGGTATCGGGATAAGCAACATCAAGAGTGTTCCGATGATGATGAAATTAAACCAAGAAGCAACGTCCTCGGTTTTCATTACATCGGTATTTGTGCCAGAATACCTGAGCCAATCGAAGGATTCATTGAAACTCATTTCGATATGGATGAGATAAATCAAAAGCCAAACAACAAGCCAAGCTCCAATTCTTCTATCCCAAGGCGTCTTTTCCATTGAAAATTCTTGTTTGAGTTCATGTGGTTCAGTCGAATCTTCCTTATCTGATTTAAAGACTGAAGTTACCTTTGAAATGAGTGAAAAAAAGGCGGTAATCAGCTTATCACGTTGTTTCATCGTTGGTATCAAAAACAATAACATGAACCCTAAAACCATGATGTTGAGTATGAGCCCAATTTCATCCAAATACTCAATGCCAGTATCTGCCACATTCTTACTTTCAAAGTAGAGTATAAATTAGATTCCCCGTCCTTAAGAAAAAAAGGAGGATTTTTCAATTTCATTTTTGAAACCACATGTTCATCAATGAAATACAGTTAGAATGGTTATGGGCGAACTTTTTGATATCGAATTTGAAACAATAACAGGCGAGACCACATCTCTGAAGCAACTCGGTGGAACTGAATTTCTGATCGTGAACGTAGCCAGTGCATGTGGCTTCACTCCACAGTACGAAGGAATGCAAGCCTTGTACGAATCCAAGAAAGACGACGGCTTGGTCGTCATCGGTTTCCCTTGCAATCAGTTCGGAGCACAAGAACCAGGGACGCATGAAGAGATTCAAACCTTTTGCGAATCAACGTATGGCGTCACTTTCCCAATGATGGCGAAGATCGATGTTAATGGAGAAAACCGTCACCCTCTGTATGCTGAACTTTGCAACGTTCTCGATGAAAACGGTGTTGCAGACATTAAGTGGAATTTTGGAAAGTTCATCGTTCGAGAAAATGGATCGGTTGAACGGTTCTCTCACCGAGTCGCACCTGCCGATTTACCATTGTAAATCCTATTTTGAGCCTCGATTTGTCCCTGATGTTCAAAAGCGAAGCACGCTAGAGCCTGTTATGGTCAAGCAGCTTCCTTGTGTTCCAATGGGCTGTTCTGCTTGTTGTCGTGAAACAACAATGCCTCTGACAATCTCGGAAGCAAAGCGTCTTTCTCGTCGTACTGGAATGGCAGTTGAAACGTTTACGTGGGAACATAATGGTGTGTTGACTCTGCTTAATGATGAAACAACACGAGCGTGCGTATTTCTTTTGACGACTTCCTCCGAAACGAGTGCTGAAGGAATTTGTTCAGTGTATGAAGTACGCCCAGAAGGATGTCGAAAATATCCAATTGTCTTGAATCCAAAAGACGAGGCAATACTCGATGATGGCTGTCCTCACAGATCGCAGTTTCCTCAACCCACTGAAGATGATGCAATCGCATTACTCAATCTTGAGGAACGCTTGATGCGTAAATGACAACGCGTCCTAAACTGCCGTGGACAAACACGTACCATGCATCCTCATACTTCCAATTGCAATCCAACAAGAGCTGCTCAAGTTCAGACCATTGAAAGTGAATTAATTGAGGACGTTCTTCAGGAGCAAGAGCGCTCTCTAAGCACAATTCTCTCGGTTCACTTGGTAGAATAAGGACAAGGGAGCCATTCTCTACAACTGCTGAACAACTGAGTAATGTCTGATTGAGGAGCTCTTCATGATCAAGAGATCCTTGGGAATTCCTTCCATATGGAGGGTCGAGAACGATACCTGAAAAGGCTCGAAGGCCATCGTTTGGAATCGATGTCTTAACATCCGTAGCATCTCCTTGAAAGAATACATTTGCCGTTGATCCAGACCATTCCAGATTGTTCTTAGCTCCAGCAATCATCTCAGCATCGAGATCAAGTGCAACAACATCTCTCCCACTTAACGCGGCTTCGATTGCAAATCCACCAGTTCCAGTCATTGGGTCGAGTATTGCGCCTTTTTGCAAAGGTCCACCAGCGAGGTTGACTGCCAATCGTGCAAGTCTTGGTTCTAAACTCACAGGTTTGAAGAATGGGCGTTGACTTGCTCGACGTTCAACACTCCCATCCCCTTTTGGGCCACTACCTTGCAACCAACCAAACGTTACTGAGTTTGAATGTTCATCAAAAAGAATCCCAAATCGTTGTTGGGGATGTTCCAAATCGATTTGTGCATCCATTGCAGACAACAGTCCACCGATACGTCCAGCGAATGCTGAACGTGAAACACCTTCGATACCTCGGCCGTGCTTCCATGCAACAACAGCACACGACTCATCGTTGGGTGGATTGAGTTCCAAATGGGATTTGATGATCGAACGTATGGATTCAACATCAGTGAAAGAATGATTTTCTCCGTTATTGAAGATTGCTTCAATACCTGATGAAATTGATATGTTCGGTAAATCCTCTTCATTGAGTTGAAGTTGCATGAGTCGAGATGAAGTAAATGGTTGGATATCTCTGTTTGGAAAGAGCGCCCGTACTTCGGCTTGAGCGAGAGCTGGATGCCAACCTCGTAAGGCTACAATATGCTCCCCCATACACTGCGCTTAGTGTGCTTGTTCTTCACGGCACCGCATACGAACCATGACATACCCTCGACGATAACAGAATGTTATGGGCTGTAATCTAAAGGACCTTACAACACCTGAGGAGATTAATCTTGCAGAACTTCGCGGTAAGCGTGTTGGAATTGATGCGTTTCTTACGGCTTTTCAGTTTCTTACAACGATTCGAGATCGTTCACCAACAGGTGATGGTGGACCATTGCGAGATTCAAAAGGGCGTGTTGTTGCCCATTTGATGGGTATTCTTAATCGAACAACATCTATGCTCTCAATGGGTATCCAGCCTATTTTTATCTTCGATGGACAATCTCCTGAATTGAAGGCGGATGAACTTGCCACACGTCGAAAGCGTCGGTTAGAAGCAGAGGCTATTCACAAGCAAGCACTCGAGGATGGAGATTACCAGACCGCTCAAAAAATGGCACAACGGATTGTTCACTACAGCACTGAGATGATCGATGACACCAAGAAAATGCTCGACTTACTCGGTGTTCGATGGGTCGATGCTGCGGCAGAAGGCGAAGGTCAAGCAGCTGTAATGGCTGTCAAAGGCCAACTCGATATCGTGGCAACTCAAGACTGGGATGCACTTCTCTATGGGAGTCCAATCCTCGTTCGTAATCTTATGAGTCATGGCAGTAAGCGACATGGCCGAACTGTGAAGGCACAACAAATCAATTTGCAAGAACTCCTTACTGCACATGATTTGACCCGAGAACAGTTGGTTGACTTAGCCATAATGATCGGTACCGATTTCCACCCAGGGTTGAAAGGAATAGGTCCAAAAACTGGAATTAAACTGATTAAATCTCTTGAAACAATCGAAGCGATTTGCGAAGAAAAAGGCAAAGAGGTTCCTGAAAGGCTCGATGAAATCCGAGAGATTTTCCTCAACCATCCTTGCAATGAGGTTGATGCAGAAGATCTCAAACCAGGTACAGTCGAT
>Ga0115008_10004830_pt1 | contig 11206 bp, 18 predicted proteins | sample FraStrMetagenome_FD_87164 | JGI IMG/M metagenome (GOLD analysis project Ga0115008, IMG submission 87164) | Marine eukaryotic phytoplankton communities from Arctic Ocean - Fram Strait ARC3M Metagenome | ecosystem: Environmental > Aquatic > Marine > Oceanic | place: Fram Strait | collected...
TGGTTTGTGATTCTTAATTTTTATAACTGCTACGTCGGTATTTAATTCAGTTAAAGAACTACTATATACAGTATCGTCCCATTTAAGTTCTAAATAAGGAGGGAAAATAGTATGTGTATCTGATCCATAGTACTTAAGGTTTACACTGGCAGTTGTGTAATTTTCATATGTATCTTCAATTTTAAGAAGAAGCCCATTGTTACTTAAGGAACCGCTGTACATTCCTTCTATGGCTTCCGTAACATCCATGTTAATATCGTATGTAGATGTTAAGTCAAAAACTTGACTTGTAGTAGGTGTAGGTAAATAATCTGCTCCAGGTGTAGTCCACTCTGTTGTTGAATCGTCTTTATATTTCCAGCTACAGCCTCCTAGATTAGGCGGACTGTCTGTTCTTTGACCTGTACCGTTAGTCCAGGAGGAAGATAGGGGATAAGAGTTAATAGTGAAGGTGTCTGGTATTTCAGAAGCTGAAGCTAAGGATAGGTGTAGGCTTGCGCTAAATCCTCCCGTTACTTTATTATTTATACTGCTTGTAATATCTGACTGTCTAAACTGTATTAGAGTTCTGTTTGTCCTTCCTGTTAAATTAACGTCGGGATATCCTCCTATTTCTAATATTGGATCTTTACCGGCATTACCGTACAGTCCTGCCACATTTGGTTCAGACCAAATATGTGAATCTTTTTCGGGGTATATTCTAAATAATGCCATATTATATTGTTGTTACTCTCCCTGATATATCTATATCGGGATATTTAATTTCAAAAATACAAGGGTCATAAGAAGGATAAACTACTCCTCCTTTGGTTGCTCCTTCTACATCATATCCGAAACCGGAGTAGTTACCTCCTGCTTTATTAAATATGTTTACTGACTTAACTGTCTGTACACCTTTTACAGAGTCGAGTACTGTAAATACATTAGATGTATTGATGGGGCCATTTATATTTCTCTTACTTGTCTTAAAATAATCTTTTAGTTTATTAGTACAGTTTAAAAGTACGTCTCTTGATGCATAATTAGGTAATGTAAGAACTTCAAATTTTACTCCTACGTTTATAATAAATGCATCTTTGATATCAATCGCATCTGTTATCATCATATACTAAGTGAGATACTTTTTTAAGTTATTCTTTAAAGAAGACGATGCAGTAATTAGTTTTCCACTATTGTCATACGCTAATATATAAAGTGCTAGTGCTAAAGGATTACTGTCGAGAGGAGATTTAATACTATTTTGATTAAACTCTCGAGTTACAAATGCTTTTGCTACAGAACCAAACTGAGGCGGTAGAGATAATGCTCTAACTGTGTAATCAGATGTAGTAACAGCTCTCTTTTGTTCACTAAATGACTTAAGAGAATTTTGTCTCAACTCTTCTACTGTATCTCCATCTTTACCTCCGGATGCAGGCTTCTCGTTGTTAAACGTTAATGTGTCAAGGAAAGTTGAATCAGTTGCTGTGGTGGTAACTACATCTTTTTCAGTTATTGAATTGGCAGGTGCATTAGACTCTACTCCGCCGCCAGTAAGGTATCTTATAGTTAATGTTGTATTACTTGGTGCTAAACCATATGTTCTAGTAAATAAGAAGTTAGATGGATCAAATGCTCTATCGATTTGTTCAACTGGTTGTTTGTCTCCGAACTTCTTTATATTTTGTGGGTCTGGAAGAAACTGGTCGTCTGATGAGCCAATTATTCCTGCTCCAAACTGTATTTGCATAACTCCTTTTGAGGTAAACCTTGTTACGAATCTTCTAGGTACTTTTTTTAGTTGCATTAAAGATGGAACTAAAGCGTTATCAGTAGATGTGTTTTGCTGTTCATCAAATACTGTGTCCTGTCCTAAGAAAGGAACTTCTGTCCATGTTTTACCGTCACTGTCGGTAACATCTAATACTTTAATTATGTTAGTATCTGTTATGTTTACTGTTGCAAATTTCTCTGCTGAAGCAAATGTAGATGTAGTAGTGTTTATTACGCCTGACATTGCTGTAACCTTCTTACTTAATATATATTCTGCAGGATTATTACTTTCGTCTACTGATGATATTTTAATATCTGTAGGATCATAAGAACTAGAAAATTTAAAGTCTACGGTATCCTGTATTATAAAAGAAGAGTTTCCTTCTGAGGTTGATTTAATAGTACTGTTTTCATGTACTTTGATAGCTTGATCCCAATCGGGTGTATAGCTACTTCCAGAAAGTGCTTGTACTTTTTGCTCTACTAATATATCAGCAGTAGCAGCTGAAGTCACTCTAGGATTATAGCCCATCATGTATGCTAAAGAATATAGATTAGCAGGGTTCTGAGCGTGTTGAAGAAATGTTTCTTGTAATTGTGTGTCTTGGTAAAAAGAGAGTACATCACCAACGTATGATGCCATTTCAATAAACATCATTCCAGGGGCTGTTTCATTAAAGTCGTTATAGCTGTCTGGAAAATAGCTTTTCGCAAACTCTACTAACTGTTCTTTAAAGTCACCGAACTCTCTGTTTACATATTTTATGTCTCTTTGTTCAGCCATTATTGTTCAAAATTAATTACCACCTCATCTTCTATGTTGGTATTTTTTACCTTATACCTCATAGAGAATTGAACAGTATTGTTATCCGGTATTCCAAGTGTGTTAATTTCTACTGGTTCTACCCTAGGAAAATAGAATGCTAGATCTGCCTTAACTAGTGCATCTATCTCTTTTACTTTATTTTCAGTTAACTGGTCAAAGACTAGCTTCTGAAGTGAGTTACCAAAATTAACATTTAAAAATCTTTCGCCTCTACCTGTTAAAAAGTAATTGATCAAATTAGTCTTAATTGCCGCTTCTGTAGTGTAGTTTACATTAAATACACTTTTGCCAGAAAATGGCAACTGCACACCGACAGCTTTTCTAGGCTGTAGGTCTAATGGATCTATTTTTTTAACTTCGAATGCCATATCTTATGCTCCTGCTCTTTGCTTGGATGATTCATTAGCTTTATCTAAAATTGCTTTTGCTTTATTAGGATCGAATCCAGGTATTGTGCTTAAGTCTAATCCTGCTCCTCCTCCACCTGTAGCCTGTCTTTGTGCAAAGTTAGGTGCTGATGTAGAATTAGCATTAATTATTGTTTTGTAATCTTCATTGGTCATTTCGGATTTAGTTTGATTTATCATCTCTTCTAAAGGAACTGTACCTTGATTAATCTTTCCAGTCGACCACGTCTTGCTTATATCCTTCTGTGTAACTGGAGTGTATGTTGTTTGAGTCTGTTTTGTTGGTGTAGATGCTGCTTTGACTGCTTCATTAAGCATATCTTGCAACTCTTCTTTAATAGCAGACTTAACTTCTTCTCTTATTATTGTACGTAATTGATCGAGTTTCATATATATAAATAGTTTGTTTATGAAAGTTGGTTGTCTATTCTAAATTTTATTTCATTTAATAATACTTCTGCGTCAGAAGCAAAGGATTTATCACCGACAAACATCTCTGCTCCGTCAGGATTTATTGCTACTGCGTACCGTCTAGGGGCAATAGGTGGTGCTTGTGGATCATTCTTTATTCTTAATTCATATACAACACCATCAGGGCCTGTATGAAAGAACTTAGAATTAATTCCTGCTTTACCTTCCCCAATATTAGCAAAATTATCTAATAGTCCTTTAATAAGGTCTTTGGTATTAGAATTAATATTGCTATCCTCTATCTTTCTAATTCCAGATAGAAGGTCGCTTACCCCTTTACTTACAGCAGAATCTAATGTACTCCAGAATTCAGCTGTAGGGGGTATATTTTCTAATGAAGAGGTATGCTCTTTAATGCATATGTACTCTACATTATTATACTTAACTTGGTCATTCACAAGATATATAATATCCCCGCCGTCGGCGTTTGAAGATACTGGGTTCTTAAGTATCCATTTTCCTTTTTTGTTTAAATCACTTTTAGATTTTAAACTATCTTTGCTACTGTTAGTTAATCCTTTATTGGATACGGAGGCAAGAAGCTTAGGTCCTAGAGAAGAGAAGATTAAGTCTCCGTCATCATCTGAAAGTCCAAGATCGTCTATATCTGTTTGAGTTAAATCTCCATTGTCGAGTTGTTTTTGTAGTGCTGCTTCTATTTCACAGCATTTAACGGCTGTGTCTGCTGCGCCTAAGTTACGTTGTAAACTCTTTAATGATGCTGATGGAGTATCTAATACTGCTTCTATAGCTACTATAATTTCGTCAATTTGCTTAATAAACTCCTTTAGTAGATGCATAGTATCTGCATACTTAGTTGTAATGTTTATTGGTAAACCAATAATAAGACCACCGGCAGGTCCTGGTGGAATACCTATACCCTGTGGAATTGGTAAAGTAAGTATGATTTTTAAAGCTGCTTTTAGTCCCCCTAATGGTGGTTTTAATTTACCGGGTATAGCTTTAAATTTTGATATACGGCTCTGTACTTGTTGGAGAGATTTTTGATTTTGATTTAGTTTCTTTCTTAACCTATCTGTCTCCGGCCCTGTCGGGCATCCTTTTCTATTGAGTGAATTAGTTATGTTGGTAGAGTTCTGTATTACTTTTGACATTACCCCACCCATCATCTTGCCAACTATTTTAGCGATGGTACCATGAAGTCCGGAATCGGGTATATTAACGTATGGCATTATTCTGTATATACTTTTTTAGATAGTAGTTGTTTTAATAAACTCTTTAACTGCGGTATTACTGGTACTATTGAATTTGCTGTAGCTATCTGCTTTGCCACGAATGCAGGAGGTGCAGGTGGTGATGTAGCTATACTCTTACACAGGGTTTCGAATTGAGATATAAAATCATCTAACCAGTCTATCGAAGTTTGACCTAAGAGCACAGGTTCTATCTCTTTAAATGCATCTGTACCTAAGTATACCTTTGTAGCGTCTAGTGCTACGTACTCTTCTCCATCTATTCCTACTACCTTTCCATTTAAACCTATACCTTCAACTGCAGATAAAAATATTCCTTCTTCTTTAGCATTGAAGAACAGTCTCCCTCCATTAAGAATTATTTGATTACCTTTATATGAATCTGCTTTATCTGGTTCGGAATCCCATGCGTCACGTTTATCGTTTGCTTGAGTAAGTTCAAACTTATGATCTGCTCCCATATACAGTGAGTTTGGATCATCATTGATATCTTCTATAACAGGTGTTACTCCGTCCTCTGGTTCTTTTTGTCCGTTTGAAAGTATAACATATGGAACTCCGTCATTACTGTCGTCTGTAAATATATTAGTATCGTATTTAGTACCTCCCAGTCTAAGTGTAGATCCAAATCTACTTTCCATTAATACGTCTCCTGGAAAGGCTTGAATAGGTGGTACATTCTCTTTTTCAACAAAGTATTCACCTAGGTCCACAGATGATCCTTCACCAGACTGTAGTGTGTCTGGAGCAGCATTGTGGTGAGGAGAGTTCCATACTCCTACTATAGCTGTCCAGTACATCTTAGTTTTAGTTGGATCCTGTGGTGTACGTTCGTCAGAGGGAAGTTTTTCTACTCTTACTATCTCATTCTTTAAGGGTATCTTTTTAAATTCGGATATACCACAGTAGGCGAACTTAAGAGGTTGTTCTCCATCCTCTAAAGTCGGTACGTGTAGTTCTCTGTAAAATAGTCCGTACAGTGCGTTTGAAGATCCTTTATCTTCATATTCAGGATGAAATGAATCTTGAACAACATCTACTACTCTAGCAAATATAGAGCTGTTTGATGATGATCCGTTTCCTCCACCGCTACCTGCCGAAGCGTTTCCGAATGATTTAAACATCTTTGTCTGGTTCTCCTTCTTTTTTAGTTGGTACTTCCTCTATCTCATTTTCTAAAGCTTCTTGCTCTTCTAGTAAATCCTGTAGGTCAGAGAAATCAAACTCTCCGCCTTCTCCTTTAGCTGCTGCACTTTCTATACGTTGAATAATAGTTGCTAGTTTAATGAGCGCATCATCATTCTTAACACCTATCTCCATGTACTCCTTAATCATAGGAACTATTAAAGTAGCGTCTCCAATATTTTCAATAAGAGGTTTTAATTCTCCTATCAGTGCTTTAACTTGTCCTTTAGTTTCTTTAGAATTATCGTAAATTTCTCCAAAAAGATCTGATAGAGTTTTGCCTTTAAATATTTCTTTATCTAAACTCATAGTATTATATACTTTTATATAAATAGATTATAACACTTTATTTGATATTAATCCTTCATCATAAAGTTTTTGATACTTTTCTTTAAAGTTTAATTTAAGTTTAGTGATAACTCTTGTAAGGTTAGGGGTATCACAGTCAGTCATCTCTCTAATGTATATGTAGAGAGCTTTTTTCTTAAATATCTCTAAATCATTTCTAGTTCTAAATAATGTTAAGACAGCATCTGCGATTCTTTTTTCGTGGTCCTTTCTAAACATTTCATCTAACTCCTCATAACACCCCTAACCCAGCGGTCAATAAATTGTGCTAAGGTGATTCCTACAGTACTTAGGTCTCTCTGTTCTGGTACGTAGCCGTCTGCTACATCATCCCATGATCCTATCTGTTTTAGCTTCTTATAATTCTTATTGTTGTAATTTATCAACCAACGTTTAACTATAGTACCAAAGTAGGAGTATGCTTTTGCACCGTTTGTAGGGTCAAACTTCATAATCTTTTCTTCTAGTAGGACAGAAACTATCTCATGCTTGAGATCTTCTATCTTTTCAACATCTGTGTAATAAAACTTAAACGTATGTATAATGTTCTCTGCTAACTTGTAGAATGGTAGGTAAATATGATCAGTGAATATACTATTTCTATATTCTGAATCTATTGATGTATTGTATTTAACTATATATTGTTCTGTCTCTGTTGTAAAGTAGTTAGCTTTTGCTTTCTTCCTTGCCATAATTTTCGGGGAGCATATATTTATCAAGCTCGCTCTGTATTTCTTTTAATTTATTAAAAAAATAACCGACCTCGTCATCGCTTGCAAAGACCCCTTTTTCGTCTAGCTCTTGAAGGTGCATTTTCGAATCTCTAATTAAATTTGAAATTCTTTGAAGATAACTTGTTTGATCAACCGTTACATCTTCGTACTTTTCTACTTTCGTAATTAAGTTATTAATAATATAAACAGAAGTTACCAGGATAGCAACTAAAACAGTAATTATTATGTTAGTAAGAGTAAAAAATTGTGCCATATTATAAGTTTTTAAGCATTTTACTTAGGCCTTCTGAAGAATTTACTCTTCTACCTGTAGATGCTTTTGTTTTTTTAGTAGTAGGTATTGCTGATCCACCTTTATTTTTCCACATATCGTATTCAACCTTAGAGGCTAAGAAATCTGCTGAGTGAAGTACAGAGACTAGAGCAGTCTTTTGCCTAGATGATTCAACATTACTAAAGAAGTACGCTTCATTAGCTTTATCGAATACTCCATCATGACATCTGATGCCTAAAAATTCTTTCTGGTCTACTTTAATACCGAACTTCTGGAGTATAAAAAGAGATCTGTCTGGAATCAACATAAACTGTAGGTCAGGATTAAAAGTATACATTTCTGATAGTTTATCTTGTCTCCATTTGTCTGTCTGAGGTATGTAGTTTGGAGCATCTCCATCTCCTATTTTACCTAAGTCGTGGAATAGTGCAGAAAATACTAACTGTTCATCAGTATAATCTAAAGTACCTCCCATCTTTTCATAAAGTCTAGATTGTTCAATAGCATATTGTACCACTCTATTGACATGATCTACATATCCACCAGCAAAAGCATTATGGTACCAAGTCTTACCACTAGCAGGAGCCATTATATAAGTCTCCTCCATATGGTTTAACATACCTTTAACTTGAGTAACACGCTCTTCACTTAAATAAGTTTCTATTATTTTAAGATGTTTCTCGTAATTCTTTTGAATTTGTTCTGCTTCTAACATAGTGTAACCTTTTATTTATTTATTATTAATTATATTATATATTTATATAAGTATATATATATATTTTTATTATTATATATTATATTATTTATTATCTATATTAATATCTTATTAATTATATATTGAAGATATTAAATTAAATTCGAATAAGCAACTATTCTACAATAAATTTTTCTTCGTAGTGATCTTTTACTATAGAATTATCACCTGCATCCCATAATATCCTCATATTTACTGTGATAGTATCTCCTATCATTTCTGGAATAAATGGTCCTAAGTAACGTCTTGACATTAGTCTTCCGTTTTTCTTAGAAAATCTTATACCCGTAGGTTGAGCTATATTAATAGTTTCTCCTTCGTATTGAGTTAAATTAACGTCTGTCCACCCTGCCGGTAGAGGTAAACCTGAAGAGGTGTAATTACCGAAAGGAGTGTAGTAGGGAACAGATATCACTAGGTTGTCACCTATTCTCCACGATGTATTACTATCAAATCTAGCTTCTATAACTGACTCTTCATTATATTGCCAATACGGGTCAACTTCGGAAGCTGTCACATCAACAAAAAAGTAAGGTAGGTATTCACCCGTCCAATCTAGAGGTACATGGTAATATCCATTTGCATCTTTCTCATAGCTCCAAAGCATTTGTCCATCACAACCACCAGGGCAGGTGTTCGGGGAGAGCTCATCGGGCGAGCATGAGGTTAATAGTAAAATTAAAACAGTTACGGCCGCCGCGCGAAACGCGCGAAGTTGCACCGCGATTTTTATTTCTTTCATCTTATAACATTTTATATGGTTGACTTATTGAATCTATAATAGGCTTTACCTCTTCTAGTGAGATTGTAAAGAATTCTTTTCTCTTATTAACTCTAACTTCAGCTAAATGAAAATGTATTAACTGTTCTACATCATGGCCATTAAACACCGGTACAGAGTAAGCTACTTGATAATCTACAGGTACACCCGTTGCACTATTAATCTCTTTACACCTTTCCTCCGGAGTATTCTTAGTAAATCCTATCTTACATAGGCCCGGCATAGAAGTATTGGTAAGTACATATATCCATTGTGCCTCTATATCATATGTAGGCTTCTGGTTCATCTTCTTTACACTAGTATAATACGTAACGTCTTCCCATCCTTCGGATCTCTTCTGAGCATCTATACTAGGTGTTATCGTATATCCAGTTTTATCGTGTTCTGAGGTATTATGATCGGCTTTGATTAGAGTTGCCGATTCCTCTATAGTTAATCTTTTCATTCTCATAACCTTTATTGTTTTTATTTATACTTAAATATAAGAAATCTTTGTCAGGGAGGCAACTATCTTAGTAACTTTCTACAGTCTCTTTAGAAATATAAGACTCTATCAACAGATCTTGATACCTCTTTATAACAGCACAGTTTTCATAATGCTCTATCTTTTCAAAGTACCTTAAAAGGTTCTCTAACCCTACATACGTTTCATCTCTTCCGAAAGAATCAGCAACCTTATATATTTTATCAAAGTTAAGACTATCTATTCTCTCTAAGTACGTATATAACTTAATATAATACTTATACTTTGTTAACGCTCTTACATTCTTATAATCTTCTGGGTGTCTCTTTAAGTACATCATATCCATTATACTATAATTCTCTAATCCCTTTAGAACCATACCCATTAGTACAAAAGGATTTTTTAACTGATCTTCAACACTATGCTCTTTGTAGATTTCCTCGTCACCTACTTCAAATATAGAAAATAATGTATTCTTGTCTAATGGTTGCATAAAATTATAGTTGCATTTCTTATAAATATTTACTATCTTGTAGAAATAAAGATAATAGTATGGATTTTAGAATAGAATTAATAGCAGACGGGTTTTTAGTTGGTTTTACCTACTACGGAAAAGGAGATATCGTAATAGAGGAGGAAAATGACTGGATAGAACTAAATATCTACTTAGGACTTGCTAAAATTACATGGAGGTGGTGGTAATCCCTATATGCTCAAAATTTTTCCAAAAAAAATTCCTTAGATTCGTTGGAAACGTGGTAAAAAGTTCTTATATTGTAGTATATAACAAAGGTAACGTATGCAGACTATAGAAGACATCGTTTATTCTGCCATCTCCCATGGCGCTAAGGATGAATTATACCGAGAAGTCGCGAAAATAAGGAATAGTAAAGGTTCTCCCACTGAATTGCTAGAGATTTATCAAAAAGCATACGAAACTGTTGTTAATCGAACGTAGATAATGAATTTAACAGGTAATCAAAGCTTTGACGAAATGGGTTTAGTTAATCTCCCAGTGATGCCAATGATCATTTTAACTATAAGCCTTATAATAGGAGCGGTATACCTATTTTATTTTGACGAATATGGGAAATAAATTAAAAGAGATCGTATATAGAGCATTATATAGATGGACAACACCATTAACATGGATAGGACTATTAGGGTTTTGTGTATTTGTATGGTATGGCTTAATAACTATAGTATTCTAACCTAATATATACATATATATTTATATATAACCTATATACTCAAATTTTATCAGATTTATGCAGATACGTATGGAAGAAACTTGCAGACTACCAACCCCTTAGGGAACTATACTGTCACTGTTATATCACCATGAGTGCAGCGTACAGGCAATTGGCCGGCAACTTGGAGTAAAATTCCGGAAGGGTATTCAAGACAGACTATCTTTTAGATAGGCAACTATTTAATTTGTTTATTTGGTATAAGGAGTGATAGGAAGGTAAGACAAGTTACTCCTATAAGACAATATAGAGGGTAGGTGAGTAATAGCCATAGAGTATTAACACCCAGCCATATAAGGCCTTGTATAAGCATTACACCTATAGTACATACCACTACAGCGGCTACAGTATAGTATATCTTCTTTATCATATATAGATTATTTAATAGGTTCAACTATAGACATCTTATATAGAGGAAACATATAGTTAGTTCTACTAGACATCATATCGTATGTGTAGGCAGACATTGTAGTAGGGCCTATCTTATCTATATTCATACCTGAGAACGTACCCCATATACTGTAGGACATCTTATCTCTGAAGTCACTATAGGCCTTTATGCTGTATACATTAGGCTTCCCATCACGGTCTTTACCGTAGGTAACCTTAAGCTTCTCTCCATCCTTAAGTGACTGGATAGTATCCAATATGTTCTTTGATTGTTTAACCTTGTCTGTATATGTCATAACCTTTATTTAAATAAGAAGAGGTGCATGGGCTTATCTGCCTTTATCCATGCTTTGCCAA
>Ga0115008_10004832_pt1 | contig 11204 bp, 11 predicted proteins | sample FraStrMetagenome_FD_87164 | JGI IMG/M metagenome (GOLD analysis project Ga0115008, IMG submission 87164) | Marine eukaryotic phytoplankton communities from Arctic Ocean - Fram Strait ARC3M Metagenome | ecosystem: Environmental > Aquatic > Marine > Oceanic | place: Fram Strait | collected...
TGTAGGTGATAAAGCTGCAGTGTTAGAATATCTTACTTTTAATATAAATTTTAAGACAGGCAACGTTTACAGTGAGTCGATAACGTCTGCCGATATAGATACATTGTCTCATTTCATATACAACCCAGTAACAGATAAGTTAGAAGCTGATAGAGCAATTGAAACTACTTTGAACTCTTTATTTTTAGGAGAGCAACACAAGATGTCTTCAGGTGCTGAGAATATATTCTTTACTAACCTAGGTAATAGTACTAATTTCTACCCAATGTGGGGAGGATTAAAAGACCAAAGCGTAACAGCTAATCAAGGTTCTGATGGATATATAGCTCCAAGTGGTAGAGTATATACTGATATGTTTTCTTTACCTTTAGGAGGTAATCCAGACCCGTTAACATCTATAGGTTATACAGGTGGTAATTATTTTGCCGTAAGCATTGCAGGACTAGGTATTACTACAACAATAGCAGAAGATGTAGAGGTAGGTATATCTTTAGAGTATAAATTATCTGTTAATAATGTTCAAGTATATAAACAAATACTACCAACAGATACAAAAAGATTTGCAGGAGACGTTATAGAATGGTTTTTTGACCATCCAGTAGAGATTCATGCAGGTACAACTATATTTGCTGAAATTATAAAGATAGATAGACAGACAGATATTGAGTATGGAGTACTACAAGTACGAATGGGAGATGATGGAACAAGCAGATATCAAGCAGTAGTACATAACAGATTATTTGAAGATAAAGACTTAGAATTAATTAGTCCTTATTTGAAATATAAAGCAATGGACTTTGGATTAGATTCTACAGGTTCTACAATACTTTTAAAAGACTTATCTTTAGGTGCTGATAATTTATTAGTTCCTCATGCAGTTAATACCTTAGAAGCGATTGCTAACGGTACAGAAATACAGATTAAAATTAAAGGTGGTGCTAAAATAATAGTAGAAAGTTTACCTGTTAATGCTGTAAGTATTAATGGAGCTTTTGTTAATTCAGTTTTAAATCAATCTATAGTACAATTAAACGCTATATTTACAAATACAGCAGGATTTGCTTCAGATGATACTTTTGTTGATTCTTTCACTTTAAGTGGTAATGATTTAATTTTAGGATTAAATGATGGAGTATCTTATACGGTAGATGTAACTACTTTAGGTGTTGATGAAAACAACTTCGTAGTATCTGGTTCTTTATCAGGTTCTGACCTTAACTTAACTATGGATGACGCTACTGTAATAACAGTAGATGCTTCAGGTTTAGCTATAGATACAGATGTAACTGTAACTAGCGGTACTATTAGTGGTACTGATTTAATATTAACTTTAAGTGATTCAACAACAGTAACTATTGACGCATCTACATTAGGTGGTTCCGGTAGTTCAGGTAATCCAGTAGTAAGTGGTTCTGTTATAGGAACTAATTTAGTATTAGTTTTGGATGACGCATCTACAATTACTATTGATGCTACTAATATGATTAATGGTTCAAGTGGATTATCTAATAGTTCAGGATGGTTCATATCGTATGGAGCTAATGCTAATAATTCAGTAGGAACATCTACAAATGATTCTACAGTTAATCAGCAATTACCTTTTTACTTTGGCGAATCATTTACAAGAGGGTCAGAATTTAAATTTAACTTTCAGAATCATGGAGGTTCAAACTTAATATTAGGTATATGGGATGGAGCAGAAGTAGCTATAGCGTATAATAATGGAGCAAATACTGCCTCTAATTGGGGTACAAACTTTACTTATGCAGGTGGTTTTATAGCAGGTTCTAATAGTACACTAACTAATACGACTAACGGTTCTAAATACGTAGTAACTAATGGCGATGTTATTGGAATGAGATTCCTTAACGATGGTCATTTAGTATTGATGGATTTAACAGGAGGTGGAGAGGTAGAAATAGCTAGAACAACAATAGCTTTATCTGTAACATCTTTTAATATACAAATGTACACTTGGGCTAATGGAATTTTACCTAATGGTATTATAAGTAACTCAGATTTCTTATGGGACATTAAACATGACTATTCAAATACTGAAGCAGGTTTATTTAATGGAGTTCTTACTCATACTGTACTGGAAAGACAATTATCTTTATCTCCAGGAGAAAAATACATGATTCCTTTAGATAAACAAGGAGCAGGTGAGACTTTTGGTATAGGTTATACAGGAGCAACTACAGGAGTTGTAACTGCAGAAGATGACTTATTGACATCTTTTAAATATCAAACAAACGAATCTATTATAGGAGATGTAAATTGGTCACACAATACCTCTGCTAGTGGATACTTTACTGCAGGTGGTGGTTCTATAGACTCTTATAGAGTAGGTGGAGCAGGAACTGAAATGGGACTAGTTAGTTTGAGATATACATATTATTTTATACTAGAACTATGGAGTGAAACAAATAATGAATTAATAGCTACAACAGTAGTACATCCTGATGGAAGTGATATCAATTTATTCTTCGGGGTAAATGGTAATACTAATTATTCTGATTTACCATCTATAACTAAACAGCTTATAGGTCAAGGCTCACAGCCTTTAGAGAATTTTGTGCCAACTGTAGCTAATCAAACTACTAGTGTGACTGAAGGTGATGTTTTAAACTTTCAAATAATCTCTAGTGATAATATCGTAAATCAATTTATTGAGGTAGATGCTCCTAGTTGGATGTCATTAAATCAATCAAGTGGTATATTATCTGGAACTGCTCCATATTTTCTTGGAACAAGTGCTGATACTATTGTAGTTAACTGTAAAGCAGGTAATGCTGTAGGTGGAACTGTAGATTTTACTGTAACAGTAGGTGTAACAGAGATTGCTTACACTAACAATAAGTCTTTAAACTTTCCTACAGGAAATACAACTGCATACTTACAGGGTAATCATCAAAACGTATCTGCTCTACGAAGAACAGGTAACGGAAGTGGAGCTAGTGACGCTTGGAGTATTTCTATGTGGGTTAAACCATCTACAAGTACTACTAATCAAACTTTCTTTTACTATGGTGGAGATGATTTAGCTAATGAAGGTAGAATAACTCTTACGCAATTTCAAGGTAACAACTTGTTATTTTCTTACGGGTCAACGTCTAACTACATAGCTCACATTGGAGTGGGGAATTTTCCTACGAATCAATGGAATCATGTTCTAATCACTTATGATGGTGGTCTAACTGGTAGTGCTTCAGCAGATATTAGTAACTACATAACGGCGTTCACAATGAGTATTAACGGAGTTAATGGTTCTAGTCAAGCTGCACATGGCAACTATGGTTGGTCGAGCAATATTATAGCTGACAAGTTTAGAATAGGTAGACTAATAGGAGCTACCACATCTGCATATGTAAATGGAGGTAGTGTTAATCAAGTAGCTATTTGGGATACTGACGAGAGTGCTAATTTATCTACTATATACAATAGTGGTTCAACACAAGACTTGAGCTTGTTGAGTTCAGCTCCATCTCATTATTATGAAATTGAAACTAGTGTAACAACTGTTTCAGATATCATAGGTAGTGCAGACTTAACTGGATTCAACTTAAGTGCTTCTGATTTAGTAAGTGATACACCTTAATAAAAATAATAATAAATAAACAAAAACAATGAATGTATTTCAAAAAGCAGTAAACAACATTAAGTCAGGATTCGCTTCTTACACAGAAGTAACAAATTCGGCTGGTGTTGAGCAAAATCCAATGTTAAAATCATTGGAGCAAATGAATTATAGACCTAGGTTTAAATCTGTAGATAATCTAGAGTATTTAACCTTTGGAGCATCTGATGATGTAGATATCATGATTGATAAGCTGATGTATAAGTCAGCTACTCACTCTGGTATTATAACAAAGAAAGCTAAAATGATTACAGGTTCTGGGTTATCAGTTGACTCTGAGTTAATTGGAACTAAGAACGCTAGATTAAACACATTAATAAAACATGCAGGTGGACCTAACGTAGGTCTTTATCAATTAATAACTAAGTCAGCATTTGAGTATACTAAGAGTGGTGCTTGTGGTATTATTGTTGATTACGGTAAGCCTAGAGATGGTAAAGTTATTCCTGATGGAATTGTTAAGTTTACAGCAGTTCCAGCAAGAGCAATGAGATTTGCTAGACCTAATGATGCTGGGGAATTTACCCATATTATTTACAAGAAATCTTTTAAATCTGGAGCATTAGTTCCTGATGCTGAAGCTATTCCTTTATTTGACCCTTTTGCACCTAAAGTAGAAAGACAAATAATTTATGTTAAGAATCCATATTCTATTTTAGATAGTTACGGACTACCTAACTGGATTGGAGCATTTAACTTTATTGAAGCTGATTTTGAATTTGGTGTACAGATAGAGAATGCTGCTAAGAATGGATTTACTCCTAAGACTCATATTACCATGATTGGTAGAAACATGAGTAAGGACGAAAGAAGAACTGCAGCTGAGAATATTCAAGACAAGATGTCAGGTTCTCGTTCTGACCAAGTACTTGTTTCTTTTGTATCAAGAGAGACTGAGAAGCCTCAAATAGATATGCTTGATTCTAGTCACTTAGACAAGACTATAGAGACAATGAGTAGATTAAATGATGCTAAGATATTAACAGCGCACAACATTACATCTCCAACATTATTTGGAGTTATGACAAGTGGTCAAACAATGGGTGGAACTGGTACAGAAATGATAAGTGCTTTTAACCTGTTTAAGGCAACTGAAATCATTCCTGATAGGAAAGTAATAATAGATGCTTTTAGTTCTTTATTTGACGTTACAGAGCTTGTAGGAGTTGAATTAGAGATTATTGATGAAGACATTAATGTTGACTTTAAAACAAAACCTGTTGAAGGTGGTAATGCTGATAAAAACCCTAACGCTAACACTAATAAAAAAGAAACTAAATAATGGCAGAAAATCTATTTATAAATGAGGAATTTTTCAAGAAGAATATTCCTCATAAGCAAGTGTTCGATACTAATCAAGTTTTATCAGCTGTAAGGCTTTTACAAAAAACTAATTTAGTTAGTATTATATCTGTACCAGTTTATGATAATTTTCAAACTAAGATTTCTAGTGGTGAGGTTTTCACTGCAGCTGAAGAGAAGTTATTTGAAACTATGCAGTTATTCCTGGCAGTTAAAGTTGCACAGGAGTTGATTGATACATCTCCTTCTGGAGTTGCAGATAACGCAAATGAATCTCATTTGTCTTATGGAAACAAATCAACATTAATGGAGGCTCGTATCATTCGAGATATAAACAGGGATTCGACTTTATTGGCATTAGCTCAATCAGGTACGGATACTTTCGATACAGATGAAATGGCTCAATCGGGTGGTTTCTATTTCGGGTAATATTTTTTTTCTTAATTAGTAGGTAGAGTTAGTTGTTCTCTACCTACTTTTTTTGTGCCTTATTCTTTTTTCTTTTAGCTATTTCCTCATCAGATAATTTAGTTATTGGTATTACATTAACTAACTCAGATACTATCCCGAAAGGACATCCGAAGTTGATATTATGTTTATCACTACTAACTTTATCCATATTACCATAAAGTCTATCCTTAACCATTGAGGTATTAAATATCTTTATTTCTGACTCATTATAAATAACTGTAAGGGTTTCATTATGATTAAATGAATTCTTAGTCCATCTAAAATACTTATCACTATACTCGCTGTATTCATACTCAATACTCCCACTATCAGCAGAAGTATTGAATGTGAAAAACATTTCAAGAATAGATGTTACACTAGTCATTGATATCATATATTACAATTCAAAATTAAACACTTGAGATGAATTCTCATCTTCATAAAACTTATAATTATGTAAAGCTGTATTTACTTTGTCTTTACCTCTTTTCATAAAGAACTCTGAACAAGTATAAATACCTATGTCATAAGGCTCTACGGTCTGAACAACTACAAATATAAAATCTTTACCATTAAGAGAATTAGTTACACTTGCTTGAATATCGTAACCTAACTCATTTGCATCATACTTAAACTTACTTAAAGGTTTGGATGTTGTTTTCAAATCAATAGAAACAAAGTCAGTATCATAATCTATAATACAAAGACCATCGAACTCTTCATTATATCCATTTGCAATACCTTTTACGGTAACCTCAGCTTGACCATCAGTAAAATACTCGTCAATTATTCCAGTAGCCTTACACTTGCTTAATATCTTATTAGCAATAGCCATATCTTTCATTGACACAAATTCCTTACCTTTATTGTCATTAGATAGTGCTGACAACCAATCTTTGTATTTCTTAGTAGAACTTGGTCTAGCACCTCCAATTTCCTTACAAACATCTATATCGTCTATAATAATATATCTTTTAGAGAACTCTTGTGGTTCTAATATTAAGCAATGAACTAAAGTACCTAAAGACATTGAAGAGGTTGTATTCCATTTCTTTTTTAGGTATGAAGTTAAGCTTGATACACTTACGAACAACTTCTTAAGCTGTGAGGGAGAGAAGTAGCCCCTCCCATGTCTTAGCTTTATCATATTAACTACCTGAATATACTGTTGAATCTTTCTCTAGAAACTCTCTATAGACTGCATTACTCACTTTGAATTGGTGATTAGATGACTTACAACGAAGTATTCTCTGAACAGTTCCAGCTTCTGTGTAGATTGTATTAACCCACTCAATATCTGTACCTCCACAAACTGGACAAGACCATCTTGGTAATCCTTTCTTAACACCTTCATGACTAATAGTACCCATATAAGGTCTTAGCTTCATGTACAACTCTTCTGTAGTAACAATATCACCAATGTTATAATCTACCATTTTCTTTAGATACTCTTTCTTCTCAGAAGGTGTACCATATTGAATCATTTTCCACATTCTAATACCTTCGTGTGATTGCTTTAATGTCAATCCAAAGTACTTAGCCATATAAGCCATTGAATAAGACTGTAATTTAAAGACAGTTTTTACTTTTCTGTATATGTCAAACGATTTTACAAATCTATTTAAAGGTAGACCATGATAAGCAGCTCTAGTAGCGACTAACTTATTATCAAAAGAGTTATTGTTTTGACCAATAACCATATCACATTGATTGTAGTAAGTCATAAACTCAGTCATCATCTTTTTATCACATCCGTCTTTCCAGGTTAAAGCATAAACTTTATCTTCTCCAACATATTTCCATGCTATAGATATGATTCTAGTTTGACCTTCAATACCTTCCGTTAACTGTGTGTGATTTATGTAAGTTTTACCAGTACCCCAGTGTTCGATTCTAACTAATGATGTTTCTATATCGTAAACCATTGTCTTACCTACACCACTTTTACCTTGTCTAATCTTCTTTTTCTTAACTTTTACATCAGGGATAGAACTATTAGTTAAAGCTCCTTGTGTTAAGTAGGCTCTATATTCTGATACAGCTCTTTTAACCGTATCTTCGTTTCTACCTGTAAACGCATCTGCTAAACTAAATTCGTAAATATCTTTAATCTTGTTGTTATTTACATCTATATTATGCTTTTTTAAATAACTAAATACCTCGTACTTTAAACCTTTTTTGCTCATAATTTTTGTTTTAAACTAATTTAATTATTCCATTTTCTATTGATAATTTATCAAATACTGAACTCTCTTCTCCGTTATCTAGTTGTGCTATTTCTTTAGACATATCTTCTATGTAGTAAACACCGTAACTATCTCCTTTTAAAGCCCTCCTAGTGTCTTTAATTGCATCTAATATAGCAGTAGAGGTTATTAAGCTAAAGTAAGTGTATGCTGATGCGAAATCTTTATTATACTTAAATACTTTTAACAATAACATATCTACTATCTTAGGTTTAATTATAAACTCAACATCGAATTCAGAGAACCGATACTTTAAACCTCTTCTATAAACTGAAACCTCAGCGAATAGTAATATAACAGAACCAAGCTCTTCTGTGTACCTCCCTAATTTTATAGTCTCTTCCACTGCTTCCTGAATGACTTTTTTGTCTAACGTCATTATTCTAGACCTAGTCCGTTAATAATGTTATCAATCTCATTTAAGTTAAGTTCAATCTCGTATACACTATATCTTGAGAACTTACTTATTCTTCTAGGACTTAATCTTAATCCTTGTTTACTTATTTCTAATACTGCTTTAATTATTGTATTCTTGAAATTAACATTGTCTTCTCTATCTATACTCATATCTTCTTCTTGGTCATTATTTTTACTATATTTTACGGGACTATACCCAGCGTCTTTAATTAACTGCTCTTCTGATTTCATTTTTTAAGTTTTAAAATTTCCTTAGTCTTCTAAGTTTATTAGCTGAACAATGTGGACAACCCTCTCTATCTGTAACATGCGCTGATTTCCTTTTATAGAAAACTCCGTGAATAGGACATACTATTTTAAGTTTGTTTGCGAATGTTATATCTTCTTCTTTTATCAAACTATAATCGTATCTACCTACACCATGAACTTTCTCGGACTGCACTACTAAATAATGATGCCTATTAACAACTTGTGTTCCTTTCGGGCTTCTCATTTGTTTTAATTTTGACATCTTTAATCTATAAACAACTTCATCGCAATCTGACCCAGTAAAATAAACAGCTCTTAAACCATTTTTTCTAGTAACGGTAAGTGTGTAATCTACTAAACCGAACCTGGACGCATATTTAGATGCAAGTTTTCTATCTTCAACTCTAATACCTATCTTTTTATCTGTTCCCATTTCTCTAATTCTTTTTTAAAGAACTTACCTAAAACATTGTCATTAAGCCAATTACCTACAGGGTTTAACACGTCTTCATTAAACATACATTTAATTTCTAAATAAGTTAATTGCTTAGGTGTGTAAGCCCATTCTAAAATTGTTTTAGTATGACACTCTCCGTTCTTTATTCGTTGCTTAACATCTCCATTGGATGATTCGTAAGTACGCCAATTACTTTCCTTTACTACTATCTCATAGAGCTTCCTTCTTTTATCTGTTATAAGTGCAGCTTCCTTCTTTCCAAAATTTCTTTTTCGTCTAGAGTACAAGTTTTTCTTACCTAGATATTTATCACCACTATTAAATTCTATCATATATACGAATCCAATAGCTTTTGATGGTGGATTAATAACTTCTTCTTCTTCTTTAAACCAATTCATATTGTGTATCTTTAAATTCTATGTCTTCCTTTTTACTAGGTTTTGCTTTTTTCTCATGAGATAATATATCTCTAGAGAACTTCTTTTCACCAAACTCATCCTTCTCATAAAACCTAGAACTCATGTTGTCATAAAACAAACTTATCCTACCGACAGCACCCATGATTTTTGGTTTTACTTTTAGTATTTGAATAATAGTTTCATTTCTTTCATAAAACTCATCTGTATCGGGGTTAACTAATTCTACAGGAGGTCTCCATAGAGACATTACCATGTAACCCTTTCTACTCCACATCATACCACCCATAGTATCAAAGAAAGTTGGTTGAGGATAATACAACATCATTGTACCATCTTCTCTCTTCTTTGTTAGCATTTGCATAGCTTTAGTATGGATAGCTATAAATGTGTGAATATTCTTTTCTGAACTAAATTTCCTAACCCTTGTTAGAAATGAGCCTAATGCTATATCATCTCTCTTGTTATCTGGATTAAAGTTTAACTCAACAATAGGGTCAATAACTATTGCATCAATCTTGATATTATCTTCCTTTTCAATATCTTCTACAGCTCTGAAGAATCCCTCTGCATTTAAATCTTTCAAACCACTATCAATAATATAAAAGTGTTTCGATAAGAACGCATAAGCATCTTCAACTTCTTTTTCGGTAGCATTAGCAACGTTAGGGATATCATGTCTAAGGTATGGTTTACGTAACCTAGCCCATAACATTTCAGCATATAAGTCAGTTGGACTACCTCCTTCTGGACTAAATATAGCTATCTTATAATCACTATGTTCTGCTAAATTTAATAGTATTTCGTAAAGTATAGCAGTCTTACCTACTGCAGGTGAGGCTATTATAAATGTCATACTACCTTTTTTTACCGAGTACTTCTCATGAAAATTATCGAAGCCTACGTGGTTACCACGCTTTAAACCATTCTCTCTTAGAGAATCTAGATTAGCACGAACACTACTTATTCTGTGTACGTTCTCGTTATTTGGTTTGCTTTCTTTTAAATCTATCATAATTATTTACCTCTCTTAAAGATTCTTCTTATACGTATTATTAATTTAACTAATTTCATGAATAATTTTCTCTCCTCTAAACTCATGATTATCTTAGCATCAAAATCATCAGTACCCATAGAGGCTTTCTTAATCATACCTCTTACATTTTTATATATCTTCATTTTTTGCGTTAAAATTCCTATATCTCCTTTTAAGTCTGCATCAGCTATTGTACTACTATCTGATAATAGTTCAGTTAACTCTTGCAATTCTTGTATTTCTGTTTCTATTAGCGAATCTATTTTCTCAACTAATAGGTCGTGACTTGGTTTACTCATAATGGTTTTTTATTTCTTAATATTAAATCACCTACGTCATCACCATCTCCTGATGTTTCGCAGTCTTCCATAACCCTATTAACACTAATACCCATAGGTTCTAATTTAGTCTTCCATAAATCATAACCACCTTTATCGGGTATAGCATCTACACCTAAACCTCTAAGTACTGATAGCTTCAATGGGCTGAGGTTACTTAAACCTCCAGTAGCAATGAACAAATCATCCTTAAAGAATAGTGATGCAACAAGACATGTCTTCTCGCTTTCAACTAAGTATATAGTACCTTTACTTCTATCAAAACTCTCTATTAAGTGTTCACCAAATAGGCATTGTTCTAAAACAAATTCATCTAAAAAATTATGACACCAATAGATTCTTGAGTAAGGTTCTTTAATTCTTTTACCGTTTGTACCGTATTGAATTATTTTACCTGTACGAAATCTACCATCTTTATCTTTTTGATAAAACACAGTTGAGTTTCTCCACTTTTTATCAGTTGACATGACTAGGTATTTTTTAAATACAGATTGAACTGCATCTTTATCAAATCTAGTTATTAAATACTTATACAGATTGTCATTGAATTGCTCTGTATATACATCTGATTCATTTAAGTATGTAGTAATAGGAGGTACGTACTGAAAGTTGCTTACAACAACTTCATTGCTCTCTGGCTTCTTATGATAGCCACA
>Ga0115008_10004837_pt1 | contig 11197 bp, 6 predicted proteins | sample FraStrMetagenome_FD_87164 | JGI IMG/M metagenome (GOLD analysis project Ga0115008, IMG submission 87164) | Marine eukaryotic phytoplankton communities from Arctic Ocean - Fram Strait ARC3M Metagenome | ecosystem: Environmental > Aquatic > Marine > Oceanic | place: Fram Strait | collected 2012-06-18
AGAACTGTTGCAGGTACTGAAGAAGCATTTCCTACATGGAATCTAATGATGAAAAACATTTACGCTTTAGGAGCATCTCCATTATCTCCAGATGGCTTTCGTTTTGAGCTTCAATACAGAGACGATCAAACCGGAATTTCTTCTAATACACTTCAAAATGCTCAAAGTACAGATGTAGCTACCAAACCACTTTTGCAAGTATTCAATTTAGATAGATTAGATCAAACTCAATACCAAACTCCAGACGGATATTTTGATTATGTAGAAGGAATTACTATTAATTCTCAAAACGGATACGTTATTTTTCCTCAAGCAGAACCTTTTGGAAACGGATTAGAATCCTCTTTAAATGTTTCATCAGATATAGATTTATATGTATTTGACGAGCTGTATTTAGACACAAAAATTAATGTAAAAAACAACCATCAGAATAAAGATAAGTTTTTGTTGAAAGGGTATTTTAAATCTGAACAAAGTGGCGGTATTCCACTAAACGCATACAATGTCCCAAGGGGCTCTGTAACTGTTACAGCAGGAGGAAGACAATTGGTTGAAGGAGTTGATTATGTGGTAGATTACATGGCTGGTCGTGTTCAAATATTAGATCCAGGGTTGCAATCATCTGGAATTCCAATCAATGTTTCAACAGAAAATAATGCGGTGTTTAATCAGCAAAGAAAAACATTTATGGGAGTAGATGTTGAACACAATTTTAACGAAAACTTTATTTTAGGAGCCACTATTTTAAATGTAAACGAAAGACCCTTAACACCAAAAGTAAATTTTGGTGGTGAGCCAATTAACAACACTATGTTGGGTATGAACATAGATTTTTCAACAGAAATGCCCTTGTTTACCAAATTAGCCAACAAGTTACCTTTTGTAGATACAGATGTGCCTTCAAATTTATCTGTGAGAGCAGACATGGCTTATCTAATTCCAGGGTCACCAAAAGGAATAGATGTTGCTGGTTCTGCAACTTCCTATATAGACGATTTTGAAGCTTCTCAAATTCCTATTAGTTTATTAACTCCTTTGCAATGGTATACAGCAAGTACTCCAGATACTCCAACATTTCCAAATTTTAACGGAAACTTAAGTAGTGATATAAGTTATAATGATCAACGATCTAGATTGGCTTGGTATACTATAGATCCTATTTTTTATGGTGCTGGAGATACTCCAGGAAATATAGATGCTGATGCGCTCTCTAGAGCAGAAACAAGACAGGTTAATTTTGATGAGTTGTTTCCAAATCAAGAATTAGATGTTACACAACAGTCTTTGATAAGAACCTTAGATTTAGCGTATTTCCCCAGTGAACGTGGCCCTTATAATTTTGAAGAACCAACAGATATTACAAATCCAGCAATGCTTGAGAGCCCTCAAGATCGTTGGGCAGGAATCATGCGTCCTTTAACTACTAATAATTTTGAACAAGCTAATGTAGAGTATATTCAGTTTTGGGTTATGGACCCTTACACTAATTATTCTATTACCAATGAAGAAGGTTTACCATCAGGTATGAATCCGCAAGATCTTCAAAATCAGGTGGGAGACCTTTATATAAATCTAGGAAACATTTCTGAAGATATCTTAAAAGATAATCGGAAAATGTATGAAAATGGATTGCCATTAGATGATTTATCTTCCAACACAACCTCCACTATTTGGGGAAAAGTTCCAACAAATCCATCAATAATTTATGCTTTTGATCAAGAAGATGCTTCAAGAACAAAACAAGATATTGGTTTAGACGGATTAACAGATGAAGAGGAAAGAATAAAATTTCCTTCATTGGCAGCACTAGAAGATCCTGCCTCAGATAATTATAGATACTATAGAGGTGGAGATTTTGATGCTACAGATGCCTCAATTATCTCCAGATATAAGCTATTTAATAATACTCAAGGAAATTCACCAACATTAAATCAATCTTCAGAATCTTTTCCAACCTCATCAACAACATATCCAGATGTAGAAGATATTAATAAGGATCAAACCATGAATACGGTTGAAAGCTTTTTTGAATATAAAGTATCCTTAAACAGTTCAGACTTGGTGGTTGGTCAAAACTATATTGTTGATCAAAAAGAGACACAGGTAACTCTTAAAAATGGAGAGGCTCAAACGGCTAAATGGTATCAATTTAGAATTCCAATTAGAAGCGGAATACCCATTAATAATATTTCAGATTTTAATAGCATTCGTTTTATTAGAATGTTTATGACCAATTTTAAAATGCCAGTAATTCTTCGTTTTGGAGAATTAGACTTAGTTAGAGGTGATTGGAGAAGATATACCAGAACTTTAGACCCGGAAATTACTCCAGATCTACCATTAGAACAACAAGATTTAAACGATTTTGAAGTTGGAGTAGTGAATATAGAACAAAATGAAGGTAGATACGTATTGCCTCCAGGAATAGAAAGAGAACGTTTGCAAGGAAGTACAACTGTTCAACAGCAAAATGAACAATCGGTAACTTTAAAAGTAACAAATCTTCCTCAAGATAAAGTAAGAGCTATCTATAAAAACATTAGTGTTGATTTACGAAGGTATAAAGAATTAAAAATGTTCTTACATGCCGAGCCAGTTATTGTAAATGGTGTTGACGATGATGAATTAACAGCAATTATTCGATTAGGAACAGATTTAAACGATAACTTTTATCAGATAGAAATTCCTTTAAAAATATCTACCTACGGAAGTTTAGCTCCATTAGATGTTTGGCCAGAAGCTAATAATCTAGATGCAACTTTAGAAAAATTAGGAAAAATAAAATTAGCTAGAGATGTAGCAAATGCACCAATTAATGAGTTATTTACAGCTTCTAGTAGTGACTCGGGAGAGTTGGTTCTTAGGGTTAAAGGAAACCCAACACTGTCTCAGATTAGAACTATTATGTTAGGTGTTAGAAATAACAGTCCTTTAGAAAAAAGTGCAGAAATTTGGTTTAATGAGCTTCGCTCTGCAGGGTTTGATAATGATGGTGGTTGGGCTGCAGTTATAAGTGCAGATGCAAATTTTGCTGATGTAGCTACTCTTTCTATGACGGGTAGGATGCAAACCGTTGGATTTGGAAATGTAGAAGACAGAGTAAGTCAGCGATCTTTAGATGAAACTAAAGAATATGATATTTCTACTAGTATTAATTTAGGTAAAATGATGCCTAAGAAATGGGGCATAGAATTACCAATGAATTATAGTGTTGGAGAACAATTTATAGATCCAAAATTTGACCCTCAGTACCAAGACGTAGAACTTGCAGCAGTAGAAGCAGCAAACCTTCCTTCTAACCTACCTAGAGGAACAGATGTTTCAAGAAACTATACAAAGCGTTCAAGTATTAGTTTTATGAACGTAAGAAAAAACAGAAATCCAGAGTCATCAAAAAAACCAAAATTTTACGACGTAGAAAACCTATCAGTTTCTTATTCTTTTAACGAAGAGTCACATAGAGATTACAATATAGAAGGAGCATTGAATCAAAAAGTGATGGCAGCAGCATCCTATAACTTTACATTTAAGCCTAAGTTCTTAGAACCATTCAAGAAAAAAGAGCTGTTTAAAAGCAAGTACCTACAATTAATAAGAGATATTAATTTTAATCCAGTGCCAACAAGTCTTGCCATTAATTCCAGAATCAATAGAAGTTTTAATGAACAACGATCAAGAAACCTGGTTGAAGGATTAAGCCCTCAGCCAACATTAAAGCAGCGAAGGTTTTTATTTGATTGGGATTATGCATTGGCGTTTAATTTTACAAAATCATTAGCAATTAACTTTAATGCATCCAATAGTTATATTTATGATGCTTTTGGTAATGGAGATGATTTAGAGATTTTTAATAATTTCTTTAATGTAGGAAGACCCACTCAATACAGCCAAAAATTAAATTCAACGTATAAAATACCACTCAATAAAATACCATATTTAAGTTTTATTGGTGTAGACTACGCTTATACTGCAGATTTTGATTGGAAAGCTACTTCTCAAGACGCTACAATTGTAGAAAGGGTTGGAAATTTAATTCAGAATGCAAATACACACAATGTAACTGGGTCTTTAAATTTTGCCAAGCTCTATAAAGACACAAAATTTGAAAGCTTATTTTTAAAGAAAAAAAATAGAAAAAAATCAGGACCTGTTTCTTTACAAACACCAAAATCTCCCAGTCAAGTTTCTGAAAGAAAAAGAAAGAATGAACCCATAGGAAGAAAAGTTGTCAAAGGATTTTATGACCTAATCACGTCTTTAAAAACAGGGAAAATAAGCTATACAGAAAATAATGGACAATTATTGCCAGGATATGAGCCAGAAGTTGGTTTTTTAGGAAGAAATAACTTTGGAGGAGGTTTAGCACCTTCTTTAGGATTTGTTTTTGGTAGTCAGGTAGATATTAGAAATACAGCATTAGTAAATGGTTGGCTAGTTACCCCAAGAGCAGATGGAGAAGATTATTATGATAAAACCTACACGAGAACTCATTTCAATAAATTGGACTACAACTTTTCGTTAAAACCAGTAAAAGATTTAACGATAGAAGTTACTGGAAATAAAATTAAAACAAGAAGCCTGGCGCAACAATTAGATATTAGAGTAGATACCAATGATCCTGGTGGAAATGGTTATATAGATGAAACAATTCCAGCCTTTATAACAGGAAATTATAGCACTAGTTATTCTATGTTTTCTACTGCTTTTAAAGATGGAGATCAACTGTTTAATCAGTTAAGAACAAATAGAATTGCTGTCTCTAGAAGACTAGGAGAGCAAGCGGGAATTAACGTTAACGACCCTACCAATATAGATCCAGTAGACGGAACAGTTATTGGATATGGCGCTAGCAGTCAAGATGTATTATTACCCTCATTTTTGGCAGCCTATTCTGGAAAAGATGCAAACAATGTTAATTTAGGGATTTTTAGAGAGATTCCTATTCCAGCATGGAATCTACGTTATACAGGATTGATGAAGTACAAGTGGTTTAAAAGTAATTTTAGTAGCTTCAGTATTAGTCATGGATATAAATCATCCTACACAGTATCTAGCTTTACAAACAATTTACAGTTTGATTCTAACGATCCAACAATTACAAATGCAGCTGGTGATTTTGAATCTAGCACTCTAGTGTCTTCAGCAACATTAGTAGATGAGTTTTCGCCTCTTATTAGAGTAGATATGAAAATGAAAAATTCATTTTCTATGAGAGGAGAACTAAAAAGAGATAGAACGCTAACCATGAATTTTAATAATAGTACCCTAACAGATATTAAAGGCACAGAATATATTTTTGGTTTTGGATATGTTTTTAAAGATGTAAAGATGAAAACATCTTTTACAGGAAAAAAACAGACCCTAAAGGGAGACATCAATGTAAGAGCAGATGTTTCATTAAGAGATAACTTAACCCTTGTTAGATCTGTTAATTCTGATAATGATCAAATTAGTGGGGGGCAAAAATTATTTTCAATAAAATTTACGGCAGATTATAGATTAAATAGTAATTTAACAGCGTCGTTTTATTACAACCATCAAACGTCTAGATATGCTATTTCAACAACATTTCCAAGACAGTCAATAAACGCCGGATTTAACTTTATTTACAATTTAGGAGGAAACTAATAAAATTATTTAATTATGAATATCCCAGCAGATTTAAAATACACAAAAGACCACGAGTGGGTTAAGATTGAAGGCAATACAGCAACTATAGGAGTTACTGATTTTGCACAAGGAGAATTAGGTGACATTGTCTATGTAGACGTAGACACTTTAGACGATACAGTAGATAAAGACGATGTTTTTGGTTCTGTAGAAGCTGTAAAAACAGTATCAGATTTATTCATGCCACTGACTGGAGAAGTTATTGAGTTTAACGAAGGATTAGAAGATGATCCAGAAATAGTTAATAAAGATCCATACGGTAAAGGATGGATGATTAAAATCTCATTCACAGACAATTCACAAATAGAAGACTTATTAGATGCTCAAGCCTATCAAGAGCTTATTGGAGGATAATGCTATATACATCGCTATCTTTTTTACAATTTCAATAACTATTGGCAGTCTTGTTAAGTCAGATTTTATTGTTGTAAAGTCTATATCAGTATCAGATAAAGCCTATCATTTAATTGCTTATTTTTTATTAATGCTTTCATGGTTGTATGTTTTTTGTAAAAAAGAAACACTTCAAAGAAATGTAAAATATATAATTTTAGGCTGTATCATTTTTGGCATCATTATTGAAATATTGCAGGGTGTAATTACTTCGTATAGAACAGCTAGTTATTTAGATATAGTAGCCAATACCATCGGAGTCTTGTTAGCAGTAGTAATATTTCATGTTTTTGAAAAAAAAATTAGTGTATTTTAAGGTTAAATCTTGTAAATCAAATAATAATTTAGTTAAATTAGCGAACTATAAAAAAACTTTCAGTAATGGAAATTAAGAAGAATCCAAAATCAAACTTAGAGAACTACAGTAAATTGTTCATGCAATTAGGCTTAGTTTTAGCCCTTTTTGTTACATACGTAGCCATTGAAAAAAAGACTTTTGATCGCCAGTTTGGTGATTTAGGAGATGTAAACATGAACGCAGATATGGAAGAGGAAATTCCAATTACAGAACGTATTGAGCCAGAAATTCCTAAAACTCCACCACCACCAACACCAGAAAAAATTGAAGTTGTTGAAGATGAAAAAGAAGTTGAAGAAACCGTTATAGAATCTACGGAAACAGATGAAACGGAGGCTGTTGAAGTTGAAGAGATAGAAGAAGTTGAAGAAGCTGAAGAGGTAATTGAAGATGTGCCTTTTACTATTATAGAAGATGTGCCTGTATTCCCAGGGTGTAAAGGAAACAAAAAAGAATTGAAATCTTGTTTCAACAATAAAATGCAAAAACATTTTCAAAGAAAATTTAATGCAGATTTGCCTAACGATTTAGGGATGTCTCCAGGAAAGAAGCGAATAATTATGCTTTTTAAGATAGATAAAGTTGGAAATATTGTTGACATTAGAGCAAAAGCCCCACACCCAAAATTACAGAAAGAAGCCATCCGAATTATTAAATTACTTCCAAAAATGAAACCAGGAAGACAAAGAGGTAAGGCAGTTGGTGTAAAGTACACACTACCTATGAGAATAGAAGTAGAATAGTCTTACTTAAAAATATTAAATTATCAAATCCCAGCTTAAAAGCTGGGATTTTTTGTTATAAACCGTTTACTATTCGAACTAAATAATTTTTCATTAATATTGCGTAATTATGATATTAAAAACACATATAATTTAAATACATTAAAAATGATAAAAAACATATTCTTTAGTACTATCGTATTGCTTGCTTTTGTTGGTTGCTCAGATGAAGATTCTATAGATGTAACGGTATACAATCCTGAATTGTCAATTGTTCAAAATTTAGACAATGAAGTAACCGTTTTAAATATTGTTGCGCAAGTAGGAGTAACTCCTTTTTATGGTTTAGAATACGGAGGAGGTTTTATATTTCATATAAATGAGACTTCTGGAACAGCTTTAGTTGCCACTGATTATTCTAATGCTGGAATTTTTGCTTGGGGAGATATATTTGATTTAGATACCAATTCAATAATTGGTTCTGGCCTTGATAATACCCAGCAAATTGTTAATGGAAATGCAAATGATAATTCTGCAACTGGTGTTGAGCATGTTGGCGATTATGCTTTTAAAACAGTACAAGATTTAGACTATAAAAATTTTAATGATTGGTTTATTCCAAGTAAAGATTCTATGCAAGCTATTTATGATAATGTGCATGCAGTTGGTATGGGTAATTTTAATGAGAATTTAACTTATTGGACATCAACAAAAGTAGGCTATGCTCCTTTTGTTATGAATTTCAATATTAGTTGGGGTGGCGTTGCTTTACCAGGTCTTTGTACTAATGCAAATGGCATTATGATTGTTAGAGAATTATAAGCTGACTAATTATATTCAAATCATAACAAGCAAGCCTAGGCTTGCTTTTTTTTGATTGTAGTCTCTAATTAAGATTTCAATAATAAATTGTATTTTCGAAGTATATTAAAAAACATCTTTAGGATATGAAATCATTCTTTGCACATGAAACATCTGTCATAGATTCTGACTGCAAAATTGGTAAAGGAACAAGTATTTGGCATTTTAGCCACATCATGTCTAATTGTACTATTGGAGAGAACTGTAATCTTGGCCAGAATGTTGTTATTTCACCAGAGGTAGTGCTTGGCAATAATGTGAAAGTACAAAATAATGTTTCTATTTATACAGGAGTTATTTGTGAAGATGATGTATTTCTTGGTCCTTCCATGGTCTTTACAAATATTATAAACCCAAGAAGTGCTATTAAAAGAAAAGACCAGTATTTAAAAACAGTTGTAAAAAAAGGAGCAAGTATTGGTGCTAATGCTACCATTGTTTGTGGAATTACTATTGGAGAATATGCTTTTGTAGGCGCAGGAGCTGTGGTCTTAAAAGAAGTATTACCCTATGCTTTAGTTGTTGGAAATCCTTCAAAACAAATTGGTTGGATTAGTGAATATGGTCACAAATTAGAGTTTAATGAATTTGGACATGCAGTATGTTCTGAGAGTAAAGAAGAATATCAATTAAAAAATAATACCGTACTAAAGATTAGTCCCTAAATGAAGAAAATAACCCTCTTAATCTATGTTTTTTTACTGCCGTTAATCTCTTTTTCTCAACAAGAAAAGTATCCTACTTTTGTTGAATGTAAAGAAGAAATACTAGACAATAGTAGTAATTGTTTTTACAAAAAAACCAAAGAAATTTTTTATAAAGACTTTAAAGAGCCTTCAATTATAATGAAGGAAAATTTTAAAGGAACCGTAAATGCTATTTTTGTAGTGACCAATGATGGTTTTTTTAAGTTAATTTATCTCAATACTCCCTACGAAGAGCTTAAAAAAGAGGTGGCAAGAGTTTTTGCAAAATTCCCAAAAATAACACCTGCATTTTATAATAATCATAGGGTAGAAATGCAGTTTGTATTTCCTTTAAGTTTTCCGTTATCAAATGATATACAATCAGAACCTATTTCCATTGTTGTAACTCCAAAAAAAGATATTAATGATGTTTTAGAAAAAGAAATAATCACTTCTAAGAATTCGTTATATAAAAGCCATTTAAACATTCCTTTTACCCATCAACGCTATGTAGATTATGAATATGCAATGCACAAAAACAATAAGCACACAGGTAGTAAGCCCTATTTGTATAAGGATGTAAATCAATTTATTGACCTAGATTCTATAAAAAATAAATTTTTAAAGCCAGCAAAAAAAACGTGGGTAGGTAAAAAAGTTTGGAATGAGCATTTACTAGCTATTCAAGAAAAAGATTATTGGTTTAATTTAGATGTTTTATTTGACGTTCAATTAGGAAAAGATAACTCTAATGATGTTTCTTTCACCTATAATAATTCTAGAATTGTACAAATAAATGGTGGTTTGGGAGATAAATTTTCATACTCAGCAACTATCTATGAAAGTCAGGCCAGATTTGCAGGGTTTGTAAATGAATTTATTTCAAACAGGTCATTAGTAAATAGACCTGCTTTTTCTGAAGGACTAGTGCCTGGAAGAGGTAAGGCAAAAGGCTTTAAAGAAGATGCTTTTGATTATCCTGTAGCCGAAGGATATGTATCATTTACACCTAATAAGTTTTTACAATTTCAGTTTGGACATGGGAAGAACTTTATTGGTGACGGATATAGATCATTTATTCTTTCAGATGTTGCTGCTCCATCTTTATATTTAAAAGCCTCAGTTGATTTTTGGAAATTTAAATACACGAATCTGTGGATATGGGGGAACGATTTAAGAACTAGAACAGTAATAAATAATGAGCATGCAAGAAAATACATTGCAATTCATTATTTGAGTATTAATATTACAGAGAGGTTTAATTTAGGCTTGTTTGAAGCTGCAATTAGTTCTAGTGAAACAGGCATAGACGCAGGGTTTTTAAATCCAGTTATGTTTTATAGATCTGTAGAATTTAATAGAGGTGAAGATGCGGGAAATGCTTTAGTTGGAATTACAGCTAAATATAAATTATCTGATCAGGCTTCTTTATATTCACAATTAGTTATAGATGAATTTTCTGTAGGAAACCTCACCAATTTAGGAGATTGGAGAAATAAATTTTCACTTCAATTTGGGGCAAAATACTTTGATGCTTTCAATGTAGAGAATCTTTTTATTCAAGGAGAGTTTAACTATGCAAGACCTTATACTTTTGCTCACAAAACATCTGTTTTAAATTACGGGAACAACAACCAAGCACTTGGTCATCTTTGGGGTGCAAATTTTTGGGAATTAGTTGGTATCGCTAGATATAAAAAAGACCGTTGGAGTGGAAGTGCCAAGGTAGTTTTTGGAAAGAAAGGATTCGATTTTATTGATGAAAGTGTTAGTTATGGAGGAAATATTTTTCAATCGTATGAAGATAGACAAGGAGATACTGGAAATGCTATTGCTCAAGGAAATGCTGCAACAATTTTCACTATAAATTTACAAGGAGATTATTTACTAAACCCTTCTAATAATTTAAGTTTATTTGCAGGATTTAATTATCGTAATTTTTCATTAGAGGCAACAACTAATGGGTTTTCTACTAGTAATAATATATGGGTTAGCGCTGGTATAAGAGCTGATTTATTTAATTGGTATTTTGATTTTTAGTAAAAAAAACCTCCGCTAGGAGGTTTTTTCTATAAATCTTATTTAGCGTCTTGATAGTTATAATACCCTTCAACTGGAATCATTAAATGATCATATCCAGTCCCTTTAAACATCACATATGGAGCTCCGCTATTAAAATTGGTAGTTTGACCTTCAAGTGAAGCAGGATCTTTAGGGAACAGCATCAAATGTGCTCCAGATTCAATCCATTGACCTTCTGCAGCATCTTCTTTATTGAAAACTAACTGCTTTGTGTTGTCTTCTCCCATATCACCGTGAAGCATCCATGCCCATCCGTCTGTATCCATTTGAGGAGTTTTACCTCCCATATAAGCCATAGCCCATAGCATTGCAGGACCATCACCAACCATTGGCATTGCTTCATGCGGGTCTTTCCAGCCATTTTCAGGATCAGACATTCCTCTTGGGTTTGCGGCCATAGCAGTCCATCCGTTAGTTCCTTCTCT
>Ga0115008_10004838_pt1 | contig 11197 bp, 1 predicted proteins | sample FraStrMetagenome_FD_87164 | JGI IMG/M metagenome (GOLD analysis project Ga0115008, IMG submission 87164) | Marine eukaryotic phytoplankton communities from Arctic Ocean - Fram Strait ARC3M Metagenome | ecosystem: Environmental > Aquatic > Marine > Oceanic | place: Fram Strait | collected 2012-06-18
ATGATTCGACTGAAGCAGAAATCTAGAACTATGCTGGAAATGGACGCGTGAAGAGTCGAAAAGACCACTTTCTCGCACAACGCTGAAGCTGCCGACAAGTTGGCTGCTTTAGACGCATTAATTATCCATTCCAACCTACTTCCAAAACACTTCGATCCAATCACAAAGTATGACGAACGAGCCAGACAGTTACGGTGTGGCAGCGACAACCCAGCTCCTCCTTTATACATACTTGAGCTTAGAACAGCGAAGCTGGTGACAGGCGAGCGGCGATTCACTTCCAAGAATCGTCTAATAGCCCGACGCAGCCACTCATTTGCCAGAACAATGACACTAAATAGAGTTTCTTCCGATACCGCCTTCTGAGGAAGCATATGGCCACCACAATCTGTACAAGACTGCTGTATGAGAGCAAAGGTGAACTCAGCAATGAACTCGGAGATGTCCACACCAATCACCTTTTCAGTGATCAAGCTGGCTTGCTCCAACTCAACCTGCGAGAGCCCGAGAATGCGCGAGACTCGTTGGACTCCATCAGCAGGAATGCTCAGCAATGCTGCTTGAAGTTGGTGAAGAAGCGGGTCTTTTAGGCAGGATTCAACAGTCTCCCTGACTCTAGCAGCTTCAAAGCGTGAGGGCTGGCAGGTGAGCAAACCAAGTACATCGATGCTGTCCCTGCACAGCGGGTGCCGGAGATCAGTAGCTTTTTCAACGAGGTTTAGCTTCACAAGCGACAGCAGGATATGCAAGGCAAGAGGCCGAACCACAATACTGTCTTCCAGTCGTACTTTGAGTGAGGAAGAGGCCCACATGGCCGCCAGCGCCCCGCTATAATCCACCAGTCTAGTCTCAATCATAACATCCAGGAGCATGATAGATCCACAGACGACGTAATTGGCTAGAAGGAGTCTGCTTGCTATTTTTAAGAGTCTGGCATCCAGAATCTCGCCTCTACCCTGCCCAGGCTTTCTAGAGACCACACCACTGAGTAGAAGCTCAGCGAGGTTGTCACTTGAAGGCTTGTCTTCTTCAGTCTTGGTAGGTTCAAGACCTACCAGGATCGACTCGTGACAATTAATCCAGGTTTGAATCCATTGCTGAGAGTCAGAATCTGACAGACCTGCCGAGCGGGCGGCGACGAGATTTTCGCGTAGTGGAGCACCCTCCAGCCATTCGTACACGTCATTAACTGTGTAAAAATAATCCCTAAAAGCTAGGAAATATTCAGTTATGGCGTGCTTCTCGGTTGGCGAATAATGTCGAACGATGCGAGTGAATTTTTCAGCGTCAGGTTTTCCATCAAGTCTAGTCGGCATAATCTCGACATGATCCAAATTTTTCAGGAACTCCGGCGATTTGGCAAGCACCGGTGAGATGAAGATCGCGACATGGTCCGTCGGATTGTAAAGCATCCAACTGTCAACCTTGTCGGGCGCCACGAGCTCTCGAACGGCCAGATTCTTTTGCTTCTTGATGCTCGTAACTGAAAAGGGCATGTTAGATCACAGCACAAAAGAGCGATCTACGACGATTACCAATCAGGATCTGATTAGAAACGACTTAGTATTTCTCTAACTCGATCCTTATTAGTAAACATATTCTTTCGAGCGACTTCCCTCAAGGCCATAATACTATCAGAGAAGCTCAAATCACACAAAAGCTTTCGAACCAGCTCCGAAAGTCCCAATTTGAGCGAGATTACACTAAAGATGCTGTAAAATTGATCAACAATTTCCGGATGGCAGAGCACACTACGCTCCCACCCACTGGCAAAACACCACAGCATGAGGATTTGGGTTCCCATTTTTCGTTCGTTTCCCAGCGCCTGACTTTCAAAATCAGTTAAAAAGCCGTCCTTAGCTTTCAGGCTAAGAGGAAGAGTCAAACCCAAACCCCGCGGGTTAGGAACGTTCTTCATCTTGTCACAAACCGAACATTTAAACGAGTGTTCCTCGTGATAATGGCAGGTTTCAATAAATGTTTTCATTTCGGATGAAAAATATTTACCAACGAAGCTGCTTCTCACACGGCTAGGGATACTATTGAAAATTTCAACATAGTTGCCTGGCCAAGTTTTTTGTTGGTCCACAAACCCAGCTTCCTGCGCCTCCTTTGGAATACCCATCCTAATCTCAAGTTCGGGTGACCCCATTATTGATCTGATACGCTTAGCTAGCATTACCGCTTTTCGCACGTTCGCTAATTCGGGGCCAAGTAAAATACCCGGCACTCGATTATGACCAAAACGGGATTCCAGCAGGTAGGTCTTTTCAAGCCTTTCCTCAAGAAAAACGTCTGGTAGCGGGCAAATCAGAGTTCCATCCTTGCGTGCCACCCAAACAGCCTTTGCGATAATGGTGACCGGGAACTTGGGGATCCTCATCCGAAAGACCTTGTAGACAGAAACGACTGCCTGTTTCATAAGTGAGAAATGAATGTGCGGAACACCCGCCCGATAGTTAACCCAATAGGGCAATTCGGGACAGAATCCGCTCGAAAATCCCTTATAAAACTCAGTTCTGAACGTCTCATATGCCTCCTTATTTTTAAACTTTTCAGCTCGGTTTTGGTCAATCATATAAAACGGTCGAGACCGCTTGCCCAAAATGGTATTATTACTAATTCTTTGCAGAGAGCGTAGCGTGTGCTTGTCAGGTAGTCCCGTCAGATTGGTCCCATGCAGAGCAACTCCCAGGAGTAAGCTCCGAACTATTGTTACCATGTGCTGCTGCGGCAACATGAAGAAAATGGTACTCAGAAGCTCGCTCGCCTGTTTGAATCTTCCCTTTAGGTACCTCCAGTGAGTGGCAAACGAGACGAACCCCTTAACCACACTGAGAAATATTCCCAGGTATTTAGTCTGGACTGCAGGTTTGAAAGACATACCTTCCACTACAGTTTCTAGCTCTACTGGGTCGCCCGAATTAAGTTCCAGGTTCCTTTCACACGGCTGTCCCCGGTAGGTCTGCGACTTACCAAACAGCATGAGATGAGTTTTTCTGGCACATGACTGGATCCCCAGTTGGCGCATTTTGGCGAGCAGGAGCGTTGCGCTATTTCCCGCACTTCGAAGAGCAGCACTCGCAGTCATTCCGCTGGCTACGATAATGGAATCATCAGCAAATGATAAAGAGCAGCCAACAGACTGTGGGTAGCCATGACTACACAGCGCAGTTCCATTTACAAGGTGCTCGTTACCTTTTTGAAGTATGGCACTGGACGCCGGATGAGCAAGCGAGCATGCTTCTCCAGTTGGAACTGGTTGGCCACCAGCAGGAGTCACAATCGGATCGATTTCTAAATTTCGAATTAGACAACCTGTATAAAAAGCATAACATATGGGCGAGAGGGCGCTGCCCTGGGGAAGACCCCATTCAGGCAGCACCCTCTCGCCACTCGCAAAACCATTCAGCACGCAACGAAAGCTTCGAGGAAGAAATTCCCTAAAGAATCTCAACGCGCTCGGGGCCACCACCCCCTCCAGGCTCTTGAGAAACCTGGAGTGAGGGATGACCCCGAACGCGTTCGATGCGTCAGCGGTTATGACCGCCCAGAAAGGGTAATGCGTCCAGCGAGGGTTCAATCTGCCCTCACCCGCGAGGGCCACAGCCGCGCTGTTGACAAGGCGCTCCATATGGAACGCCGCCCCAGCGCAGCTGTGACCCTCGCGGAACCCATATTGACTTGAAGGGATCAAGCCCTTATGAAGTAAGAAGCTGGTTAGGCTTTTACCAACCAATTTTTCTACAAGACCTCCCAAGAAGGCTGTAACCGTTATCGGCCGAAACTTTTGCCCGCAGGACTTAAAAATAGGGCGAATTTTATTCATTAGCCACGCCGCAAGATAAGTACCTTTTTCCAGAGCCGACTTGACTGGACGAAGGACCAAACTCAGCATACTGTTTATGGGCAGCTTTTCCACCAGATTCCTTGACAAGAAATTTAAGTCGTTTGTTGAACACTTAGAATTGGAGTAAGCTTCCATAAAGCTCGGAAGGAGCTTGTTTTTGTGAAATAAAACGCGCTCAATCGTGTACCTTTCGTCTGGGGACAGTTTTGGATGTTCAATCTCAATACCGTCTTGACCCTCCGGCGGCTTAGTCTTGTGTTGCAATGCTAGCAGCTCGTCAGCAATCGTTTCTAGGCTTTCACGGTCGAATTTAATCGGATTCTCTTTTTTTAGAAATTTGTTCGCGAGTTTCCAACTATCGCACTGCGAAGAGAGCCGCGAGAGATCGTCCGTTTCATTCAACAACAACCTCCTATCAGCGGCATTCATCTTTCGCACCACTAAATTCATTTTAGTCCAAGCTCTTCTGCATCTGCTTATAATTTTGTTTTTATTAAGCAACCTGTAATCAGGCTGCGCCAGATTTTCAATCGTCTGTCTCAAAGCGATTGCATATTTAAGGTATGCGTTAGTCGTAGCTGAACGCTTAATATTAAACGGCCCCTGAGCTATCACCTTCTCTTCCATTGGCTGGGAGAGTTTGGAAAAGAGCTCTAGACCATTTTGGCCAGCCTGAACCGGACAATACGTTACACCACTCAAATTTTCATAGAAATTACACGTGGATACGTAGTCCACCTTCATGCCCACCTTGTAAATTTCATCATCATCTAACCTTTTTATAACTCGTTTTATCTCCCAACGCCGATCTTCAGGTCGGTTTATTGCCAACCTGCACTTGAATCCCGTATGACCATCCGACAAGCCACGTAGGTGCATATCCAACGGAGAAGCCGAAGCTTCAGAAATTCCAGAGGTGAAACAGTGATCGATCGCGGACTGAACAACGATATTAGAGGGGCCTTGGACTCGCTTGAACGAGTTAAACCCTGTCCGCAGCGTCATGCCATCCAGACACTCTAACATTTTATCCGCTTCTTTTGCTTCAGCCACATTTCTCGCGTGAGCTACCTGATTATTATAGTCACCCCCAATGATGAGAGGCGCTTCGCCCGCAATCTTTCGCATTCCTCGGAGTGAGTCATAGAAGCAAGACCTGTCTTTTCCAAATTTGGTAGAATATCCATCAAAGGCATTATTGATGAAGTGGTAGACACATCCGACATATATGACTTCATCATTGATCTGCAGTTTCACAAGGAGGTTTTGCACAAACGTGTGAGTTTCTAGTACCTGAATATTATCTTTAATCAGAGCCGCAGTAAATATAAGTCCATTCTTGCCTGGGTCTGGCAGAACTAATCTATAACCCGGAGGCCAGAGATTTTTGTTCTTTAATATTTCTGAATCAGCATATAACTCACTTATGAAGTGACCTGATTGATCCGGGTATTCACGCACAAGTTCGTGCAGTTTGTTCACTCCTACTTTGTGGCCCAAGTTCGAAAATCCAAGCGAAAGCTTCTCCGATCTGCTGTTAACGGCTTCATTGTGATCCTCACACAATTTGACTAAATCATTAGAGTTGGAGCCATCTGGGACCGGAATACCTTTCATCTCAAGCGGTTTCACCTCTAGTTGGTCCAGCACCAACCGTGGTACGTCGCAAGCAGCAAGGAACTCTTCGGGTCCAATGATTTCCGCTGTGATTGGACTATAGGGAACGATTCCTTTGCACAAGAGTCTATTAGTTCTATCTACATGTTTTCTGGAGTTCATTTCAATACGCGCATTTTTGTTGTGAGTTTTCAGTGAGATATCTTGCTTCTCCTCGTCAGTTATACTAGGCCTAAGAATTCCGTTAGGATGGATCTCATCGAAAAAAGTGTTCGAGTTCATCCAGACCTCAAAGCCCGAACCTAATATGTTGTCAAGGAGCCTGTCATGAACAAGCCTAACGAAATCTTGCAAGATTCCGTCTTCTTTGGCTCTCATGTAGACAGTCGTTAAACAACTGTTCCATTCTGCTTTGAAGTCTCGAATTAGAACACTAATCATGAAGTTGTTCACCATCTCTCTGCGAACCGCTCGTTCAACATCACTCACCTGTCTAATTACAGCAGTCACCGGCTGGATACCAGTAGCAGCGTACTTATGGTAGGTTACATTAGCTCCAGCCCCATAACAGCTCCTGTAGCCATCGGATCTTGAGCTGCAGAGGGCCCAGAGGGATGTCAACGCGCGAAACGCAATGGTGTCAAACTGATGGTTGACTGACGGCAAGACAATGTCCTGCATGTAGGAATCAATTGACGCCATTGCCTTTGTTTTGGGAATAGGCAAATCAATCAAGATCGCTTTGCCACCGCGGACCAAATGAAGTTGGCTCAGTATTGACAGATTAGTCATTTTAGAGTCCCATTCTTGAATCTCCGCAATGAATTTGGCCCAGTCAGATCCCATGCGAGGATATCCCGTCTCGTCCGCCACTTTATCAATTCCAAGAGAGCGCCATGCATCTCCCTTCTCCTCACAAACTTGTTTGAGTTGGAGAAGCAGTTTCCTGTGGTTATCACAGAGGGTGTACAGCCATATCTTAGCACGAGAGTTCGCAGTTTTCTTAGTGGCGACTCCTAATCTTACAAACTCCTTAGCTAGAAGCTTCCACCTCTTTTCGCCTCCCTTGATCATGTCTTCAAGCGAGGAGATTCCATCCGGAAACAGAGAGGGTTTGGCTTTGTTCATGTACTCAGCCACTGACTGATAGGTAGGTACGTCACCAATCAGAAGTTGCACCTCCGCTTCAGCTGTTCGAGTGAACTCACCGACTGGCCCATTTCTCTCCATGTAACGCTCCACATTTGCAAACTCCTGAACTCGCTGAGAAGCGTTAGTGAGGTCATCAACACGCGTTAGCACCAGCTCCGTCGGCAGGTTCGGATTATCCTCCGCATTCGGATGAAACACCGCCACCGTGGTCACATGACTGATATTGCTGTGTTGGCTTGCATTGCTTGCCAGACTTTCATTGGAAGGACTTCTCGAGAGGGAGCAGTTGGTTGGCATTTTCCTAAGACTGTCAGTCAGAACTCGCTCTTCCTGTTCAATTAGGTCGAGGGCGTTGTCCGTTACCATCGGCGTACCAGGTAGGGAGGCCATGTCAACCTCTGAGGCTCTAATGGCCTCCTCAATTCGGACTCGTTGAGAGTGTTTCTCAATCTCCTCTTGAGTCAGCCCTTTGAAGGTCATGTTGGCAAGGCGACCCGGGTCATTTTCGAAGTTAACGGTCGCTTGGTAGAGACCATCAATGTCGAAGATACGCCCATCATCCACCTTGACGAACTTCTTAACGATGGTCTTGGACTGGTCAACATTGGTGGCAGCTGCCTTGTAGGCATTGAGGATGTCGCTAGTCATTTGCTTTGTGCCGTTGATCGTTAAGCAGTCCGCCAGTTCTTTTGGCGTGTAACCTGCCTTATCACAGTTCTGCAGGGCTGGATGAGTAAGGATTTTATCAAGCATCGCTTGCTGTTTAATTGTACAGGCGGTATTTAACATACCAGTAGCTCTGAGCTCGTAGTTATTGATCATACTTTGCTTAATGATCGAGTCGGTTTTGCCCATCGACATGACAAAGTTCTGTCGGTCTTTAGCTGCCTGATCAACCAAGAGACGAATATCCGATTGAACCTTTTGAGCATCTTCTTGGATTGCCACAATAGTGTCAGTAGACTCGAGTACATCATCCATGGCTTTATTGAGTATCTTCGTGCCCGCTGCCGCTCTCAGTTGTCGTGAGAGCGCCTTCGTTTTCCCTTTGTTAAGCCGAAGAGGTGCGTTGAAGTCTTCAGTTAGCTGCAGCCCAGACCCTAACGACTTTTTCTTGTGTCTCTCATGTTGTTCTTCCTCAAAAAACTTCAAGGCTTGTCTTGAGGTGAGAGAGTAGTGCTTATTTCTAGGATTGTGAAACATTTCTGCGTCGACCAGGTCAGCAAGCACACGTATCGCCGGATGCGCATTGATTCGCCCCTTCCAAGCCACTTGATCTTTGGTCATTGGTCGGTGGAATCGATCGTAAGCATTCACGAGCAGGGTCTTAGCGAGAGAGACTCGTATCTTGGCAAAGTCCATTTTCTGCAATTCTGGCCCAAAAAGTTTTTTAATTGGACAAATGCCTATGACGTTGCTTTCACTCTTGAGCGTGATGTAAGGGCTGAAGGCTGGGTCAAGCAGATACATTGAATATCTACGAAAAATAACCCTAATCTTACTGTTCCAAGCAGCTACATCGCTGATCATAAGCCTGAACATCGGCCGTGCGTCCTGTACCATCATGAACGAGCTAGCCCAACAACCAGTTTGACTGAACACCCGCATGACATCACACTCCAGCAGACATCCCTGACCGAAAAATCCAAATTTGAGGTAATCCATAAAATACTTCAGTTGAACCCCAAGCGCGGGGCGATCCATCAGGTCTTGCAGACTGGTTTTGTCAAGATCAGCGTAGCCGTTATGCTCATCGAGCACAACGAGGTCTGCTATTTTTTCAGTGCCAATCTTTATCTTTGCAAGCGTGTCAATAAGGATTCTAACACTGCATCTCAAGAGAAAATGCCCATTCCATCGAGACTTTCTCCAGACCGGCGGAAACAGAGCCATGTCCATTGACAGATCATGTTCGCCCCGAATCGCCGAAGGGTCATCGATTGTCACCGGCAAGCTGTCCCATCTATGAGTCGCAGTCTCAAACTCCACAGCGACTGTAACAGGCTCCTTAATGATCTCCAATTGCTTTAGCGACTCCGAGATCTCCGTGATTCCGTCCACCAGGTAGTCTTTATTTGGGTTTCTAAGGCTCATTTTCGACTCATGACCTTCCACAAGACGGGTTTCGAGGAGAGAGGCACAGGAGCTCAAGTCATCTTTGTCAGGCTCTAGTTCTTCTACTCCGGCCAGATCGTCATAAGAATCCTCAAACTTGGTTCCTGATTTGGCCGGGGTATTACTCGGTGTCCACTGGTTTTGACTCTGTTTTCGGAGTCTAGATTGGGGACTCACGTCATTCAATCGATCACGTAACTGCGCAACCGGAGCGCCGAGTTTCAACATTAGCTTAGGTCCACCTCCATTCTCATTCGTCGGAAGTTCTGCCAGCGCAATCGAGGAGTAGTTTCGAGAGACGCTTTTCACCTTCTTACTCGGCTGATCCACCTCCATGTTTCCTTCACGATCCGGCTTACGCTTTGCATTCTTTTCCGCCCGAAATTTGTTCCTGCGAGCCTTTCGCCATTCGCGTTGTCGAATGCTCCGCTTGGACTGATGACTATTTTCACCAGTCTTGGTTGGTCGTTCACCAACCTGGGCAGAATTCTCATCCTGCCGCACGCGATCAGTTTCTGAAGGTGACTGGTTCGTTTTATTGCCACGGCTCATATGCGAGCCACTTCTTTTTGGCGTGCCGCGGATCCCCTGATCCGAGTCTTTGCGAGCGGTAGTCTCCGGGACCAGCACCTGTCGATACATCTTGCCATCCTTACCACGAATGAGCGCCCCTTCGTCCTTGCTGAAGAGCTCCTTGCGCACATTAAGGCCCCTCCGAGGGACCGAGTGATTACCAAACCTGCCGTTTGAGCCTTTATTACCACCCCGTTCAAGACTACGTCCTCCTCTGCCACGTGGGGTGTCAGACTTTGTGTTGTTGGGGTAATTTTTGGGGCTTTCCTTCCGTCCATTTTCCTTGTAAAGATAATGTTTAGCTTCCAAAAGTTCTCTCCTCAAGCTCGAGCTTACCGATCTACCCGACGATCTTGTCCGATCATCACGGATTTTAGGAGGGGACCAGTGTCCATTAGTTTTCGGCATCACCAAGCAGGAACTCGGCAAACGAGATGAGACAATCTTAAGAATTGCTGAGACCCTCAGATCAATTTTTCGCAAGGAAACGGAGTTCCGACAAAGATACGAGACAAGCAATAACAACTCAAGAATCGTATTATTGTGAACAGAAGTACCAGAGGAATCTTTCACTGAAATGCCTACAATCTTATTTATTAAGATGGTGCACGACAGCGTGAAATTAAGTAAATTAAACAAGGTTGAACTGAAAGTGACTAACTTCATGTCAGATTTGTCAAGAGAATACAGAATCATGTTTCCCAGGATGTTCGAGAGCTGCCCTAGCGCAATCTCAGAGAATTCCAAGTAAGTAGCTGACCAACCAACGCTAAGCAGCGCCAACGTGCCATCCCTTGTTGCTTCTGTACCAATCCTGTCAGCCAGGAAGAGCAGATCTTTTCTTACCCTTCTGAATTTCATAAAAGAGTTTCAAAGGAACAGATAGATACTTCAACGCAAACAGGGCTATATAAACAAAAGAGGAGTAACGATTTTGTTTTTACAAGTTATTTTTTAGAATAAACACTAAACTATGAATATGAGTTCGTAGGTTTTAGATGATTTGAAGTTTTAGAATCAGCGCTGCGAGATTCCGCTATTAATTTGGAATTGTTTATTAGATTTTTCTATACTATTTCAATGATACAAACAAGCTTGAACAACAAATTAAGAGTAATTCGATGGCTTGGGTTACTGATAAAGTATGGGAAATCTCGGCTAATAAACCGCTTATGGTTTTTGGCGCGATTTAAACTTTCGTATGAGAATTTAATATCAAAGACAGATGAATTGAATACTGTTTTAAGAAAACAAAAAGAACGAAGTTAAATAAAAGAGAAGAGGAATACTTGATTTGATAGCCAATCGGTGCAATCCTCCCAATATTAGATTGTATCTAATATCCAAGAGTCACCGCGGCCAGATCAAGTCCTAAGAATCACTTTGGGGCGATTCGCAGATCTCGAAGAAGCTTCTCTTACTCAAGCTTTGGCTTCCACGCTGTTGGTATATCACCAACCAAGACATAAGCTAGCTGAGACTTCGGGCTCAATGTCCACCAAGTCAGCTAAACTACGGAAACTGCAATTGGCCCGCTCAGGGCCAATCGCCTCCCGACACGGATCCCTACTTGCCCTCAAGGGAAAGTAGAAATTGTCTTCTAGCGCTAAAACCAGCTGAGAGTGCTACCTCCGGACGAAGCTGCGAACTTACCAGCCTCCAAGCTTCAATTCTAGCTTCTCTAGGAGTTCAGGAATTCCCTGTTTCCTCCAATATCAAAACAGCAATTTTTAACAAAAGCTGCGTCTTCTACGCTGTTAAAAATAGAAGTGAGCGAACCAGAAAGCTTCACGTTAATTCAAATAATCTCCAGTCAGCTTGAACGAAAATTATAATTTCTAATGTTTTCTAATCTGACGTAAAATCTACGTTTTAATCTGTTGCCAAAAC
>Ga0115008_10004839_pt1 | contig 11195 bp, 10 predicted proteins | sample FraStrMetagenome_FD_87164 | JGI IMG/M metagenome (GOLD analysis project Ga0115008, IMG submission 87164) | Marine eukaryotic phytoplankton communities from Arctic Ocean - Fram Strait ARC3M Metagenome | ecosystem: Environmental > Aquatic > Marine > Oceanic | place: Fram Strait | collected...
CACATAACAGCCCTTCACAGCACGATGACACCACACCACACCACACCACGACACACACACAACGTGCCACACACACACACCACACGCACCACACACGCCACACACCACACACCACACACACACACCACCACACCACACACACAACACCACACACCACACACCACACCACACCACCACACACACACACACCACACCACCACACCACACACAACACCACACCACACACATCATAATTTTTTATATACTATTTATGAATATCTAACAAATATGGAGTATTACATAATATGATTTGACTTTCTATTATGAATATAGATTTATCTAATACAAATGATCAAATGGCTTTATCTGATCCATAGAATCTTTTGAAACCTGAAAACTTCTTTTTCTTTTCAATATAACTCTACTGTTTCTGAATGATTTCATTATAATAGACTTTGTAAGGTTGGTCTGTTCCAAATCGTTCAATGACTGGTCTGATGTCTCTGATTGAGTTTTTACACAAATCTATATGATTTATTAAAGTATTACAATCTAAGAAAGGAGACAACTATTTCAATAGAACATCATTTTTGTCTCCATTGAAAGCATCAACAATGATAGCATTTTCAGATTATCTTTCGACATGTTTTGGATTCTTTTCAATGACCACTATTTTTGATAAATCTCTATTTAGATAAGTCATATCTTTGACTATTCCATGCATAGTGTGAACAGCACTTTCAGATCCTAGAGCTCCACTGAAATATTGTCTATTTGGGTCTAACTTGAAACAGACTGACTCAATGAATGTTGTGTCTCTATTGCTGAAGACTACCAGTTCATATCTCTTTCTCATTTCATCAAGGAAGTTCTATAATCCTGGTCTCTTCACAATCAACATTCCTTTCCCAGCCTGAATATATTAATCAGTGTTACTTCATAATCAGTGTAGACTAGAACATCCAGATCTAAGACTAAGGTTTTAGGATAAATGGGAGTCAATCCAGGAATGCACAGTTGGTCTGGAAGTAGTTTCTCACTTGGTGGCATTATCATCAACTTACATTAATTGAATCAAGTACATTGTAAATGGATCTATATGTTTAATATATGTAGTCTGCATTCGAATTGACTGGAAACACATCTAATACACTATCTTTCTAATCTTATGATTTCAAATAAATATTGTAGCCTAATAATGACAAATATGTAAAGAATATAGATCGTGACACTTTGAATGATTCATTCTTAGTCTTCTATTTATATTATGATTATTAGTTCTCTTCATCAGCCTCCGTCTATCGATCACTTCCTTTCTCTTCTCTCTCTCTACCACCTTCTGTCTATGACTACTTCTCACAGAATTATCTAATCATATTCTGGTGCATCTTCTGTAACCTCTATACTGAAAATAACCTACTAATCTTGTTCATATAAAGATATTAATATATTATTGATTACATTATTAATATATCATATTCAATATCATATTCAATATCATATTCAATATCATTATTTATTCTTTTTCATTAATCTATTGAATCTACCAGTACTCATTGGTGTCATTCCAAGTAATGGATTGTTTCTAACATTCATATATGGATTCCCTTATAATGTATTCAATATATTTCCTGATGCCACTGGACTGTATACATTGTAATATTGGTTCAGATAGTTAGGATAATAGACTGGATATTTCTCATTTGATTTACTATCTTCACGTTTATTCATTCTTCCACTTTCAGTCTACTATTTACTTTTAGTCCTCATGTGTTACTTATTCATATCATTCTTTCTTTTCAATCTTCTCTATTTATTACTTGTTCTTCTGTTTCTTCTTCTATTCTCTATTTCTTAATCTAGTTCAGATATCAAATCATCTCTTTAACTATTCTTTGTTTCTTTCTTATTAGTTTTAGTTTTCAATTATTGGTTTTTACTAGTTTTATGTGAATCCATTTTATCTATTTTAACATCTATACTTGATAACTGTTTATCAGAATCCAATTCAAATGTTCTCTTTATAGATTTCTATTCCTTGTGTTTTCTACATGAAGCCAATCCAATGACTAGAATCAAAACTATAAACTATTTCTTCATTCTAAGTAAATATACAATATTAATATGTCAATCTTATAAATCATTCATAATGTATTGAATCTTATAAATAAATAACTATAAATGGGGAATTGTAATTGTAATGACTAATAAGGAACTAGAATAAACGGAGATCATACTTAAATAGAATAAGTCATAGAAACAGGAGAACTTCCTGAAATATGAAATAAAAGAAATATTGAATAACTGATTCAGAAAGTTAAACTAGATAATATGGATGGAAATGTAAATAGTTCATTAATCATCATATTCTAAATTGGATCAATATTATTTTATATAGGATAGTGAATCTATCATCACTCTGTAACATAAGTTTTCAGAATCAAAACTAGAATAAATAGTCGAATAGAAAGAATAAAGTCAATCATATATTGAAACACCTTCATTCTTTGTAGAAAGGAAATGTTGGAATGGTCAGAATTCATTAATACAACTCAAATAGAGAATTCATATGGGAATAGTTTAAAAATTACTTAAAAACTATAGTAGACTGAGTGAAGGGTACAAAAACAAAAGATATAAAGAGAGGAAAGTCAATAATACAGATAATAAATCATAGATTGTTCAGTTGGATTAGAAATTCATGTTGGGTTATGATATTGGAAATGATTTTGAGTAGAATCAATGTGATAGGTGGGATAAAGTAAAAGAGAGTAATAGATTTGAATCTCCAATGAAAAAAAGAATTCAGAAATACATAACTATTGTGCATATGGATAATGATAATGATAATGATAGAAACAGAAATAAATAGATGTAAAAAATGTAAAGATAGAAAACTTCTAATCTTTTACATCCATCTGATTCTTATAAATAGTAGAATAGTAAGTCATCAAGATCAAAATATAAGAAGTTAGAAAGTATGATTTCAGTAAAATATGTTTAACAAATATCAAGTTAACATTATTGCAATTTGGAAGGTTAGGCTTTAGAGAACTTCTATGATATTGGTGATTTAATAAAGAAGACTGAATTTGGAGAACATTATAAAGTTATTTATAAACCAACCAAAAAAGAGAGACAGTTGATTAAAGTGAGTTATTAGAATGCTAGAAAGAAAGTAATAAAATAGTTTTTAACTCAATCAATCATAATGGACAAAATAGATCATCCTTATGTGATCAAATTATATGAAAAAATGGAAGAATAGAATTGTTTATATTTGATAACAGAGTATTTCTAAGGTTAGGATTTATTTGAAAAGGTTATAAAAGAGAAATGTTTGAGTGAGTCTCTTACAGCCATTTATTTAAAATAGATTCTATCAATTTTGAAATATTTCCATCAAAAGAATCTAATACATCGTGATTTAAGATTAGAAATATTTCAATTAATTACTGAAAGTGAATTAAGTAATTTGAAATTAACTGATTTATTGAATATGCGTTTCTTACCTAAATCAGGTTATTTAACAAACTTAAAAGGAAGTCCATATTATATAGCTCCTGAAGTTTTGAATAAGAAATATGATTAGAAATGTGATTTATGGTCAGTTGGAGTCATGCTTTACATAATGTTGATAGGTAGACCACCTGTTAAAGGATCTGATCAACAAATATTGAATAGATTGAAAGTCTAACCTGATGTATTGAAAGACAATGACATATAACATTTATCATCTGAGTGTTAAGATCTATTGAAGAAACTATTACAAGTAGATCCTAATAAAAGAATATCAGCTAAAGATGCATTGAATCATTCTTGGATTGTAAATAATAATATCAATGAACCATTAAATAAGTAAGCATTAGTCAATATGGCTAATTATAAAGTCACCAATAAATTGAATGGAGCCATTCTCAATCTCATTTGTAATCAGTTAGTTTCAGAAAGTGAGAAATACAAAATATCCAATATATTTAAGAATATTGATGTCAGTAATAATGGATATTTGAGTTAAAATGATTTATTGAAAGTGTACACTGATGTTTATAAGGATGAAAATAAAGCATAGAAAGTAGTCAAAAGTATTCTTGATAATTTAGGAATCTAAGATCAATAGAAAGTGAAATATTCATAAATCATCACAGCCATTTCAAATAAACCATAATTGATAAATAGAAAGAATATCATATAAGTTTTCAATATATTTGATAAAAATTAGAATGGATATATTAGTTTAAGTGAAATAAACCAAGTATTAGGAGGAAATCAGATGTTTGATGATCTTTGGAATTAGATCTTCATTGAAAAGGGATAAACTGAATAGAATGAAATGAAACTAACTGAATTTGTAGATTACATATGTAAATAGATAGTGAATAAATAATGAATTAATAGTGATATATAATAAGATGATCACTTTTCAGTGAGTTCTCTATAACCTTACCATCCACTTGGAGCACTTCCATCATTATCTTCAATAGTCTATAAAATGGTAATTGATGGACCATCTTGCCCTTAAGGATGTATACTCTATTTATCATTTATATTAATTACATGCATTTGTTCCAATACTTATTTACATTCTCCCCATCTTCCATCAACATACAATTTGAAACCTTCACTAAATTTGGAATAAAACTCTTTACTGAACTTTTCTCTCATTGCAGATATTTCATTATCTTTTATAAAGAATTGAGTATGTAAATCAATAGAATTTTGACTCAACTCTTATTTGAACATATCTCTTTTCATTCTTCCTTTGAATTTGAGTGTTTTTCTTTCATTTCTAGTCATCTTCTCCTATCTGAACTTATCAATATCTCCAATCTTGACTTTAGTTTCTAAATTATCAAAGTCAACATCACAAGTGTAGAACTCAACAGGATGATTAGAACCTTTGACAGTGACAATATCAATGACTCTACATTCATCAGCACATTTAGGACTCATGGCTTTGATAAGAGGACCACTACAATATATGATGATGAATACCTTATCAAAATAGGAACTCCAAACTATTTAGTAGCAGCCTCCAATCTACTAGCCATATTGACATTTGGTGATAAATAGCTGGCATCAATCTTATAAACACTCCCAATACTGCCTTCTATTCCAAACCCACAATGTAGTCCATATCCCATTTTGACTCTGTAATTAGGCATTCTCTCATTCAACTTCACATGTTTCCTGTATTTCTTAAGTTTCTTACTCAAAGTGTTTGCTGACATTATTTTTAAGAAACTGATCAATGGTAGATCACTAAACTATTATGACTGTCTACTTGTTATTAAAGAAGGATTTCCATCTTTATCTTTAACTACCATGTTCTCATTATACTTCCAAACCAATAAGAAAGCATCTCCAATATTCTTATTAGCAGCTCCACAGAACTAGTCAACAATGGAATGAGTGATATCTGCTATTTCATTTACAAATACCATGACATCTTCTTATAATATTTCAGTAGCATCAGTGAAATTACGAATATCACAGAACCCAAATATAGCCATTGTCTTTTTACCTGGTAACATTGGATTCACTTCTCCACCTGATGCCATATTAGCAGCAATGATATTTGAACCAGCCTCACCAAACCCTAATGCCAGTAATCCTCCTATTTTTATTATTGTTCTCTCTAATATTGATGTTTCATAAGTACTTTCTTCCTATCTTTACTTCCTTCTCTACACTTATCTACTGGCAGTGCCTGATTCATCCAATTACACTTGTTCTCTTAGGAATGTTTCCTATTCTTCTATCTAGGCTGCTTCCAATGGATTATTACTTATTTTCTTCACTTTCTCTAACATCACTTCGATTGGTCTCACTACTAAATCATTAGTATCTTTTGAAAAGTAGATTGATGAAATAGTCAACACAAAACACACAAATATAGTTCTGACTATTCCTAATCCAGCATTCAACTCTGAATCTGCTTTGATACTGAATGTACTCTACAATGTAATATTATTCACTGTGTCAACATAATAATATCTCTTCATCTCTTCATTCCTTAAATTGTTCTTATTATCATAATATTGATTCGTACTTTTATATCTATTATAAAGTTCTGTTTCTACTCCATTGGAATTCAACTAGATTATTCTTAGCAATGGGTTCCTCACTCCATCACTCAAATGGTACTCTTCATATGATTTTATTAGATTCTCTTATAAACTAGTCTATGATGTTGCACTGTACTTGCCTAATAAGTCTAAACCTGCATCCCCAGCATTATAAACACTGAAGTAAGTATTCAACTGAAATATGGGAACAGTGAAAATGATTCCAATCACAATGCATATCAACCTCTAAACAGTCAAATCTGATAACTTCTTACCAACATTAGTCTCTTTGAATATCTTATCCATCATTTCCTTATCATTCTATGATTCATTGACTTTCTGATTATTAGTCTGACTACCACTAGTTGGGTTTGGATTCTGATTCTATCCATTACTAATAACTTCATTCTACTGGTTTGATGAATTAAAGAATTGTTGTTCTTCTTACTAGGCTGACAACACTTTATTAGTATCACTGACCTTAGCATTGAGTGTTAATCCACTCTATCTACTGTCTTTATTCTGATTATTATATCCCATCTTCATTGCCTTTATTTTTTCAGCCTTAGCATCCATCATCTTCTTAGTGTGTTTGTATAGTTTGACTAATCTGACCAACCTGACAATTCTAACAATCCTTACAGCTCTAGTCCCCACTCTACTAGTCCTACTTGCTTTAGTGTATTTACTGAAATCCTACTTCTGTCCAGATTGTTAAGCAGTGATGTCTTCATTGCCTTAATCAATAAGAGATGAACTGATGAACCCAACATCCAACAGTAGACTGAAGGTCGATATCAAGTCCAACCAAAAGAAGAAACCTAAAAAGTAATCATCTTTAGCATATGATTGGATTAACAATTCTAATAAGAATATTATGAATACAATGAAAGTGATCACAAATATCACAATATCTCCATCTTTCTTAATAGATAATATTCTGAAATCATCAGCAAATAAAGCCCAGAAAGTGATCACCATGAATAATCCAGATATCCAATTATTATTTAAGAAATCATTCAAATTCTATTTCAATCTCTTTTGATTGGATTACTTCTTCTTTTCATGACTAACTGCTATCAGTGTATCCTATTTCTTTAACATTTTGGATTGAGCTACAAAATTCAACCCTTTACTATTGGAATGTTAGGCCACTACCATTATAAATTCATATTTACATTGTTCTTGTCTCTATTGGTTTAGATCTTTTGGTTTACTCATCAATAAATAGTTATATAATTAAGATTCAGAATTATAATCAATATGAATCACGATCTGACTGAATCATATCCAATATGTCTAGAATTATATTGAATACATCATTATCTGCATCCTTATATATTTCTTCTATAATCCATATAACCCTATTCTAATCCAATCCCTTTATGAAGAGACTCCAATTGTATGGATTATGTTTATAGACTTGTAATATTGATCTGATATTATTCAACCATTGAATCTATTCATGACTATTTCCATTTCTGATTCCACTCCTGATCATCATATAATCAATGTTATCAAACTGATAATGATCAACCTATAATACTTTCATCATTAATCTCCCTTTCACTCCTCTTATCAACCATTACTATCTTTCCATCTATTTCATAAATGAGTCTCATAAGTAATTCCATATCTAATGTCCATTGATATCTTATAATCTATCATTATCACTCTTCACTATCAATCCATCTAATAATCTAATATTCAATTCAAATAGTCTAATATCATTATTATTCTGTTATTGAATCTATTCATATATTACATCCATAATCAATAGATTCTATATCATATATACTATTTATTACTATTCATCCCAGTCTATACCACCACCACTATCACCATAATTATGAATAATCAACTATGTAATGAACCTAATAACTGAATATTTAGTAGACTTAACATCATGTTTTATTAAATCCACACTTATCTTTCTAATATATTTATTATTCTTTATTTTCCTTTATATCATGATCAGAGTGTTGCATTGATTGGATATGAAAGATAACAAAACAGAATAGATTGCATTGATCAATTCATAATTCTTATGATCCATAATGTATTACTCATATAAGTTGCAATCTATGAACTCATAAACCTAATTCATGAACTGATCTAGTTCATAGGTCATATCTGAATAATGATGGATCATATTGACTATCAACCTCAATGTAGTCTATTTGATTGGATCATGATTGATTGAATACATTTCTATCATCTCATCTATTCTGAAACCATTCTCTAATATCAACTTATGTAGACATTCCTAGTTCATTAGATTATTCATCATCATAATCACCACTTTCAGTTTATATTCATCCAATGTCTTGTATTTCTTTAATTCCCTCATTACGAAGTTCACCTGAATATCACTTTATATGAATTTCTTCTGATCCTAAGATGTTAGTAGATTAGTAATTATCTTGGCACTTTTGTATTTGATTTCTACATTTGAATAATAGTCTTCTAGGAATCTATTTATGTAAACCACCAACCCACAACCTATCATCTTCTCAATATAGAACTCATTCTGATTCACACTACTAAATTCCACTATTTTCTACAATTGACTATCTAACATTTCATATTCTTATCAATTATCAAATCTAGTGATTAATTACAACTTGTTCTAAATGGTTGATTCAAATTATTAGATGGTTTTACATTTCTATTCACATTTGGAATCATAAATAGACTGTTGACTTGGATTAATAGACTATTCAGAATACAATTCTCAGTTCTGACTCAATAACTTCTATTTATGTTATTTCCTGATTTATACTTAATAAGCTTTCCTTTGTTCTTAGACTAATTAGTAGACTGTGTTATTATACATTTATGATTTATCAACTGAAAAGAATATAATTTAGAATCATAAATGAGTTCAGCAGATGAAATCGACACATTATATGAACTAGATCAGAAACAGGAAACAGAAGACAAACCAAATTAGAAGTCAGATTAAGAATACAATGATGATTATGAAGGAATGGATAGACAATATATTCCATTGTTTGAAAAGAACTAAGGAAATAAAGAATACAAAATGTAGAATTATACTGAAGCAATTAAACATTATTCTAAAAGTATTATGTCATTGGACATTCTGGTTAAAGATAAAGTGATATCTACAAATAGTAAAGTATTAGAGTTGATAAAAGAAGCTTAAATGCCAGCTCTGAATAATCTGGCTTAATGTTATATCAATCTGAATCAATATGAATAAGCTATCAATCATTGCAACTAAATCATAACCATTCATGAATAAAACCCAAATGTCATTGATAATTCATAATTGTAGAAAGTCTATTATAGGAAAGCCATTTCATAGATGAACACTAAAGATTATTAAAGTTCTAGAATCAATTTCAAAAAAGCATTGGAATTAGGCAATGATCCAATTATTCTTTAGAAAATGTAGATATTAGTCAAACTGGAACAGAAGTAGAAAGAGAAAGAGAAGAAAGTGAATGAAAAGTTTATTGAGTCATTGGATTATGTAGAATCAGTTCCCAAATATCAATTCTATCAATAGAAAACTATGTTTTAGAAATTGATAGATCTATTGAAGTGTAATTATTGTCTCAGAAGGAAATAGAAGACAAGTTGAATATATTGATTATAGAATGATATAATAGATATAATATGATAAATAGTCAGTATTCAATCAATTAGTCTTCAATGACTCCAACAGGACTACATCTCCACTCTGGTTCTCTAAGAGTGATGGCAATGAGTTCAATCACTATGAATGAACACGAGACAATGAAAGCACTGATTCCCAGCCAATAAATGATATCCCAAAACATATTGATCAGATTGGCTAACTGTTTGGATGGATTAATATATGATTATGGGAAACAACTATTATTGACTAGAATTGTGAATTTAGTATGATGATCAGTGATATTGCATTATGATGAATAGATCCAAATAGTACTGATATAAGTGATGACTAGTAGAGCAATCATGAAACCTAATAGTTGGTAAGTGAACATCATACTGACAGTCTTAGTTATTTTGGTTATCAAGATGATTCCTATGATGATGGTTAGACTACATAACACTAGAACAGCAATTCCAAATCCTATATTGATATTGATATAGTCATGAGTGTGTTTGGCTACTTCCAGTCCATCCTTATAACTACCCATTTCACATTTCTTATCTCTTTTGAATTGAGGTCTACTCACTGATAGTAAACTATATATGTTTTTGGTTTTAGAGTTCATCAATTCATTATAATACTAGAGATTCTTATAAATGTCAGTCAATTTGTTATCTGACTCAAAGGTGACTGCTGGGATTGTTTCTATCTTGACTAAACCAATGTCATGACCATATAATCCACAACCTGTGAGTTAGGCTATGAAACCAGGATAATTCTTTAGACTTTCAGTGACTGGCTTATAATATTAATGTAATAAACATGGTTTCTATGTTTTACTTTCTACACTCGTGAATCCAATGATAGGACCATACTCTTTACCTTTGGGTTCAGACTGATTGTCAATAGTCAGTACTTGTTTCTTAGTCTTAACATCCTAATTGTAGTAGATTCTACTCATTGGACATTTATCATCCTTTGAACAAATGTTGTATCCACACTTCTTATAACCACTTTCACAACTCTTACCAACTTGTAAATACTTGGTTTTAGTCATGTCTGACTTCATAACACATATTTTGTTACCATTCCATATTTTGTAAATGAGAGGTTTAATAGATGATTGGTATTGACAACTACTAGAGAAGGCACAATGTGCATAATTATGAAGTGAACCATCTTTACAGACACATTCACTATGAACACCTTCAAAGGTTCCAACAGATTGTTGATTATATCCAGTTGGACATGGTTTCTTATTATCAATAGGTCTGAAGTCTTTCAATAAAGGAGCATTCATCAATCTATCCAAATTGTACATTGATTCAATAGTGTCTCTCTTCTTAGTATGATCCCATGAATTCTAATATCCTATTATGACACTGAAGAGTACTAGAACTGTAATGGCCAATAGAATAGGACATAATAACATTATAGATCTACATATTCCATTAGGTTCCTATATTATGTTGATTGGATTATCAATGTACTAATCATACTATTCATCATAATTGGGGTCATATTGGTTCTATCTCAGATTA
>Ga0115008_10004840_pt1 | contig 11191 bp, 11 predicted proteins | sample FraStrMetagenome_FD_87164 | JGI IMG/M metagenome (GOLD analysis project Ga0115008, IMG submission 87164) | Marine eukaryotic phytoplankton communities from Arctic Ocean - Fram Strait ARC3M Metagenome | ecosystem: Environmental > Aquatic > Marine > Oceanic | place: Fram Strait | collected...
GATTGTGATCTAATCTTTTCTAAAAATTCAGAAATGAAACAGTACATTAAATTAAAATTTATTTTATTATTTTGATTTGATTTTCGCATCATTTGCTTTTGCAATACATAAACACATATTTTGTTGACCATGAACATACAACTCATATTTTGACTTTGTTATCTGTAGCCTAAATCGACAAGTGTCTTCTGTGCGAGATCCACTCCGAAGAATGCAGCTGCATTAGAAGGGAATGCTCTCATTAAAGATGGGGTTAATCCACGGAACAAAGTTTTCCATCCTTCTTTCGCGAGAATTTCTTTCAGTACATCTCTTGAGCTATTATACATCCCCTCCGGGGCTGTCTGGAATCGAGATTTCACAACATCTGCGGGGATTGCAACTATCCAATTTCCAACACCTGCAAAACCCCCAGATAAAAGAATGCAGGATGTAGGAAGAACTTTTGTATCCTCATAGCCTAACCCTTTGGCAAACATGGTTCGAAATAATTCGTTTGTAAAAAAATAGACTCCGTTTCCAGGAGCATCACGAAGAATGGTAATTCCCAATCCTTTGTAAATTGACCTTATTCCACCTAGATTATACAATTTTCGAGCACAATCCCAACTTCCATTATATTTAACTCCTGCCCCCGTATTATTTTGTACTTGTAAAATACACTTGATACGTTCAGATGGAGCAACAAAAGTGGCACATGGAAATGCAGTTAGACTACCAGCAATACCACATTGCACTATGGATAATTTCTCAGATCCAGTTTTTTCCAGATTATATGTACGCATGTGCCCAGTTATATAATCATATCCTAAAAATGTCACTGCAAAGTAAGGCGTGACAGCAGCAAGTGGAGCTGTCACTCCTCTATAAAACCCAGCGATCTGTTCAAAAAGAATAACAAACATTTGCGTGAGCAAAAACCCTTCTTGCAAATCTGAAGTCACAACGTTTTATTTACGTACTCCATAATTCGTGAAGGTTTTCTTCATGAGATCACCAACAGAAATTGTTTTTCCCATTTGCATCTGTACCTTCAAAGTATCAAACGGATGTCCTGTTACAACATTGAAAACACCTGTACAGCACGAGGAAATTCGATGATTTCATTAGTAATACTTTCCATCATATGCTACTCAAACCTAAGTTCAACATAAATAGGTTCCCTCAGAATCATTGATGTATGTACGTTTCATTCTTCTGTTATAATACGTAAAGGACGAGTAATTAAAGAGGCGAAGGATAGGCCCCAGCAGACTACAGAAATAATCAAAAGGTAGTTTGTGGACACAAAAGGACTTACCCCCAACCCCTCCAGGAACAAGTCCAATCACGACGCTTAATGGGTCAATCCTATTTTCAGAAACAATCGGGAAAGATAAGGTAAGGGACCCAAATACACTAATAATAACATATCTCAGCGGTCTATGTCTCTATCAGATTTAAGCCGCAGTCACTAAGTGTCAAACTATGTCAAAAAAAATTTCCAGCTGCGATTATCAATACATCGAAGAAATGGTGCAACTTACATCGTGATTGTGTCGTTGCGATTAGAGCCGTCAAGGTCTTCAAAATTTGTATAAATAGATAAAATGACAGCCAATCCAAAGAAAAAACTGAATTCTTAAGAGCCGATCACGTGTTGATTTCTATTTATTAGCAGTAGGTATCCAGATGTACAATTCTAGCCAAGAATGTTCTCTATCGGTAGCATGTTCTGTAATTTTTTTAGAAGTTATAAAAATTTGTTACTCTACACCTTGCCTTGAAATTTTTTAGCCATTTTCATGTATATACACATAATTACTTAAGAACAAAATACTATTAGTCAAAATTTATTGTAAACACTTAAGACCAACAAAGATTGGTTGTTTTAATTAATAATGACTCTAATAAACCCATGTGGCTCGGACTAGATTCCTAAGTTTTGCATTTGATCCATGCCCAACTTTCATAAATGGAAGCTCGTTCCACAAAGATTCTTTGAAGATAATTGCAAATCTTCTTTCCTCTAAAATTGATGAAAAATGAAATTGATTGGTGAATTTTGACAACCTTACCTGGAGTGAAATTGTTTTTTGGTATAGTACTATCAATTTGGTAGGTTTTGCCAAATGATGGAGATACTTTCAAATGTTTCATAAAACAATGGAAAAAAGTGAACAAAATAAAAGATGAAAGGGGGATTCTCAAACTCTTATTTAAGAATTTTTCTTAATAATAATAACAAGGCATTTTATTTCAAATGGTGATTATGAATACTATCTTTAGGAGGGAACCACAAAATACAATCCACCCCTTACAATTTAACACGAGACTTGCACTGAATTTCATGTGATTTTCTACTGTGTCGCACTATTTTTTCACTCAGTTTTCCCATCAAGTCTCCAACAATGCCACTCAACCCATCTTTTTCTTTTCTGACATTTCAGGTTCTTTGTAGATCGGTACTTGATATTATTGATGACAGACTATGATCTTTAAACACTTCAACTTGTCTTCCTTATTTTCCCATAGATATACTCAATATCAATGAACAGATCGACAATATATGATCACTACAGAGGCAGTAAACATCCAAAAATGATCGGACTACAGTTTATGAAATGTGGGTATTTTGGCAATTAGCTCAAAACCTATTTCAAAAAAAGATGGAACTGTTCACCGATAGTATGTCATCCATTATATCATGTGAAAGAGATACATTTCGTTTAACAAAGAATGTAATGTCCAGTAATATTGATTTGAAGATGGAAAATAGATTGATTCTAAGCAAAATAAAACGTCCAGTGATGATGACACATGTAGAAGCACACCAGGATAAGGAGATTGAATATGAAGACTTACCATTGCCAGCTCAGTTAAATACAGATATGGATACTTTGGCCAGTCATCAATATAGGCACAAAATAAGTGAGCATGGCAAGCTTATGCCTCACTTACCGGCGCAAAGAGTTTCATTAGTTGTCCATGGCAATAGATTGCCAAATGACAGTACTAATGAGTTTATTTGGTTAAGAAGAGATTATCCTGGCGAAATGGCTGCGTTGCGATCATGGAAGATAAGTAAGAAGAATGGAAAACATGTTGACTGGGTAGCATTAGAAACAAATTCCAAGAAATGGAAAAAGTGGGAACATGGATCGGCAGTAAAATGTATCCATAGACAATGGGATACAAGCGCAAGGAAGCAAGACTGGGGTCAATCAAAGGAGGGAAAAAATAATATTAGATGCTAGAACAATATGCTTGAGAGAATTGAAAGAGGAATTACAATCCCTTGGAACAAAACCTATCTTGTTAAGATGGTTGATGATATTGACTTACCAGCTTGTAGGTAAATTCGAAACAATCGTACCCCCAAAAGTAAATGGATACAAGAAACTTCGAAGGACAATACAAAGTCAATTGAAATTGTGAACATGCGATATAAATTTCGTATAAATGAGGAGAAATCCAGAATCGGTACAATGAAAAAATAGGCCGGACAAAATGAGCAAGTTAGAGTGGGAATACATCTTAAGCTTTCCTTATATTTTCAAAAAATATGTGGAAGCATAGATGTGAGGTGTTACACAAAATAAGGAGAGGAACACAAGATGAAAGTGAAAGAGAAAGTAGCTTGATAATGGCATTGGACTTACAATCAGAGCCTTGGCGGTTGCTACCAAGCAATCAACACTTGTGTAAAAGATCTCTAAAAATTTCACACGAGCACCTATGATCAACATAAAGCAGTGGAAACGGCGGTGTGAGGAGGCACTAGAATTAAGTGGAAGGAAGGCAATTGAAAATGGCGAAGATGTAACAAAATAATTTGGCAATAGGTGTGCAACAATTTTTGAAGATGTATCAGAAGGTGATTGTATGAATGAGTTTGTTAATGAAAGGAATGTCGAAGAATTCCAAATGAGATCCGTGTTCGACGGGCGCAAAGTGTATGAAATTTAGTGCAAATAACAAAAAAAAGTTTTTTATCCCAATAGTTCGGTCCCTACTCCCCCATAGTGGGCGAATAGTGTTTCGTGGTTCCCTCCCAAGGATATCCATAATTACCATTTAAAATAAAATTTCTTATCATGATTTCAAAAAAATAATACGATGCTGGAACAAAACGAAAAACAGAGCAGTGGAGTAGTGAGGTCGTTAGTTGAATATAGTGTTGAAGTCTGAAAAGCTCGGTGAATTTATTCAGAAGAAAGAACCAGATGGCAATTCCCTCATCCACGCATACGCCCTTGAAGAAATACAAAATTACCTCAAGGTGCCGTTCCAGGAGTTATCAAAAGACGAAGTTCTTCTTAATAAAAATGTGCACAGATACCTCGAAAAAGTAAAGGGGGACACATTTGTTAGATGGTATCCTCATCTGATAAGGCAGGCACGAGAAGAAGAGGCGCGCCGGAAACGAATACAAAGTGTGCCCAGCTCCCGGCTGCACAAGATTACGAAGTTCATTGCTAAGGTTTCGAAACGCCAAATATGCAGGTCTTAAAACTTTCGCTTTTCTTTTTTGACTGAAAATGCAACTTCTATGTGATGGGGGTTGAGGTAGTTTTATTGTGTATGTGGTATGTAGATAATAATTGTGCATCGTAAAATAATATATTGACCTTATGTCCTTATGATATACTCAATATCGACAGGTGTGACAAAATTGTTGAAATTGCAAATAATTCTGCTAGATCTGGTGAAACATATTTCATATCGCATAATACTGGGATATATGCAGAATCCTGTCTCTTTCCATTTCTTCATGACAAACAACATGCCATCATGCTTCGGTCACTAGTAGGTAGTGCAATTACATCGGTGTTGCAATCAAATTCCCTTTCGCAAGCGCTCATTATAATTTCCTTTGTATTCTTTCTGATTTTGTTTCAAACGGATTGCTTTAACCTGAGCGAAGATTCTGTTGATCTATAAAGATGCTAGAGGTAGTGAAGAAGTAGAGCAGAATAACGCTTTCGGATTTGAAAACCCATACTAATCCAAAGATGGAATTGTCCATGAATAGAATGAAAACACCCTAACAAAATGCAAAAGAGGTCAGAGATTAGGAAAAAGACTCAATTGAGTGGAATGCAACGGCATGGTCATTGATGATTGAATCGATTTTAAAGATCCAAAATATCAAAGAGATAGTGAATTGCCATGTGGGATGGTCAATTTCCAGACACGACGAAGACGAAATTATATGTTGTAGCTACTACGTTTGTAGAATGGAAATGAGTTGCTAAACATATCTGATGGGTTGATTTTGCCTGCAATGTGTTGAATTTTGATGATGTTTTGATTTTCTCTTATTGTATTTTCTCTAATTTGGAGGTAAGAAAGTCCTTCGGTCTTGGTGATTTTCGACCACAGAACTCACGCCATGTTGTCATTGTATATTGTTGTTTTGTCGTGTAGGAATCCCCCTGCATTCATGTTTAAATCATTGATTATACTATTGCTCAGATGAAGATTGTCTTTGACACATTCATCTGTCGCATAAATCTTTGCTTCTCAGTGGCTTCGCGCTGTGATGCGTTGGTGCTTGGAGGACCAATGAACAGGTCCATGCAATGTTATGGCATGGCCTTTTATTGACCTAGTTTTGAATAGCTCTAATTATGGTTGTTTGATATTTTCTTTAGGTTTACTCTGGCCTTGGGGGGGGCAGTTTGCTTTCGAAATTCCTGCGAGTTTGGCAGATGCTATGAGAAAGTGAAGAAAACTGGTTATTTTTCCTCTGATTGGGAATCAAATCGTATTCCTCTTGATTTGGTTCCATTGAGATATTTTATTGCATATTTTGCTGACGCTATGTGTTCATTGTTTGGACAATTCTGATGTTTTGCCAGCATGTTTGTGATTGTCGACAGGTCAGGTCTTGTACCTTGAGATATCCATAGTAATGGCCCTACAAGACTTCGATATTGGGCTTGGATGGCCAATCGTTGATTTTCGTTTAACGTTGGATCTGCTTTGATGCTGTCTACAGGATAGCTGAAACGATACGGCGTTTTGTGAGCCGTCACAGATAGGCTGGATAGTCCAGCTTGTTCTACAAGAGTGTCTGCGAAAGCTTCTTGGGAGTTGTGTGCTTGTACTCTATCACTGCCTTGTCTCCACTGAAATTTGAGACCCAGGAAATTGCTGTCTTGACCAAGGAAATCAACGTTTGTTAATTTGCTTAATTTTAATTTGAACTTTTCTTCTACTTCTTTGTCCTCAGAGAAGAAAATGAAGTAATCTACATATAGCCCTAGACACATGGGTGCTTTGTTTTTGATGAGTATGCCCGAGAAGATACAAGGTGTGTTTTGGGCACAAAGTTAGTCCTATTTTGTTTAGTATTGTTTTTGCTTTACCAAACGAGTGTTTTGGTGCTCTCTTTAGGCCATAGAGGCTTCTTTTCAATAGCCAGTAGGTATGTTTGGGTGTTAGCGGGCATCCAAGTGGTGGGTTGAGTGCATATGTTTCGGAGAAAGGTAAGGTCGATTGAAAAAATGCTTGTTTAAAATCACTGCTTTGTAGCGTGCATTTATGTTTTACCACTAATGCTGTCATAAGTCTAACTTCCATTAGGCTCATGACTGGTGCAAAGCAGTCGGCTTTTTACCAGTCATGAGGATCGAGATTCCCCAATGCTATGATCCTATATTTGGTTCTCTTTTTGGATGGCCGTCTTGGTCAGATTTGATTGTGGAGATTGCCATAGTGGGCAATACCGTGCCGTAAGTGCTTTTGTTTGCTTGATATTCCATATCTGTTATTGTTATCCATGCTGGCAGATTGTGGATACCCATGTATTCCTCCTCATATGCTTTGTTCCATATAATTTTGTTGTTTTTGTTTAGGGTGCAGTGTTTGAGAAGATTTGGGGGGTCTCTGGATGTCAGAGTTTTTGCTGAGACATGCTTGGCTACGATTCTAGAGAGTTGCAATGATTGTTTTGCTTGGTATGATACTTTTTGGAAAGGTATGTGTCCCTTAAATATTTGATAAGATTGGACAAGATTTCCTATGTTTTGATCAAGATTGGGGAACTCTATCACTGTGCAGGAGTTGTTGTTGACAATAAGAATGCCTTGGCTTGGTTGGTTCATGCTGTCCAGGAACAGGGTGCATTTGCACGGTTTGATAGCCATGATGATGGGAATGTGTTAAGTGGTGTGTCTGGATGGGATGAGTTTATGTTGGGGTCAACTATTTAGAGATATTTTACGTGTACTTGATGAATTGATCCATCATCATATTGCACCGTGTAGATTCCTTTTTCATTGAGGGGTATATTAATGACTTCTGCTCTAATAAATGTATTGTTATTATTCTCTAAATAGACTGTAGCTTCTGGCGCAAAGCTAGGGGGCCTTAATTTTTCATTGTTCTCGCAATATTTATTTTTAAAATACTATGTCTCCATCATATGGAAGATTGAAGACCGGCCCCGCTATGAGGGACTCATCGATTTTGTATGTTGATGTGGTGATGACCTTTTTGGTTGGAGGATGATAAAATTCCAGATTGTGTGTGTTTCTTCCGACTAAGATGGATTTACAAAATAGTGTATCTGTATTTGCCTTTGACTTATACATTGGGTAAACTACTGCAAACGGTTGAAATATGTTGCTCAAATCCACTTTTTGCTTGTAGACTAGTTCATGAGGAAAATTTAATTTCCCATCAAGTTTGAGTGGCATATAGTTAGACACTTCTGTGGCCCTTTTTAGAGCATACCACCAGGATTCTGATAGTAGAAGTGAGGAGGCTAGCCAGCTGCGACCCATCCGTAGAATTGAGTGCCAGTTTCTTTCGCAAAGCCCATTTTGGTTTTGTTCTCTGGTTGATGCGCTCTCAATTTGGGTATGAGAGTCCATGAAAAAATTTGAATTGCTTGCCCTTTCAATTTTGCATCAAAATCTGTCTTTATTGTTTTAGGTTTACATCCTATGTCTTTGATAAAGCGATGAGACATGGGATGATATCTGTTTTCAGATCTTGCATAGGATATATATATATATATATATATATATATATATATTTATGACGTGTGGCTCGGTCAACTAGAAATAGTGAGTATCTGTATCCTCCCATGGAGATACTGGATCCATATATAATATCCATATGCACTATGCCCCCTAAGGTAGGTGGAAAGGATAATGGTGTACTAGTATTTCTGGGTGGTTTGTTGCCCATTGTTGCATGACAGGTTCTCTATCTGTGGTGGATATACTGAAGTTTTTGGTTGTTGCTTTTATTTATTTCAGGATGGAATTTACATTTTTGAAACCGAGTCCTTTTTGAAGTTGTTTGATTGCCAAAATCCTTTGTTGTTAGCTGCGGATAACGGTTCATCTATTACACGGAGTGGTAGCGAGGATTTGATATTTTGCTTATGAATTGACTGTTTTTGGATGCTGTGATAATGTCCTAAAAGTAGTTTGTCTGACTGTGTCATTTTAAGGATAATACTGGATGGACGAACGTGTGGATCTGATGGCGGATCATCTATTGATGTGAGGCAGAATCCTTTTTGATGGAGTTGGATAAGTCCTTTCATATAGTAGTGGTCATTCCACGGGAGTTGGAACGTTACTTTTTGTTGATTTTGAAGTAATTTATTGTATCGCTGATTTGATGCTGCTTTCGTTTTTGTTTCGCTTTTGGGTTTTACTTTTGCTGATTTTTCAGTTGACCCAAACCCTCCTATGTTGCGTAGGGTAGCAGAATTGTTCAAGCTCGAAAATTGTTGGTATTAGTTGAGCTATTTTGACATACTTTTCTATTCGGAATGGTTTTGATCCATTTTTGATGACGCACGGTATAATTTCCCCCCTGTAATCATTATCTATCACACCGGCAGCTATGTTGATGAAATTAGTCATACTAATACTGCTTCTTGCTGCAATTCTACAATATATACCTGGTGGTAGTTGCATTGTGAAGTCGGTTTTGATCTTTTATCTTTGTCCGGGAGTTATTATATAGGATTCTGAGGCAAGCAAATTTAGTCCTGTTGAGTCAGGAGTAGATTGCACTGGAAGTTTGGTGTATGGTGTGAGTCTTTTCAAGTTGTTTGGTCTTGCTAGTTTTGCAACTATTTTTTGTTTATCGAGATTGCTGTGAATTTAGGTTTGTTCAATATTTTATTTGAGTAAATAAAAGTTGGAAATGCTAGGTTGACTTCATTGATTTCAAAATGACAATAGTGTCCTTGTTGTTCCTGGTGTTTCTTGACTGAAAATAGTGAATGAGATAAACTGGGAACAAACAATACATCTGTCCCATCCGCTAGGAGAGTCACATGGTTGTTGTTTGCATTTTCATATTTTGACATTGAAGAGACGGTTTTCTGACAGCAAGTTTCTCGCCTTTATGGGAGACTGTGATGTTGATGAGGGTTTGTATGTCATCTATTTGCCATCGAAGAGGAAGATCCTCATATGGTGTTTGTTGGATCTCTGTAAACAGAGGTCCTAAACCCATGAGGAAATTGTCACGAAGTCCCGCGACAGACGTTAGGATTCCATTTTCAACTAGGAGATTGCGCAATTAAATGCAGTGTTCTGCAAAGTTGTCAATTGTTTCGGATGTTGATTGGAAGAGGAGTGAACACTCTTTCTCTTTCTTGAGAAGATCTGCCTGATGAAGATGGACTTTGTAGGATTTCCTTAATACGCATAGAAATAGAATGATACCTTTACCCCATTTTTCAGGTTTGGTCATCATCAGCTTCTCTGCATTTTCGGGCATGACAACACAAAGAGCCGCGTATAGACGCGGAGACAAGGATGCAGAGATTTCGTCATCTGTTTTTAGCGTCTTTTCTTTGACATTTTTAAAGACTTTAATCCACCCTGGAGATGCCAGAGAAAAGAGAATTTGATCGCACCAGGTTTTAAATTCCTGCTTTGACTTTCCTGAGATTTTGGAGAATTTCATCGGGGAGGCTTCTTTTGCTTCATTAGATTCTTTTTGGTATTGAAGTAGATTAATCAGAGTTTTGTTTACGTTTGGTACGAAGGAGGAGGATGCAGGTTCGGAGCTAGAAGGGATAGGATGAGCAATTGGTGCGTGGGATGAGATCTTTTCTGATTCTAGCTTTCGATTTTGATTTGGAGTTTGTTCACCGTTTTGAACATGATGGTTGCCAGTTGTTGTTGAGCCGTCATGACAAATGCTCGAAGATCAGCATCAGCCTTAGTTTGGGTATATGCATGTCGTTGATTTGTTTTTGAATGTAGTGAAATGTTTCATGTTGCATGGAAGAGGATGATGATGATATTTTGGATGGAGAAGCCCTTGATGATACTGAATACATTACTTCGTCTGGTACGTGATATGATTGCACCGGTGCAGGCTTAGCGTTGTTGGAAAGGGGTGGACGGAACATTTGTGGGTTGGGAGCTGAAAATGTTTGTCGAATCATTTGGTTGTGATTTTGTTGATCATGATGTGGAAGTGATTGTGCGTCCAGATGCTTGTTAATGCGTCTACTGGAGTATTCTGATGATGAATCAAGTGAAACATGGGGCATTCTAATGACTGTGGGTGGTCCACTATTACGGGAGATGGTATTTGGTATAGTTGTGGTGGTGTCATGATATGAAGTGTTTGTATCTTGAATGGAAGGTCCATTTGGGAATACTCTAACAAAGTCGATTGGAGAAAGTACTAGATTTCGGCGAGATTGACGAGATGGTTGTTGGTCCCCTTTCATGATTGATGTATGTGTGTTCTTTTTTTCGTGCTGTGAAAAACTTGTTATTACTGATTGTTATCGCTGAAAGAAAAATAACAGTTTTGAAGCAGATGCTGGATGGTGATAATTACGGTTCGGCTGTGAACTTTTTCCTGATTGGTAGCGTTTGAGTGCTGAACGTCTACTGAGGCTTTGCTGATGTTACTGTGCTGTGAGTAGTGAGGAAGCTGTAGCAAACGGCGAGAAAGAATTTGGAAACGACGGTATAATTGTCACTGACAAGATTTTCGCCATTCAGTAGGCTTGCATAATCTATGGTTGAGGTAATTATGGTTAAGTAGTAATTAGATGGAAGGATATGTACGTACGTACAATACCATAAAAAATCTTTTGAAACGTGGAGAAGACGGCGTTTTTCGGGACTGAACGGTTTTAAGGCTATTGCGGAGATTCTCATCATCGGATCTTCATTTTTGTTATCACGTTAGATTCATGTTCTACAAA
>Ga0115008_10004841_pt1 | contig 11189 bp, 9 predicted proteins | sample FraStrMetagenome_FD_87164 | JGI IMG/M metagenome (GOLD analysis project Ga0115008, IMG submission 87164) | Marine eukaryotic phytoplankton communities from Arctic Ocean - Fram Strait ARC3M Metagenome | ecosystem: Environmental > Aquatic > Marine > Oceanic | place: Fram Strait | collected 2012-06-18
CATTACTTGCTATTGATTGGTCTCCAATTATATTCAGGAACACAAAACAAACGCACTAAATCCCAAGACTCTCTCTCTATAGCTCTACGTGTTATATTTTTGTTGGTACGGTACATTAAAATACGTAGATTTGTATCTAGAGAGTACGAAAACGATCACAGCAAACACAACTACAACCCTTTATTTTTTCTTCACAGATTTTTCATTTTTTACCTTTCTTTACTTTTCATTCGAATGGCAGCAAAACTGATTCCCGTAGGGATTGATCTAGGATCTCTTCATGCTCGTGTTGCAATCGGAGATCCCATAACACTAGAAAGTGAAGCAAAAAATAAAGAAAAAATCTCTATTCCCAACGTAATCGCAAATGCACAGGGTTCCAGATTCACAGTAGCTCTCAGTGTGGAAGAACAAACACAAGATGGCGGCAATCATACAAATAAATCGTTTATATTCGGAGAAGCTGCTCGTCGTCATTTATCACGAGAAAAAAAAGTTATCGATCATCATTTGGTGAGATATTTGTGTTCTCAAAGTAATGCAGAAGAAGAGAATGAGAGCCTCGAAGCTTGCTCTGCCTTTTTTGCTAATTTGGTGGAATTAGCTTGCGATGCTTCTACTTCGACATCCGTTCAACCATCTCAACTTCGCATTGTAATTTCATTGCCACCCAGCGCTTCAGAGCAAATGAAGGAAGGAATAACCAAATCTCTGGAGCAAGGATTACGTCAACTAGTACGAAAAAAGGAAGGAAAAAAAATGGAGAAAAAAACGTCGCATCAAATCTTGGTGGGTGTTGTATCCGACCCTTCAGCTGCTGCTTTGGCATATGGTCTTGTTGGGGAAGGTCATACTAGTCTCTCTAAAGATACAAAGAATTCAGTTATGCTCTCAAATATAGATACCAAAGAAACCAAAAATAAATTCAAAAATACATTAGTCATTGACTGGGGAGCCACTGGACTCACTTTAACTCATCTGAAGCAAACACAATCATCCTCACATCCTCTCCTCACCACACCAAAGACACACACCGAACCCCAATGTGCTGGAAGTTTTATAATATCGGCTCTCGTGGCCCACTGTGCATCTCTCCTAGAACGCAAACATTCTTCCATGATCCAACGTGGATCTGTCATGAAACATGCCCGTGCTGTAACTAAATTAATAACTGCTTGTGAGATCGCAGTAAAAACTCTTTCTAGGACCAACGTTGCCCAAATTGCCGTAGATGGGGTTTATGAAGGATTAGATTTGAATTCTTCCTTGTCCAAACCTAGATTTGAGATGTTATGTGGTAAGGTATTACGATTAGCAGAAAAGACAATGACAGACTTTGTTGGCTCTGAAAAATTCGATGTGGTTCTCATGAGTGGAAATGTTTGCCAAATGCCAAAAGCAGAAACATTGATTGAAAAATTATTTCCGGGGGATGTTTTATTACGAGCAAGTAAAGCAGTAGAAGGTGGATTGAAGATTCCTGTGGATGAAAGTGTTGCTATTGGATGCGCAAGGTATGCACAACAATTTCTTTTGGGTGAGCAACAAAAGGAAAGAATTCTAGATGAAAATGGGGACTTGTTACCTTCTTCTATAGCAGAGGAATCCAAAAAAGTGGAAACACTTGTACCTTTGTGCCCTATTGCGATTGGTGTACGATCAACAGTATCAGAAAATTCTGTACAAACTCTCATCGACGTCGGATCTCCCCTCCCAGCTCATATATCTAAAGTAATCAAGACTGGCAATGATACTGATTTGGAACCCTTTTCCATTATTCAAATAATTGGTTCTGATTCGAGTGTATGCGATAGAACATTAGCAGAAATCGAAAACATTCCTCCGGGTACAAAAGAATTGGAATTGACATTGGAGTTATCCGAAATTGGAAAACTTTCTTTGGCATTGAATGGTGGTGATACAATAGTGGTATAATATATAATCTTATTGTTCGTTAATCATCTTGAAGTTTTAATTTGAATGTGAAATTAATTCTCTGAAAGTTGAGACATATATATGTGTGGGATTTTCATAGCATTTGAATTTGCAAAATATAAATGAGAGGGGGGTAATTTTTTTCTTGGAATTGAGAAAACATTCAGGAAAAAAGGAGAAAAAATGTTTCATGAAAAGGGATTCATTCTCCTGGTACGTTACTGCTGTACGTATCTCACAACCAATTTTAATACGAATATGTGGTCTAAAAATCCTGTGCTAGACAAATAGAAGATTCATATATTTGCTGACGTCATTTTCGCACCAGCACCCATTTAGTTCCAAGAGGAAGAGCAATATCTTTGCAAATCTAGTTGAAGAAGTTGAACAGAGCAATAGAACTCAGCATCACAATGAGAATTGGCCATCCCACAATTGTAGCTTTGTTGCTAGCTACATCTCCTTTGACATCAGGATTTGGTGTGCCGAATTCGATATCAGGCACTGCTACGTTCTCTTCCAATAACAATGTCTTTGTTAGAAACGTTGATAGTGCATTGAAAATGGACCCCATGGCAGGAGTAGGTGAGTCTTCTATATTCGTCTCCATCATTATTTTAACATGATGATTCTAACTTATTTACAATGCCTACTGTTTTTATTCTAAAACGTTTTAAAACTTAATTTAAGGAACACCTACGGAACTTCCCGATTCGCTAGAAGACTCCGCCTTAATCGCTGCAAACGCATGTCAACTATATGCCCAAAATGTAGGATCACCATCTCGATGCCGTATCGACTTTGACACTAGTGTTGGAGACGAAACCTTTTCCACTATGAAATCTTCAACAGAGTATATGCAAAAGTTCGTATCTGCATTAAGTTATGCCATGATGCCAGGTTTAATGCAAAAGCGACAGATGGAAATGATGAATGTTGTAAATGCCAGAGCTGAACTTCAGAATTTAATGATGGAAGGAGGGGGATCAGAGGGAGATGCTGAGTTTGAACAGCGTAAAGATGATCTCATGTCGATTATATCCAGTGGAGGTAAAGACCCAAATCAGAACTTGGATTCGACAATTGAACCTGTTGTACGAATTTATTTCCCAGATGAAGGTAGTGCTGCATTAGCCCGAAGAGACTGGACTCAAATAGATCCTAATACAAATGAAGCTCTTGTGCCATCCTGTGTACAATTTTCTTCCTTAGGAGGAGTTCAAATGGATGATACCTCCAATGATTACTTGATTTTCTTCTTTTGCCCCAAAGCCAGTGAATCCGATGATGTGGAAGAAATTTTATACAAATGTGAGGCCCAATGCCCTAATTTGATGCTAAGTATCTTTGTCAACCCACTTCTAGTAGATATGGGAGTTACAGGATTTGGTATGGCTGGACGTTTATTACGTGAACGTTTGATTGATCCGTTAGTAAATGTCTATTATTTAAGAACATTGCAATGGGGAGCATTGACCAGAGTTTATCCTAACGAATTCACGGTTTGGCAAGAAGATGAATATGCAGAATCGGGCTATCGATTAATCAAGACTTTGGATACTCTGCCATCCAACCCTGAAGTGGAAGATATTTATGACATTGAAAATGGAAACATGAAAGAAAATAAGGAAGGATTTGGTTTATTGAATGCTATTGGTGATTTTGTCAATGGAATGACTCAATTATAATTTGTTAATTTGATCACCAAAATGAAGCGACACCTTTTTTTTTATAAATATTCCAAACACTTTACATAAAAATTAAAGGATGCTTGCAAGTTTAACCCATATGATTACTTATATGCCTCCAATTCTTCGATACAGGGATTTTTAATTTGATTCCATGATCATGATCAGAAATAGCAAGAATAAATCATCGACAAAGTACAAATTACTTCCTCTCCTTAGACAAGGCTTTGGAATGAACTTCTAAATCAGCTTATAGCTTTATAGCAATTTTAATTGTTGGGTCAGCAGGAATGTTTGCTTTTACCACATTGACTGCAATCAAAAGCTTTCATTTATTTCCTTTTTTTTTAATTTAGGTGATTGTTTTCGTTTTTTTACTGCAACTACGATTTCCTGCGGAGTCTGCTACTGAGACGTCACGAAAAATCTGTCAGAATAAATAAAATCTGCCAACCCCTGTTGCCTTCAAGATAACTATAAGAGAACTCGAAGTTGTTCAATGAATTGATAATTTGTACAAAAACAAGACCATTTCAGCCATGCTACAAAGAAAAGTCATTTATAATGTTTCACTACTGCTGCTATTGATCTGCCTAAGCTTCCAAACAATTCAATGGAATTCTGACACCCTTCATGCATCAACCCGAAAGACTCACGAAATTGAAGTAGACAAAAGTGGTCTTGATCTTTCAATTCTTGAAAACATGGATCTACGAGATATTGCGCAAGAAACATTCGACAAAGATAAATCGGTAGCTTCAGGGTCAACTAAAAACATTTCTCATATTGAACATGATTCAAGTTGTGCTCAAGATCCTGAATGCCTCGTACAGCTTCAAATAATTGAAAAGATATATGGTATCCTTGATTTAAAATTTGATTCTGGAATACATGTCTGTGATCAAGATGGTATCGCTTGCAATGAAAATGACTCCGTTGCACATATTAGATTAGGTTAGTGCACAGATATAAAAAGGCCTCTTTTAGTTACATTTAAAGCAGGTACTCACCGCTGACTTTTTCTGTACTCATTTCACAACAAGGTGGAGCCAACATAAGTGGGACAATCCCAACAGAACTGGGCTCATTAATGGAGCTTGAATCGATATTGTTTGGTATGTAAAGTTAAACAAATTACCGTTCGAATGTTTATTTTGTGAAAAGAGAAGGAACTCTCATTCTTGATCTTTATAAATTTAAGAAAACAATGCACTTACTGGATCTATACCATCGGAGCTCGGTGAACTGAAGTTATTACATCAGCTTGTTCTCTGTAAGTATGAATACTTTAATCGAATGAGTTCTATACAACGTATCTAACCATATTAGTATTACTATTCAGCTGGTAACGAATTAACTGGTTCAATCCCATCAGCACTAGAAAACAATGATAATCTCCAGTATTTGTTTTTGGGTGAGATGAATTCACATTTTTTTTTCTTTGATTTATCTGAAGATGTCGAATGTATTTTCTAAGTTTTGAGATTATTTGCGTTTTCGACATTTCTATCAAATTCGATAGCTAGTAACAAAATGCGCAGCCAAATCCCTTCGGAGATTGGAAAATTGCATAACCTCATTAGATTAGAATTAGGTGAGCTCTCTGGATGACCATTTTCAATTTAGAATTGTTACAAATAATCCTCACGAGTTCTTCATATTTTCAGACCGAAATGGAGGGTTATATGATACAATACCTACAGAAATTGGGCTACTAACACATCTAGAGTGGTTCACCACGGGTAAGTAGCATAACCCAATCTCATACCAATACTCCTTTTACTCAAGCTTAAAACCCCATAATTCTATTCGTGATATTAATATAGGATTAGAGCAAAATGAGCTGAAAGGAACCCTGCCAACAGAGCTCGGAAATTTGTCATCACTTGAAGTGCTTGCTATTGGTAAGTAAAATATAATAATAGATGCTCACCAACACTCCTTTACAGTATTTCTGAATGAGAATTGTCTTAGATCATGGTCGATTGACAGGTGCAATACCATCTGAGCTCGGAATGTTGACCTCTATCAAACAGTTTTACATAGGTACGTGGTTCTTACGCTTTTGTTCTTTGGTCAAAAACTGAAGAAAGCTAATATCTAAATGGTTTGAATGTGATACATCAGAGCATAATGATATGAAAGGCACAATTCCAACTGAAATTGGCAACCTTGAGCATTGTTGGGATTTTCAGGTGGAAGGTACGTTTTATTATCATCTAAATGATAGTGCGATGAATATCAAGTTCACTGCTATTTAGGTCTAATATGATAAATTATACGCATCAAAAGGAAATGCACTAACAGGTCCTATTCCATCTGAGCTGGGGAATCTTGGAAGACTTGCCACGCCTGTAGAATTTGACTATGGTATCATGACAGTACCACGGAAATTAGATCTTGGTAAGTTGTCAAACTTATGTTTTTTTTCATAAAAGATAAAACTGCATCTTAAGCTTTCTCTTTTTATAGGTGGAAATTTCGAGCCAATGGGATTATCTGGCCAGATTCCATTTGAACTCGCGAATATTGCAACTCTTGAACAACTACGACTTGGTATGTATGCGGTGTGCCTTTTAAGTTCGATAAAATATCAATCACATCAATCCTATCAATAAAATCAATAACGATCGACCTTTCTCCTTTTTATACCAGATGGCAATAACTTGAATGGAACTATCCCAAGTCAATTTGCTCAAATGAAAAACATAGCAGAGCTATGGATGTGTACGTAGGCAAATAGCTGCTTGTTTTAGTAGAACTTCATTTTAAATTCATCAACAAAACAACGCTCAATTGCAATATCAAAATAGATTCGAACATGTTAACAGGAACGCTTCCCAGTGAATTTGGGATTGCACAAACTTTGCTTGATTTGAAGATTGGTACGTAATATAGAAAGCTGTTCTGATATTTCTCTCAATGAGAAGGAAAGAATCTCAAGAGTATGCTCTTTGCTTGCATTTCATTTTGACTTGTTGACTAAGGTTGGAATGGAATCTCGGGCTCCATCCCCTCTGAGTTTGGTACTTTATCTTCACTGGAAGTTTTAGGCTTATGTAAGTATGATATTTGATAGAATTTACTCCTCTCCGTACTAAAGCATTTCTGAACAAGATTTTTATGATCTGCATTTCAGCCAATAACTATTTAATTGGAACTGTCCCAGTTGAGTTGGGAAGCTTAGAGAACCTAATTGTGTTAGAATTAGGTGAGTACAAATAGATCAACATGTGAAAATATCTTGCATTCAAGTATGCTCACATACCAGTATTATTAAAGATGGCAATATGCTTAGTGGTGCAATACCCTCAGAGCTTGGAAATTCTTCCAGTCTCTTGATTCTAGATTTATGTGAGTAATGAATGAATACTTTGAATATCAATTTAAAAAGGTTTTGAATTTGCTCAGTATTAATTGTGGTTTAATACAGATGATAATAGCTTAGTCGGATCTATCCCTTCTGAACTTGGAAGTCTTTCAAATCTTATTTCTCTAGACTTGAGTAAGTAAATGTCAATGAACAAACATTCCAGCCATTGTTTTCTCATATACTTATTGTATCAAACTTCTTGAATGTCCAAAACCACATAATGGTCGAAAGGAAACAACGATTTAACAGGTACTGTTCCATCTGAGCTATTTAATCTTTCTGATGCAGACATCAAAATTGGTACGAGGATATTTTATTTCAATTTTCAAATGATTTTTGAGCACTTTTCCTTTAACATCATCAACATACATAATAGGGGGAAACAATGTGACTATAGATCCCAATGCTACTTATTGCATATCGGCGATGATTGACATCGATTGTCCAGGTAATAGCTCCCGCAAGAATGTCACTAATTACTTTTTTGATTCTGGCGTAAGAGATGATTTCTTCATATTGCATAATTCATCCCAAGACTGAAGACAAATAACGGGGAAAATATATGTTGCGATAGATCTAAACATCAAATAAACAAATAATAAAGGATATCAAAGATGTTCGTTATTCATGTATACGAATTCATCATTGTATTCAGCTAATACTTATATTACTTTTATGCACAGCTACATTTGCCCTCTCCCTTCATCCAACTTGTTATATACTGATGCGATACCAATCAAATTGATTTCCCTACAAAATTGTAATAATCTGAATCAGGTAGACACTCATTATAATAGAATCGATCGAATAGGAATATATTTATTAGAAGATATACTGTGTATGAGTATGAACGATATCCATCAATATGCGTGAACAAACTTTAATATACACCAAAGTTAATTTCAAAATATATTTTGATTTTGATTCACAATCCATTCAACCATACCATCATTTTCTCATAGTACACTTCTTCACTCTTGCCTGCAGCACTCCCACTACCAGTTCCAATCGTGCGAACCCTATCTCTTTTCACCACCCCACAATGTAATAATTCATACACAGAAGAAACAAACCGATCAAATTTCTCATACCCATCTAAATCATTAACATTTGAACAAAACAATTTATACCAATCTGTTTGTGATATATGTCGTTCTGTAAATAATTGATAGGCCACGCAAGTGTCATGCACTTGACTATGATCGGATTTGTCATCACAGTTTTGGCAATCTAGAACGTAAAGCTGATTCATTAGACCAAAAGACACATTTTGGCGAGGATAAGCCATAATTGGGCAATGCTTCATCAAATCATTTCTTTCATCCGAAAGAATTTCTTTTTCGGAAAAGATAATTTGATGAAATAAATTATCATTTCGTGCTGATTTTTTTGGTTTAGTATCCAAACCTTGGTTCGATAAGTCTATTTTGTTTGTATTGAATTCTTCTGCATTGGCGTCGTTAAACCAATTTAAATGAGCGTCGATGATGTAATTTATTACTCTCGCAAAAACACCATTTAAATACATAGCTAATTCACTTGTAACCACTGGAAATTCTTCATCACCTTCCAAAGATTTCATTAGGTTCGCATGTGTCTTTTTATGCGTGAAAGGATAAAGCACAAGTATGCATTCGTTGATACACTCCAAAAGAATAGAAGCTTTTTTGCTAGCTGAATAAGATTGATGCACATCATCTATATTGATTGCACCATCGTCTTGATACCTTATTACTTTGGTCGGAGAGATACCATCTTCAACATTTTTTTCCATTCTATTATCCCTAGCTTTTGTCTCATCAATGACAATAGGTGTACGTTCATAAGGTATATCGCGAAGTGCTTCAAATTCACCTTTTCGTTTTTGATCTAGAATCATATATTGCTGCAGTTTGCGTGATATGATGAATTTCCAATTCTTACACAGTTCCAAAATGTTATTGAATGAAAGCAATTTTATTACCAATCGACATTTTAATTTTTGAATGACCTCTTCCGTAGAATATGATTGTCTGAGCGAAGAAGCCAGGAGGACATGTGCCGATACAGATTCATATGGACACAAGGTATCCAATGTAATTTTAATCAATCCAACAGATATATTGAGTGATCTTGTGCGTTCATGCATTATTCTCATTTGAGAGATGAGGTCTTTTCTGGAAATAACAGGCGGGCTTTCTTCATGAGTGCGATTATCGTTATCTAAAGTAAGCATGTAACGTAGTTTCTTTTCCACAACAAGTAATTGAGACTGTGTTTCGTACTGCGAAGTGAAATCAGCACTCATGAGCGAAGCCAATATAGAACCTGGGAGATCAAAATTATATAGCAAAATGTAGATGAGTAAATGGAGTCTATTCAGTCTTGTAACAAATTGACAACATTGAGAAAAATAAATTTCCATACCTTTCCGAGAAAAGAAAATAGAGATGGTATTTTTTATATGCATTGCTGTGATGCTTACAGAGAAATGGTAATGACGAAACATATGTTCGATCTTTTGTAACATATCTGAACCAAATATGACTGGCAATATATCTCCACCCTCCTTTGATGAATCTACAAACAATTCATTCATCAAATTATCTTGATAGTGACAAAGAAATATGATTTTGAGACATGATTGAAATTCGGAAAAATAAAATGGAGCAAAATATAACTTACTGAATAAAATTTCACTGTCCGGGGCAACGAGCTCTTTGATTATAACATTGTTCAAAGAAGACCGAGATAACATGGATATTTGACCTCCTACAATTGGTGTCAGTATCAAGCTAATTGGTATATGATGGAAAAAGCGTATATTGGACAAAGTTTCGATTAATTCATCTAATGTTGCCAATGACAAAGATTCTGGATCCTAAAATTGAAAATAATATCATAAGGAAATAGCGAAAGTTAGTTAACATGGCAAGCCATTACATATATATTAAAAGTGAAATATTTACCTCAAGTAGAACTGTAATGGAATCAAAACATTCGGTATTTTTGGCCCAGTGGACAAGGGTATCAATGGCTGTAATATTTGATCGACGAGCCAATTTTAATTGGGCTCTTACAATTGCAGACTTCCACATTTTGGTTCTTAAAGACGAAGCAGAACATTGTTGTTTTACTTCCAATTGTTCTAGTGATAAACACTAAAATCATTTAATATTTATGAGAAACTATGCCGAGAAACCAATATTGGATTCAATCAAACGAGACTTACCTGCAACAAAATATGATAAAGATAATCTTTCAATGGTACATGGTTTTTCCTCATGTTTATTCGATTTCCATTAATTATACAAACTGCCGTTTTCATATTGTAATCAGGCCTAGATAATTTGGTTTCTAAGCGCAATGTATTTGCAACATACTGCACCAAATGAGCTCGATCTAGAATATCGGAGGAAGATTTAGATATAATGACCAATGGAAGATTCGTAGGATCATATCTGAGGGTAGAAGCTTTCAATAAGACTGGTTCACCTTCATTGAGTTTCCTTCGCTTGCGTATTGTCTTGGCGCAAGAAATCCTAGTAGGAATGAAGGAATCCAAAAATTGGCATAATGGCATTAAAGTGTCTTTTTGAAACATATTTTCGTTTTTTAATAAGTTGCGATGTACTTGATCGACAATATTGGAACAGAATAAAAATCCCTTCGTTCGGAAAGCTTGTTCTTCTTCAAGTAGATTTTGTTCTTGTATTTTTAGAACGGATTCTGGTATATCTGCCCGAGATCTATAAGGGTTACCGGAGTTGAGTTCATGATGTTGGAATTTGTCTTCATAAGAAATCAATTTGACCCATTTGGGGATACGTTTTTGAACATTATTCCCACTTGATTGCCTGGCGGAGTAGTGATTAGCTGCATATGTTGACAATTTTGCAGTTGAAGAGTATATTTTGTTATCAGATCTTGTGATCCTCTTACAGTCTCTAGATAATGCGGACGAGGCTTTATCCTTGATTGCATGGCAATCCTCTGCGTTTTTCATTCTTGTAGATTGATTATCATTGTACAATTGAAATTGCGACGCAAAAAGAAATGTATAAAACATTTTTACGAATATAATAACCTATAACATAATTTTGGTATTTTAGTACTTTTAATGATTTACATATATTTTTCGGCTGAGGGCCCCTGAAAGATAGCGGGAGTCGTGCCCCTTCCAATGAAATGAAAATCGTCATGTAGATCAAATA
>Ga0115008_10004842_pt1 | contig 11184 bp, 10 predicted proteins | sample FraStrMetagenome_FD_87164 | JGI IMG/M metagenome (GOLD analysis project Ga0115008, IMG submission 87164) | Marine eukaryotic phytoplankton communities from Arctic Ocean - Fram Strait ARC3M Metagenome | ecosystem: Environmental > Aquatic > Marine > Oceanic | place: Fram Strait | collected...
AAGAGTGGTTCCAAATCGTATGGAAGTGACAGTTCTAGCAGTAGCTATAGCTATTCCGGTCACTCGCACAGTAGCAGTAGTGGCTCAAAATCTGGTGGCAGTGGTACTGGCGGCTCCAAATCGTATGGAAGTGATAGTTCAAGTAGCAGCTATTCTGGTCACTCGCACAGTAGCAGTAGTGGCTCAAAATCGGGTGGTAGTGGCAAAAGCGGCTCCAAATCGTATGGAAGTGGCAAGAGTGGTTCCAAATCGTATGGCAGTGGTACCAGCGGCTCCAGTGCCAAGAGTGGTTCCAAATCGTATGGAAGTGACGGTTCTAGCAGTAGCTATAGCTATTCCGGTCACTCGCACAGTAGCAGTAGTGGCTCAAAATCGGGTGGCAGTGGCAAAAGCGGCTCCAAATCATATGGAAGTAGCACAAGTGGCAAGAGTGGTTCCAAATCTGGTGGCAGTGGTAAAAGTGGCTCCAGTGGCAAGAGCGGTTCTAAATCTGGTGGCAGTGGTAAAAGTGGCAAGAGCGGCTCAAAATCTGGTGGAAGTGGTACAAGCAGCTCCAGTGCCAAGAGCGGTTCCAAATCATATGGCAGTGATAATTCAAGCAGTAACTCTAGCTATTCCGGTCACTCGCACAGTAGCAGTAGTGGCTCGAAGTCGTCTAGTAGCGGCTCGAAATCTGGTGGCAGTGGTACTACAAACGGTTCAAAATCTGGTGGCAGCGGTACAACAAGCGGGTCAAAATCCGGTGGCAGTAGTAGTAGTACAAGCGGTTCGAAATCTAGTGGCAGTGGTACAAGTACTTCTTCTTATGATGGCCATGATCATTCCCACGGAAGCAGTTCTAGTACCGGAAGCGGCAGCTCCAAATGCAGTTATTACGATGATGATTATGATACTCACGATGATGATCATGATGATGACACTGAAATTACTGACGATGACCAGAACGATGATTCTGTCAGTGAAGGAGATGACCACGATAACGATGATGACCCTTTCATCGACCCCGTTGTTGATGATGATGGTGATGATGATCCTGTCATTGAACCCGATGGTGATGATGATGATCTTGTTGCTGAAACTGATGCCGACATTTGTCCAGGATTCGACATTTCTGGATCTCCCGAGGAAAATACAGCAACATTTTCATATAAAGTTGAGGCGTCTGTAGAGGGGACAGGTTGGTTGCAGGCCCTCGAAGATGATATTCTGGCAGTAGCCTCTGCGTCCCTGTTATCTTGTGAGAGACGCCTTATCAGTGCACGTCGCCTTGACCAGGAAGAAATTGGAGGAATAGGTGCAATATCTGCTGATCCCACTGATGGCGCAAGTGGTGAATGTGAAGGTGAAGGTCCGGACGTTACTTGTACAATTATTGAAGGAGCTATGACTTTTTATTATACTTCTGCGGATGCGGATATTTCTTTTTACGAGAATATGCTCTTTACTGTTCTGAAGAGCGCTATGGATAGTGGCGTTCTTGATGACGCTGCAGAGGAAATTATTGTGGTCGAATACTTGGGTCCTGAGCCGTCAAGCTTTAGCAGTTTAGTAGGTGAAGACAACGATGATGGAGACGATGGTGTTCTCAGCAAAGCAGAAAAGGCGTCAATTGTTGTCTCTGCAATTTGCCTTGCTCTTCTTGCATTATTCGTGTTGAGAAGGAAGTCGCAAGAAGAAGATGCTGAAGATTCTTTATCAGATTACAGCAAACCAAGAAGAGCGATAGTCGTTGAAGACGGCTACTTTGATTCACCTGGAGGTAAAACTGTGAATACGCACTTGAGCGGGATACCCGAAGGTGATGAGGAATCAGATTCAATGGAGTTTAAGGAACCCCAATACAATGACTTGGGTCGTGAACACAGCACGCTGGATGTACACAGATGCACGTCGGCAACTTGCCCGAGATGTATGAGAAAAAATCAGATAGAGTTCATTAAAACTTACGCATCACCTCCAAAGGATGACTTTTCCGAGACAAGCAGTATATAGCAGCGTTTTTATGTGAGAGGCGGCACGTTATGATCATGTGCCTGTTTAGCTGAAAATTAAGAAGTAGTAGCATCAATAAGATGTAAGATTTGTATTTTGTTCTAATAGTGTGTTAGAATTGTCAGACAGGTTTTGTTGACTACAATTGTTTTACGCTGTATTGTTAACACATTTTCGACTTATTTTTTTTAATCTGTATGCTTTTATTTTGTTAACTTCTACTATTACATTTTGTTATTATATCATCTACTTTTGTACCATGGTCTATGCGAGTGTGTGCCACTCTACCTTTTTTTTCAACTACCGGCACTTATTTTTGTTCACAATCTATTCACCGAATTACTGTTAACTTCGAAGTATATATATCTAAAATAACAGGGTTTTTCAACTGTTTTGTTGTTTACATCTCTACTCTTTGCGCGCAAACTCTTTCTCAGCTGTACGACGATTCGCAAAATTACACAAGAATTCGCTTATTAGCGACTAAGTACGTGTACATATGTACGGGCGTATGTACGAGGAGATGGTTCAGAGTTCAGAGAGAGAACATTCCAATCCAAGCACGAGAGAAATTGGAAAGATATTTCTTCGAGGTGGTCGCGCAAATTCATTCATTCCATTCGAATGTGCAAAGAACATTATTGAAAAGATACACATACACACAATACATAATATCAGAGGATCCATCTACCTTCGAACTCTGGAACCATAACCATGGATAACTCACCAATGAACAACCCCCTCCACAGAACAATCCAATGTATATGTAAATCCAATTCAAAGCTAACTCCATTTGCAACGATGACAATGACAGCATTCATTCTCATCACGATGATGACTCATACATCTTCAGCATTTACAATTTCGTCGTGGAACGTGGATCAAAGAATACAACGACAACAACACCTCACTGGCAGAAATTTTCATCCATATAAGATACCGAGGCAGCAGCAACAGCAGCAGCTATTTTCGATGAAAAGCAAACCAGGTGACACTGCTGCCAAGGTGGAAGCACAACGACAGGAGATTAAGTTACCCTCTACTACATCGGATGAATTACCGCTGCTTTATAATAATGAGAATGATGTGCAGTTTGGGTTTGAAAAGGATGTTTCCACGTCTGCTGCAGTAGAGATGGAATTGGGCAAGGACGAGTCTGGTGATTTGTTATGGCGTGGAGTTGTGGTAGTTCTGTGTGCGCTGTGGGCGTCGAACTTTGCAGCTGGAAAGTTAGTACTTGGAGTGGATGGTGTGGATTCGTCCCTGTATGCAGTGTCTAGGTTTGGGTTGGCAGCGTTGGCGTTGGTGCCGGGGTCCATTGCCGCTGTGAGGAATGGTGCGATTGATTGGGCGACTGCCAGAGGTGCTGCCGTGTGTGGTTCTTGGGTGGCGTTTGGTTATCTTGGTCAAACTTTGGGGTTGTTGACGACTACTGCGAGTAGGTCGTGTGTGATATGTTCCATGCATTGTGTATTTGTTGCAATTATTGCAGAATTAACAAGAATATCGAGGTTATCTAGTGAAGATGAGAGTTCCTCGTTTGATCTTAAGAGGCTGATTCCTGCAGGTGCGTGTGCTTTATTTGCCGAGTAATACTCACATTTTATTTCTTCGCTAACTCTGTACGTGAAATATTCAGCTGTGGCAGTATTAGGTGTTAGTATTGTGGAGCTGAAGGGAGCCGGAGGAGCACCAACAATCGGTGACGCGCTTTCCTTTGCGCAACCTGTAAGTAAAGTTGATAAAATGTTACTTTTTTCGTATTCTTATTTGATAAATCCCAACAGATTGGATTTGGGCTGGGATATGTTCAATTAGAGGAACTCATGCACAAGAAGCCGGAGGCTGCTTTACCCGTTTCGGCTATTAAGCTTATTGTTGTTGCCTTTTTCTCGTTCCTAATGTTTCAAGTATCGCCAATGCTAATCGATCACCAAATTTTCACTGGATTTCGGTTACCAGATTTCACCCCCGTACTCTCGTCAAATTTAGCACTTGGCGGAATCTTGTATACTGCCTTGATCACAACTGCATTGGCTCTTTGGGTGGAGTCGATCGCCTTTAAACACGTTCCTGCAACAGATGCTTCCATTATTTTAACAACTGAACCATTATTTGCCGCACTCGCAGGGGCCATCACATTAGGGGAAACATTTGGTATATCAGATTATGTCGGTGCCAGTCTTATCATTGGTGCTTGTGTTGTTGCAATATTGATGGACGATGAATCGAAGGATGAAGTCAAATCCATCGAAGACGCTATTTAAGGAAAATCTGATCCAGCGCGGACAGTTCCAATATCAAACCAGATTTAAAAAATATTATAAATACATATATACATTATGAGGAGAGGGATGCACACTTCGAGCACAGAAAACGTGGTGGGAGATTTTTAGAAATGGTTTAGATGCTCTGGAAATATCAAATCGTTCCAAAAATGGGACGCCAGTAGATACTATCGTTCATCCCGCAAATACGAAGGGGGACTATGTGTATATTGAACTCGTGACTAAATAAAAGAGTGTGTTAGGTAGGGGTGTGTGTCTCTTAAGCCAGAATTTACATGTAATGAATGGAAGTCTTGTGACGGAGACATGGGGCAAGCAACAAATGAAACATGCAACAAACTTTATCTACTCTAAACATTCTGTCCTTTTCTAGCTTGGATGCGAGTAAAGCAGGGTTGAAGTCCTTTTCATCGGACATTGTTCAAAATATCTTCTCTCATTTGTAAAAGACATTTTTCTATCTCTACACTTGTGCTCCCACTACTGAAAGCAGTAGCCGTTGAGGCTGCGCAACCGCTGTTCTGTAAAAAGTTCCCCATAAAGTGGTTGTAATGAGAATGGTATTGAGCTTGAAGAATTTCCAGCAATTTGCTAGTTTGAACCACTACTCTAATGTTCATTGCATCGCTCACATCAAAATTGGGGTTCATCACCCCCTTCAATAAGTCTGGGAGCAACGAGCTTGTAATGAAACCAAGAAATCCAGTTCGGATAATATCATCGACATTTCCTACTTCTGACCATTGATCGAGCAAACCTCTAAAGAACAAAATGCATGACTTTCGAATATTTGGGTCAACTACTTCGACAGCACCGTATTTCATCTCTGCCAGAACATTTTCTAAATTGGGCTTATTTATTTCGCTAACAAGAACCTCGGTTGCTTTCTTGGAAACTATGTGTTGCAGAAAGACAAACCCCAACTTTCGAACCAAAAGCTGCTCTGTATCTAAATGCGGTGCAATTTCATTATTGTTGTCATTCTCTGGTATAATGCTGTGACATTTTTGAAGGAATGGAATCACAGCCGCATTTATTGTTTGAACAACTGAACTCTTAAATTTTGAACATAATTGATTAAGAAGTTGCGTAACATCAGTTATATCGTTGTAAGAACAATGAAAAATAAGTATCTGCAAAAATGGAGTAATCGGATTTAGAATGTCGTGACCCAAAACTAATATCATGCGATGTAACGTGACAATAGTTTTCACTCGGACTCGCTCGTCAGCAGGTAAAGCTTTCAAAGCTGCTAGTAAGATTGGTACAGTTTCCACCATGATGGATTTGATTTCAGCGCATGGTTTGCTGAATCCTTTGCTTAAACATGATATTGCCGCTATCAAAGTTGCAAGAACCTCACCAAAACTCTCAGGGTCCCTAATCAATTCCGATGAACTTATTAAATCATTTATCGATGAAACGTGTGGAGCTATAACAGCGATGAGATACTCTTTTTGGTCCGATAAGGAAAGCTGTGTTTTCCCAATCAAAATTGCCATTGTTTCAAATAGATTCAAAATATCGCCCGACTGTAATTCACTTTGTTGGCTCGAGATCATCTCTAAAAAGAAAATTAGAACTACCATGAACCAAACTAAACAGAAGAACAGAAAATATTATACCTTTAATTCCACCTACAGCTGTTACCACAAATGGTCGGAGAACAGGTCCCATTTCCTTGACTAATTTTAATAGCAGATAACACGATCGACTGCGAACTCGTGGATGGGAATGCTGGATCCCTTGGCTTCCGCTCATGGCTGATAACACTTTCGAAAGCAGATTAGAATCACTTTTCAAAATGCTGGCATAGCGGACTGCAATATCGTAGTAGAGTGCAATTACTTCAAAATGATGATGCTCGAAAACATTACTTTGATGAAGGGCGATGATTACTTGGCGGAAGGGTCCAGCCTCAATAGCTGATGATGCATCCTTTGCTGACAACCCTTCGCAATAATGAAATACCAGCCGCAACGAGGCCTCCAATTCACAAGTTGTTGCACTCGAAAGTGGCATTGGAAGGTTTGAGAGAACATTGCACAAGTACTGAAGCGATTCGTTGGGAAGAAGCTGAGTAATTTTTTTATTAACCTTTCTCAGATTTGATCGAAACATTTCTTCTTCAGCATCGTCTTCATCGGTATAATCAAATTGAAAATCGTTAGGATAACATAATTGCTTATACATAATGGAAACAAGATTTGGAATATGTTCCAAAACGTTGAATGCAGGTTTGGTGCAATTTTCTTCCATTTGCTTTCCAAGAGTATTGACGAGTCTCTGCGCTAATGGAATCACGGCTCCTGTTACATCAATATCATCATAGGCGAAGCACTTCCAAAAAAGTTGCAATGTTTGATTGAGTAAACTAACAACTGCACCAAACAAACTGTCAGGACGGTCCATATTTGTATTTGGGCTCATATGTTGTTCATCTAATACTTCATCGTAATATACAAGAAGTTCAATACCAACTGCGGCATCAACTTCAGCAATTTTAATCGAGAGATCTATATCTTCATCCAAGTCGATCCTTGGTAGAATGGCAAATATGTTTAATTTTGTAAGTAGAAAAATCCTTTGTTCCATATCAGTAGTTCTATCCATCAACTCGAGAAAACATTCCAATCCGCAGACTGCAATCTGTGTTCCAGCTCTAATGCATGCCGCAATATGATGCAAAATATTGTGTTCCTGAGATACGACGATTGACCAATCAACCCATCCAATATAGCGTTTCATCGTTGAAAGAATAAGAATAACAATATCCTTGTGTCTCTCCACCTTTTCTAAAACCATCATGAGTCCACTTGAGCCAAGAACTTTTTGTAAGATCAAGCTGTTGTTGGATTTCAACGAATTCTTTATCAAAACATTCCGATTTACTTCCTCTTTTCCGCGTTCTGGCCGAAACATGATAATTTCATCAGAGATGGCATCTAGGGTTCGAACAAATATACCTATCTTCAAAAGAGACGCTGTTCTTTGACGTTCATCTTGTAAATCTATCGTATTCAGTAATTCCATCAAATGTTCAAATGCGTCCGGCCAACTTCCATTAGGATACTCAAGATGTATGTATTTAGCTAGTACCACAGCCAACTTCGTTTGAAGAAATGGAGGCATTATGGAAGCCCCGTTGTTAGTAGAAAATTGTTCGAGAGCGACAATATATCGATTTAGATAGGTAAGGATACCATTTCGGATATCTTCCCTAATGTTTGGTGCAAGCACTCGATCCCGATCATAATTGTTTTCCGCAATACTAGCTTTCGTAAGTCCAATTTGAAAACTGCTCAGAATGAAGAATATGACATGATTATCGACTTCATCACGACTTCCAACACTCTGATCCATCCGATATTTTAAAAGCTCTAAACATTTAGTCCCGCATATGACAGGATTCGAACGTAAGGAATCCAAATATTTCGATGCTACCTTCGCTTGATCGGCACTAATGCTGCCATTAGTACTACTACCGATCATACCAGCCGTAAGGATAACATGTTGAAGATCTTGTGGACTCAAAGATGATGATGATTGCGTCGTCGTCGTCGTCGTCGTGCTATATGATACGTTCATACCTCATTACTATTTCTGTATTTACTATTCTTCGCTAGCTAGCTATGTCTAATTTTCAAGGGACTCAAATGAATTACTTTTTGGTTTTAGTCTTCTTCAATTTACTTTTGTAAAAATTTACCAGGTCAGGGTCCTGTCTCGATGGAAATGGAACAAATATCGTCTGGGTTCTATATATTTTTTATGGGACAAGTATCACGTAAACACGCATTCACAATATTATTTCATTGGTTTTGTTTGTGTATGATCGTGTATTGACATTTCAGTTTTCGTCTATTTCATTCATTCACGCTTTCTTTCTCCCTGGCTGTGTCTGCGTCTGTGTCTGTGTCTATCTGCAGTGTTCGTCCCGTCTCACAACAACCTCGATCTTCGTTGAATGGCTCTCGTTTCACGCATATCATCCCGTATATTCACCTTGAACTATTGCACCACAGCCGCACAATATTTGTTGGTTTTCCTCTACTCACTACACACACTACACACATACACACACTACACACATACACACATACACACAACAGCGACAACGAGTTACTCTTGTACCGTGCACACAGACAGATACAAACACACAGCGCACACACGTATAGAATCCAATTCTTCCGTACCAATATACCCGGTATACAAACACGAGCACGAGCACGAGCACTGGTGTGAGCTATAAACACACTGTAACCGAATCACACCACCATCACAACATCAAACGTTGCAGTTAGATATCACCATGACGTTCGATCTTTACGTACCCACCAACGCATCCAGCTGGGGACCACCAAAAGATGATGATTCTGAGAAGAATCCTATGAACCAGAGATGGAAAGGTTTAGTACCGATCTATGCTCCTTACTCGCCTGGTCAACGTCTGTATAGGTAAGCAGCTCTTGAACTTTGCACAATGCTTTGCTCGAAACGGGAGAGGAGAGGATTTGTATCTGTTTCATTTGTGATGGGGGATCGTTATTCGGATATCAGGTATTGACGTTTGTTTGTTATTTGTTGTTTTATTGATACAACAGATGTGCCGATTTTACGCCGGGTTACAAATACTATATGCACAATCAAGGAGGTGGTAGCGGTGGTAATAGATACAGGCAGCAACAAAGTGGTGGTGCGGATGATAACTCATTCCAACTCGTCGATACTACTCGTGCACCTAAGAAATTCGTGGCACCGGCAAAGAAGAGAGCGCAGCATCAGAGTCGACTTCGTCAGCTCAATGCCAGAGCGAGAAGTGGTATGGAGCAGCAGAAGGACCGTTACAATCAGGTACGTGTGAGAGTGTGTATGTATATTGTATGTGTGTGTTGTGATGAAAATATGGACAATACTTTTCAAACTATCGGCAAGAGCATGATATATGCCTGTGTTGACCTATTCCTGTGGTACTGAGCACCGTCTTCGTTATGGGGTAATTTGTGAATTTCAAATGTAAATGATGGTTTCTCATACGTAAAATGTTTTCACCTACAGCCTCAACGTACACGTCGCCGTAACAATTGGAAGAAAGGTCCACCCAGACGCAACTGGCATCAACGTGTGGATCGTCAGGCAAGTGTTGTGGTCCAGCCGTCTTGGGCTGTTACAGATGAAATTGCCTTTCCGAAACTCGTTAAGCAACGTGTCGACACCTTGCCGTCCGAAGAAGATTTGCTCTGGTGCGGATTTTTGGATCATTACAATGACGCTTATGAGAGAGTTACGTCTACGAACACAGTTCCGCTCAAACGAATTGAGAATAAGGAGTTTTATCCAGTAACCACGACTGATGGTAAGTGTTGTTTAAAAATTGAAGCATTCGCGCAACTAAGTCACAGTGACTTAACAATCTTTCCTCGTTTGTAGATCCTGTAATTGAAGACCTAGCTGTCAAAAATTCCGGAAATGTCTTCTTTACGGATGCGATCCTGTCTCACCTCATGGCATCTCCGCGTACTGTTACTGCGTGGGATGTTGTAGTGCAAAAGTTGCCGAATGGCACTCTCTTCTTTGATAAGAGAGACAATTCGCAGTTCGACTATTTGACTGTTAGTGAAACGTCGAATCAGCCTCCAATTCGCAATGATGATGATCCTGATGGAATCAACACACCTATGCGTCTTAGTCTTGAGGCAACTTCCATTAATCAAAACTTTTCTCAACAAATTTTGAAGCAGGTCAAAGGAGGTGCGAACAGTTCCAGAAAGTCTTTTGAATATCCTAATCCATTTTATGACGACGAAGAAGGTGCTGCGGATGGAATGGAGCCTGCTGGTGTAGCATACCGTTATCGCCGGTTTACTTTAGGGGATATAAGATTGGTATGCCGTTGCGAACTTCATGGGTTGGTGAGCAAGAGAAAAAATGAAGAACTTACTATGACTGCCTTTGCACTCAACGAATGGGACAGTCGACTTGGTGGTGGAATCAACTGGCGTGAGAAAATAGACACTCAACGTGGAGCTGTACTTGCAACAGAACTAAAGAATAACTCGTGTAAGCTTGCGAAATGGACAGCCCAGTCGATTCTTGCGGGTGCTGATCAGATGAAAATCGGATTTGTTAGCCGCGCCAATAAATCAAATCCCTATGAGCATGAAATTTTGGCAACTCAGTCGTACAAGCCGAAGGAATTCGCCCAACAGACAACCGTGTCGCTTCACAACATGTGGGGCATCATTCAAATGTTAGTTGAAATGTTTAGTTCCAAGGGTGCAGGAAAGTATGTAATCATGAGAGACCCCAATAAACCTATATTGCGAATCTATTCAGTACCGCAAGAGACATTTGAAGATGAAGAGGATGAAGAATAAAGGATTTGAATGTTCAGAGAAAAGATAAAGACAGTACTATTAAATATTTTTCGTTTTCGACCCAATAGTAAAAGTTACGATCATACAACTTCTTCACATGTTTTCCCAGTATGAGAAGAGTAGTAGTGACTACGGCCACCTAACACTATTTTTTAGTATTTCCTTTTTAAAAAATCATTCTTCATTAACATAATCATAATCTTTTTTCTGTTCACATATACGAGTTAACAAGTATTTGCCACGTATTGACAATAGCAGGACTCGCCTGTTGTGTTTAGATATATTTATTCGAAGTTCTTGTTTTCTAATGGTCTACTCGATCGTATCTCTGAACGGCAGTCTAAAGAGCACCTGTCCCAAGCTCATAGAATCTATGGAGCCGTCAAGACATCATATTGACAGTTTCAGGAGAAAAATCAGAGGCCAAAACCTGTTACGACTATTGATTTTCACAGAGAGAGGCTTTTCCCCTTTTCGAAAGTTACGTAGGCTCCAAACGAAAGAGGATGCGAAGTTTCATGAATCAG
>Ga0115008_10004843_pt1 | contig 11184 bp, 16 predicted proteins | sample FraStrMetagenome_FD_87164 | JGI IMG/M metagenome (GOLD analysis project Ga0115008, IMG submission 87164) | Marine eukaryotic phytoplankton communities from Arctic Ocean - Fram Strait ARC3M Metagenome | ecosystem: Environmental > Aquatic > Marine > Oceanic | place: Fram Strait | collected...
ACTGCAACCCCTCGAACCCAAGAAAACTGGGCTATCCATAAACAAAAGTAAGGAGCATCAATATTCCGATTATTGACTGAAACTTGACAGAATCTTCTGAAGAAGGGCCGAAACTCGAAATCATAAAAAATGAGCTCCAACAAGTTGAGGAACTGGAAGCAGTTGTTTTTCCCGACAAGATGCTCGAAGAAATAAACACGTGTACAAATGGCGAGATGGATAAAATAAATATCATTCGGCAGTTTCTTGATCTCGAAGATGAGCCAGCGAGCTATTTCAAGGAAATTGCTAATCTTATGGTAATATTGATATTTGACATATTTAAAATAAGTTATTTCGCTCATGCATATCTTTAAGAAATTACTTATTTTATTCAAAAAATGCGACTGGAATCTTGACCGTGTCATGGAAGAATAATCAAATAGCCTGATCCGTTACACGCGAGTACTCTCACCAACCGAAATAAAGTGAGCTGATTAAAATTTGTTTATTTGGTAGAGATTTATTTATTTACATCGTAGTCGCCTTCATTTAATTCTTTTGCATTTCTTCGCCGCCGACATCCCCAAATTGCAACTTCAAGGAGGATAAAAAAGACCAGCGCAACGCAGACCAGTAAGATTATAACTTAATATCATTAAAAATGACTGCATATAAAAACAAAGTGAACATACCAACTGTTTTCTCTAATTCTGGTATAGCTTCCGTATTTAAACCATGTACAGGACCTGAAAAGATCTTTTTTGTAGCTTGGTCGACTCAATACGTGTTCCAATATTATATATCAAAAAAAAATGATGAATCAAAAAAGCTCTGAAACACGTTTCTGTATTTTTTTCTTGGTTTTGAGGATAAAACATAAGTCCAGCTTGTGCGATACCGCGATCTGATGTGGACAACGTCGCGCTCTCATACAAGTCAGCTGGCCCATCAATAGTTGATCCCTCTTCCACTACAATATTCAGACGGGAAACTTTACTCTTGTTGAACGGGAAGTTCTTGTTTACGTCTGATTAATAATACAGAAGCAACATAGTATCTACTTGACCTTCAGAGTTAACTATAGCCCGTTCAACAATCAGAATAACGGCAATCAACAAGCCATCAAGGACCAGTAGAATAAAAACAGAAATATACTGCAAATATTCAATAGATTTCGGAAGATTTTTTTCATCTTCGGTTTCTTTTTCAATCTCTTTATCACTTTTCTCCATAATTTTTTAAGAACTCAAATTTGACTCAGCCTATTCGAATTTCTTTCAATTTTACTTCCGCTTTAATTCAATAAAAAAAAAATTACAAACAAAAGATCTCGAAATTTTCTTTCCTTGATATTATTTCGCTGAAACAAAAGTCTGTATGGTACCCAATCAATACGCAATTATAATAATGCTCTGCTTGCATCTTTAATGCCATTTTTGAAGGTCATTAATATTTGCAGTAATGCATTCAATACGAACCAGATTTAATTGGCGAACCATTGAGATTTTTGAAATTGGATACAATCCGTATCCGATGAGTTTATTTAAATATTGCAACAGAAACACCAGAACTGTAGCTGACTGAAATTGGAACAAATATTGCACAAGTACGTTGGTAGTGTAGAAGTTGATTTCAGAATGATCAAAGAAGTAAAATTATTACATTAGTCGATTAAAAGAAGCATTGGCTTAAAGGTCAGTGGGAATCGCTAGTAATGAACTAAAAGGCCGGTATATCAACGGTGTATAAAAGTAATCGTAACAGAAAAAAAATAGGTTGAAGAACAATATGATGTAAAATCTCACTAAGCAGAATAACAATAATCGACAAGGAAGGAAGGGACTTTTGAATATTCGGTTTCAAATTACATTATTTAAAATATTTATACTAAAAAAACTAAAAGAATTTCTTGGCTTGGGCTTCCTGGTTCATTTTGTAATGAATAAGGAATGCGATCACACCAATTTGTAACGCTGTTAGGAAGACAAATGTCGTAGAAGAGACGCAGGATACTTCCGGAATTTTGGGACACTGGCTCTTCTGCCTTTCGATGTTGCCGATCTTCAGCGTCATTGTCTGTATGTCCTGTCTAAGATTGTTCATCAGGTCTTGCTGGGACTTTTTAAACTTGGCATCTTCAATATCTTGAGCTGGATTGCCAGTAGCAGGCTCTGGCTGTGATTTGAGGGATGCAACCGCGTTGGCAATTACTGACAATTCATTGCGAAGTACAGCTAAGTCTTCTCAAAGGTCAGAATTTTAATTTATCAGGTCTGGTTACTATAAAGCTACAAATGACATCTTCTAAAGCCACAATGTCTATTTGTGGATACCCGACCAATTCGTCCTAGAAACATGTCTAGGAAACATTCATAGACCCTTTCCGTTTGTCATTTTGGTCGTCTTTCCGTCGACTCCCCTAATAGCATCAATAGCTTCACGTGATGATTCGACTGGAATTCCGGGCGCAGGAATATCCTGCTTGTCTTGAAGAGCATCTTGCGCTTGTGGAACTGAGATCTTGGCAGGCAACATATCGATCATTTCTTTTACAGATGCGATGTCCGCCGCAATAGTCTTAAAAAAAATACCAAAGAATGCTAAAAATAAAAGCACAAACCTTTATATTTTGTTGAATGTGGTTTTGCACTGTGAATATGAGTTGCAACTGTGGATCATCACTGCCAATATCAAGGGTATCCTGAGGAACGATATCGGGATGCTCCTCCGCAAATTTGCTCTTGTCTTCAGTAAACTTGGTGTTAAGCTCTTCAACTTTAACTTTCATTTCCTCCTCCACTGAGAAGTAAAGTTTTTTTTTATAAATGCGGGAATGCTCTTACGTTTTTGGATTTCCTCTTGTTCTTCATCATCTGGTTGCGCCTCGTTGCTTTCCGGATCTGTGATTGAGTGAGTGAGGAATTTCATGACGTCGTGATCGTCACTAAGTCCTCCGGTGGCTGCTGACATTCCAAAGAAGCTCTTTTCAAGGACGACATTCTAAATGATAATAGTCAAGGAGAACTTATATAAGTCTTACATCAGCAGATCCACAATACTCGTAATCTTCAAATTCCGTGATTCCCGCATGATAGAAGATCGTTAGTGTGCTCTTGTAGTATCGGACTTTTAATCGCACGGGATATGGCTTATTTCGAAAGTCTCGTCGGCATGAAAATAGAGCTGTAGAGCCACCATCCTAAATATTTTGTTAAGTATGTCAAGGATTTGATCGTCATACATTTGCGTGGTCGTAAGAGTTTGTGCCGTCATTGACGAAAGCCATGATCTTTGGATTATCGTGGTTTCCATTGTTATCGAATGAATCAAGGAAAATACCAAGACCCATCCATTGATCTTTTGCACCGTAAACATTCTTCGTTCTAAAAAAAACCCTTCAAGAGTCTAAAAATAGTGAAACGTACGGGTCAGACATCTCGCCATTTTCGACAGTGTACCAGATTCCCATTCCGTCAGCACCGACCTTGCCTCGTCCAGAAATACGGATAAAGACTTCGATTTCCCACCAATCTTTTTCAAAAGCCTTTTTTGTCCACACTAAAGTTGACATGTGCTTATCAAAAACTTAGATACCAAGACACATACCAGAACCTTGACGGCTTCGAAGAGAAGGAACAATACGGATGTTGTCGTCGCCAGCAAGTGCGTGGCCATGATGTGACCAGAAAGGAATAGTTCCATCTGTTTGTGTTATGTACGGCCCTTTGAATGAATACTGATACTCAAACTTCTTGTTAAAATCTTGTGCCACCGCAACAGCCGCGAGTAAAACGGCGGCGGCAACAACCATTCTGAATTGATAATTTGGAATTTTCTGCTTCTTGAATTTGGTATTTATCCAGTCACCAAAAAACATATTGCAGCAACCCGAAATATAATATGAAAGGATATTAAAGGAAGGGAGGATAGGTGACAGTAATAGTTAAATCAAGGTAGAAGAAAACAATGATGATTCAAGTGGGTTGATGGTACAGGGTTTGAAATAAAAAAAAACGAATTATTGCGAATTCGGGCAGGTCTAAGGTTTTATATTGAAGGAAAATAAGAGATATATAAATAGATATAGTTTTTCTTTGCCGAGTTATTAAAGGAAACAAGATGGTGATTTTGCAGATCACATTTTTTAGCCCCTAACTGGGTTTTTGATAAGATAAAAGTCAACTGAAAACCATCGTTTGTAAGAAAAACGAGTTGAACAAAAAAGGACAAAAATTTTTTGTAGCAGAAAATAAAGGTAACTAAATTGTACTTATCATAAATAATCTTATGAATAGTTGTCTTTAATTTTGTTAAACGCATTCCAACCGGCGCTTAGGGCACTTCCAGCCATTGACGCAGCATTACCGGCCATGTCACTTGCCTGGTCCCTGAAGAAAAGAATTTCGAATGGTTTAGAGAAGTTCTTATTACCTGATATTGTAACCTGAATAGCTAGCACTATTTGAGTTGCCATTTCCGAAAATATCTGAAGAGCCGACGCCACTTGCTCCAGAGAACTGGTTCAATCTCGACTGCGGAGTGCTTTGAGATGAAACTGGCTCGTCACCAAATAGATCTGCGGACGAAATCGCCTTTGCTCCTTGATACTTTTTACTATCGAATGAAGCTGACGTCGGAGCGATCTTTGTTGTGTTGCTTTATAGAAAATTAAAGCGAGTTTTTTTATCAAGTCAAACCTGTCGCGGGACATCATCCCCCTGGTCGAGCTTTTCTCCTCTGTGATGCTTGAGGCATTGTTCTGAAAGACAAAATTCATACATTGAAGTAGAACGAAATTAATGAAAGGAACTTCAAGAGTATGATTGGTTATCGGAGATTTGAAAAGGAGCGATTCTTCACAGTATGTAGTAAATTGCCTCGAAATGGCACGGTTCGTGTATAAGAAAATGGGATTTGGGAGGTAAATAATTAAGAACTATTGCCTCAGATACAAAAATCGGGAGGATCGTTGACATTTGAACGCAAGAAAAGCTGTTGAACAGAATATTGATATAAAATAGCATTGCATCATACTGTATGATTCATACATTGAATAAAATTCTAAGTTGTAAGAGAATGAAAGCTCTTTCTTTTTGGCATCTACGGCGGATTCGAGATTTGTATAAAGTTTTGTCTTTTGTTTTCTGACTTACGGAGATGAATTCATCTAGTAAGCGAACCTTTGATACATGTTGTCGCCCTGAACCAATTATTGTTAGTTATAATCTCCTGTGGTAGTTCACGCATGCTCAGGTTCAGTTTCTAGAGCAGAAAGGGGAACACAAGCTTGTTGACACCAACAAGAACATAACAAGATAAGTTCGGTTTGTTTCGTTTTTGTATGGTTTCTTGTTGGGAATATATATCGCTTTCGAGATGATAGAGCTCAAAAAAAGAGCGCTCTTTGTGATTATTATTGGATCATTCTTTTGCGGTACGTTTTCAAAAGAAAAAAAATCGAAAGAGATCATTTAAGGTTTTGCGACGTGCCGCGTTGTGTACAATAAAAGACTGCGGATGCCTAAAGATCTTCTGAAAGACCTTGAGGATTCTACACCATCTAGACGAGGATCAAGGATGGGTTAACTTTCAAGAAATGCCATTATCCCTTAAAAGTTGACCCAAAAACAGGGACTCGGCTTACCAAAATGATAGAGATGATAAAAGAGAAGATTAAAGGGTTGAAAAGTAAGTTTAACATGAGTTTATAAGAGTTAAATTTTTTAAGGGATGCAAGACAATCAATGAATATATTTTAACTAAGAAGCATGTTATTTCTGATTAACGAGCACATATTATCTTTGAGATCATAAAATTAAATTCACCAACAACAAATTAAAAAGTCCGTTTTACCTTTCGAGCAGCGTAGAGATCCGCGAGGTCGTCTGTCTCCTCCTTGCGCCGAGAAAAAGAACCCATGGACTCGTCATCCATAATAGATGGTTCTTTGAAAGTCGTGGAAGCTTCGACTTGACGAATTTCTTGGAAATCCGAGTCATGAGTAACAGTTCTAAAAAATAAAAAAAAAATTTAAAAAAGGAGAAAAAGTACCTCATTCCACCGAAGCCCATCCCAAGACGAGCAGCTGATTCAGCTTTTTTTCCCGTAAGATTTGCTGAAGCTTTTTTCTGATCTCTTTCAATCTAAAAAGATATAATCAAAATTTTTATCTTTGAAGTTTTTACCTGTTTATAAGTCAATCGAGCCGCGGCTTCTGTAGAAAGAGAGGCTTCTCCAGCGTCCATCTTCTGGACGACCTTTATAAATGGTAAATATCTTTCTTAAGATTTCCATCATTTACCTTCTCTTCTTTTTCGACTCGCTCGGCAGCGGAAGATGCATTTTTAAATGCAGTTTTATCGACTTTTTTTGCACCTCCGAAAGCGCTCTTCTTTCCAGTTTTCTTCGCACCAAGCTATAAGGTTTTACAAAGTATATTTTAAATCTCTCATACTTTCGAAACTTTGACAGCTTTCACTGCTGGCTTCGTGGTAGCTTCCAGGTTCACTGATAATTTATCCATGCCGTTTGATACTTCAGCGAGAGTTTTTTCTGGCTCATGTGGTTTTTCGGTCACTATAATTGCTTCTTGCTTCACTTGCGCGGGAACAGGCGCTGTTTGCTTCAAGTCAGCATTGTCAAATTTACTAAAAATAGGTAAATTTCTATTTTGAAAGATTGAAATTCCAAACCCGAAGAAATCATCGTGTCGATTTTTCGCTTGTCCATCGTCGCCGCCAGTTGAAACGGCGCCAATATGTGTTTCTCCTGCGTACTTTCTGACCGCATCAAGAGCCAGCTTTTCAATTTTGCTCTTGTAAAGAGTAGCCGCACGGGAAGAATACTTCTTGGCCTTATCATCAGTGTCTCCGCCGTTAGCTCGGAAGAAAGCGCGAGCTTTAGCGTTACCACCGACTTGCATGCATCGAAGCTGCTTCCAAGTCCATGCTCCGTCGAGATCTAGTGCGAAAAAATAAGTGACTATTTTGGAGAAAGAACAGAATTGAATTCGCAAAGATGTTTTTATTGGAGCAAAAGTGAGTACCTGAGCTTCTGATAAAGGTCAAATGAGTGCCTAAGCTACGATGAACACCAGAACACTCGAGGCAAACGTACGCGCCATATGGAATTGTGCACCAGGAGGGATTCTTCGCGGGACAATCGAAACAGACTTTGTTTTCTGGAAGACTCTTCAGTTTTCGGAAAATCGTTTTCGTTGTTTCTACAGGGGCAACTGTATCTGCTGACATTCTAAGAGAAAATTTCATACAAAAAATGATAAGAAAAAGTAAATACACTTGTAATAGAAATAACTTAATAAATATTAAGTTATTTCATAGCAAAATAGAATTAAAAATTAGTAGAAACATTTTTTCATAATAAAATATTTTTAGAATAAATCTTCGCATCATACTAGGATGATCATAGTCTTCATATTTTTCATTTGATAATTTACTAAAAAGCTTTTTTGGACATAATATTTAATTCTTATTGAATAAGAGATCCTCTTCACAAAATTCTCCAAATGCTATCTTCTTCTTCTCTCAGAATCACAGTAGGAATCTCCCAAACATAAGGTTGAAAAAAAAGGCTCCGCCGGGAGCCGCCGGCCGGCCACATCACCAAAACTTTGGCGGAGCTCAAGCGCTCAATCGCGGTGTCTATTGGCTCGGCGCTCAAAGACTTTCCCACGGCAAGAAAAGCCAACAAACACTCCGCCAAACATTTCAGAACGCTAAAGTGAAAAAAGAAAAAGGATGAGATTTATATGAAAACAGAAGGAAAGAAATAATGATGAATGAGAGAATATTCAGCAATGTCACGAAATACTGGTTGGCATCCAGTTGGATTCTAGTGCTACTACTGTCAGTGACATCCATTCTTGTTATTATTCCAAGGTATGTTTGATTCTAGAAAATGGAAAATAGCCTGTGTTTATTCAAAACTCGAATTCAGTTCATTTTTCGACAATCCCGACAACATTCTGAACACTCTTTTCGTCAAATGGGCTTGGGGATGGACGATGTACTCGCTACTTCCCGCTGTTGTGGTAGTCAGCTGGGCGATTGGCGACGATTTCCGCCAAAACTCGATTAGAGCAGCTCTCAAAATTGTCCTTTTTGGAAGTACTGGATGGTTTTTAGGCACGCAATTGACATTCAAGATTGGAGATTACACAGGCACATGTGTCGACTCGAATTTAAGCGAAGTCAGGTAAAAAGTTATAAAAACACCGATGATATAGATCAATTCTAGCAGTTTTGGAACAAAACGCCTCTGTCGATCAAATGGCCACACGTGGGACTATTTCGACATTTCTGGACATACTTTTCTTCTCTCATGGAGTGTCTACATAATTATTGCCGAGTTATTGGAACCAGCTAGAGAATTTTTCAAGAAAACTCACTCATTTCTCCTCGAAGTTATTACTTTATTGGCGATTGTATGGAATGGTCTTTTAGTGATTTTATGGATCCTTATGCTTGGTAAGCGTAGATGACGTATCATAATCTAAAAAAACTTGTTCTAGTATCGACCCAGCTTTACTTTCACACGATCGGAGAAAAGATTTTAGCAAAATTTCTTGCTGATGTTTTCTTCGTTCTCTATCGACTAGCCGGTGAACTCGTGAACCGATTGTTGCCCTTAACAAAAGGAAGGAGTGGCGAATGTTTTATTTCTGAAACTAAACCAATCACTAGCAACAAAACTAAACAAAAGCATGAGAATGAGAACTAATCACTGATAACGCGTAAAATTGTATAAATATAGGACATCAATCACTGCCTCATCACCCCTCTGAAAGCCAAGAACTATTAGAATATCCACTGTGACCAGTATTTATTTGTCAAAATTCTTCAAGCAGCCTGCATTTGCTTCATAACGATTTTTGCTACAGTATTAAGTTTTTGCCTAGAATATTGAATTTAGAATGAGTAATCAAGGGTTTGAAGATTACTCGAGCTACTATAATCCGAACCAGTTTGGTCAAAATGATGGCTACCAAACGTCGCTGAACAGCCCGTACGATCAGCAACAACAAGCGTATCAGGCACAGCAACCACAAATGCAGCAACAGCCGCAAGCACCGCAAATGCATCAGCAGCCTCCAATGACACAAAGCTATGGACAAGCTCCAAATCCAATGTTTATTCGTTTGAAAGAGACATGAGAATGATAAATGTTAAGGAATTTCATCCCAAATCAGCAACTCGGAGAAATGGGCTTGCAAATGGGACAACAGTTTTTGAACCAGCACACCGACCAGCTTAAAGCAAAAGCCCAACGTAAGTCTGGTTTTCTTTTATCAGTAAATTTTAATTTGTTCAGAATATATTCCAACAACAAGACTTCGATATCTATTCGCAGTTGACAATGCGTACGTCGCAAGCAAGCTCAAATCCATCATGCTTCCATTTTTCAAGACGGAATGGCATACGAAATTTCAAAACGATGCGAATAACCCTGTTTGTCCAAGGTCCTCAGCAAATTTCAATATCAATTATTTAATATTTTTTGTAGAGACGATGAAAATGCTCATGACATGTACATTCCTGCCATGGGCTTTATTACATATATTCTTCTCGCTGGCTATAGTATCGGCCTTCATGGCGACTTTAGCCCAGAGCAACTTGGTGAATATGCAAGTGGTGCAACTGGATGGCTTGTACTCGAAGTTTTGGTCACTTTAATGGTCATTTTCTTATTACAGGTTTGCCAAATCAATTTCGACCAACGTCGAGCGCAATTTTCAGATTCAATCGGATCTCGGATACCTTGACATCATCGCTTTCGCTGGCTACAAATTCGTACCAATAATTCTTGCTCTTGTTTGTGGAGTATTGTCAAATAGCCATGCGGTATTTCTCGGAGCTCTTCTTTACGGCTGCGTTGCGCTTTGCGTATTCCTGGTCAGATCTTTGAAAGTCCGCGTTCAGTCAAATGCTGCTGCTGCTCATGGACAATATGCTGCTGGTGATACAAGAAAGTATGTAACAGAGAATCGAGTATAAGTTTCTATACTACATCCTCATCTTATTCTAAATGTAGCGACATTAACAATGAAACACCCCCATTAAATTGTCACATTCGAAGGAAAACCTGGTAAGCTTGAATAGTAAACAACTTCATGTACTGATGCGGCATCGAAATGATGACTTCTGTTTGGAAATAAGCATCGTATTTTCATCATTCATTAGTTTGTGTCGCATGTTTTTCATATTATTTTAGTCGTTTCTTTTTTAAAAATTTTTTAAGGCAATATCTGACGCTTGGAATTGCAGTTATACAACCGCTTCTGTGCTACGTGTTGACTCGCCATCTCTCGCCCTCAGAATAACTCGTCCCTGCATTGTTCCTCGGAGACACCACCTGTTTAAAAATATATTTAAAGCTGCTTCTTCATTTTTTTCTGTTGAAAACCCACACATTTTATCTATTTTTTTCTGAAATTTTATTAGAATAATTAACCCATTTTATATATCATTATCTTTATTATAAACCGCTTACGTGGTTGGTCGCAATTAATATATTTTAAAACGGACGTGCAATATTATAAAAATGTGAAGAGCTCAAAGGATATTTTTAGAGACAAACAATGAGTAAGAAAACAGATAAAAAAATTGCAGTTGTTCCTTTCCGAATGATTGTATTGGCAGCTGAGGAGTTAGACTTTAGTTTGGCGAATGAGGAAAAGCTGGCGATTATTTTGGTCAGGGATTTTTTGAAAACTAAATTCGTGGTTTTTTATGCGGGATAAGAAAAGTAAATATCTCTTTGAAGGCTGAAGACTTAACATACAGACTTCAAGTTCTCGTAACAAAAAGCAAGAAGCATGCAAATCGCTGCAGAAGAAATGTTTTACTCCCTGAAGACATCGACCAGAGTTTAGACGAATTCGGAGAATCGCCACTTCTCGCCGCAAATGAACCTGAAACTGGCGTGATTGCGTACGAAGGAAAGCCACTCTACTATCATATCCCGCAACCCATCAATATGAAAAATTTGTCTCTAGAAGATGGTCCCGCCATGACTTTTTCGCCACTGACGATGGAAAAATTTCCAATATTCGTCGACGGAAAGCCGACAAAGTTTTTGAAGGAAAAGTTCTTGACGTTTTTTTCGAGTAAAACTTTATTGATTCGTCGCTAGAACTTTTCTCAGAAACCGCCAAAAACCTTCCAGACGAAATCGCGTTATTAT
>Ga0115008_10004844_pt1 | contig 11182 bp, 10 predicted proteins | sample FraStrMetagenome_FD_87164 | JGI IMG/M metagenome (GOLD analysis project Ga0115008, IMG submission 87164) | Marine eukaryotic phytoplankton communities from Arctic Ocean - Fram Strait ARC3M Metagenome | ecosystem: Environmental > Aquatic > Marine > Oceanic | place: Fram Strait | collected...
CAGAGGGTGGGGGGGGGGGGGGGGGGGGGGGGGGGGGGGGGGGGGGGAGGGGGTAAGCGAAAGCGTAAAAGTAGTGGGCGACTACTACCCAGAGCTTTTGTGCGTACGTCCATAGATGCACAACAGCAAACTGCTTGCTTCTTTTAGGAGGACGTAGTGAACAGGGTAATAATTCGCATTTCTTCACCTACAATAGCTAAACCGTTCAGGAGTAAAACCTATGCTTTAACCGCGGTGTGCTGGGGGGGTAGTGGTTGTAGCGAAGAGGTGCTTCAGGTCGGTGTTCCTGAATCGAAGTATCTCATCTGGATGCTTAATTTTTAACCGAACATCAGTGCACGGTAAAACACAGTTAAGCTCGCGGCTGTGTTTGCGGATAGAGCCTGAAGGCACTTTGTGTGCAGGTCTTTTTTCTGTATATTGGCTGTTATGTAAACTAAAAATATCGCGGCACCACCATGCTGATAGAATGGTGGTGCCGGACACAGTGCAGTAGCTAACTTAGAATCTGCAAAATGTGAGCTTGGACTCCATTGGGATCGAGTTCGATATAAGCTGAATCACCCTGCCAGTTGTATTCGGTTGGGCGCTCGGCAAAGTGATCATACAATCGCAAGTTTAGCTGGCCGTTGAGTTGCAGCGATGTCTTCGGCAGTTGTAACGTGCCGGACTGTTTGTTTTCCCAGTCCATGTTGACCACAACGATAAAACGGTCACTTTTGTCAAAGTTCTGTTTTAAGTAGGCAATAATGTGGCTGTTACTACATGGTATAAATTCAATATTAAATGTCCGTTGAAAAGCGGTGTGCGTGTTTCGGATGTGATTGATACGAGCGATTTCTTTCGAAATATTACCGGCCGCATTCCAATCCCAGATCTTAAGTTGATATTTTTCGCTGTTGTTGTTTTCTTCTTTGCCGGGGAAAGGTTCGTGGTCCAGTGATTGATAGGCAGGTCCGTAGATGCCGACATTGGAAGAAAGGGTAGCGGCTAATAGATAGCGGCCGATGTAGGTCGCTCGGTTTCCACTTTGTAGGTCAGCGTGTAAAATGTCTGGTGTATTGGGCCAGAAGTTGGGCCAAAAGTAATCTTGGGAATCACCTTGGGTCAGCTCTTCGACGTAGGATTGTAATTCAGCTGCATTGTTACGCCAGGTGAAATAAGTGTAGCCATGGGTAAATCCGCCCTTGGCTAAGAAGTATTTGCGTTTAGGGCGTGTGAATGCTTCGGCTAAAAAGATTACTTCTGGGTGTTTGGCTTTAATGTTGAGTATGCACCAGCGCCAAAATTCCATCGATTTGGTGTGTGGATTGTCGACTCGGAAAACTTTAACGCCTTGCTCGATCCAGTATTCAAACACGGATTTTAATTCCTCCCACAAATTCTCCCAGTCATCTGTTTCAAAATTAATCGGTAAAATGTCCTGGTATTTTTTTGGCGGATTTTCTGCGTACTGTACCGTGCCATCCGGGCGCCAGCGGAACCATTGTGGGTGCTCTTTGACCCATGGGTGGTCGGGCGCGCATTGAAAGGCAATGTCAATTGCAACTTCTAAGTTGTGTTGCTGGCTCTGCTGCAGCAATTGTTTGAAGTCATCTAATGTGCCAAGCTCAGCTAAAATGGACTTGTGGCCGCCTTCATTCGCGCCGATCGCCCAAGGGCTGCCGACATCATCGGGGCCTGGTGTAAGGGTGTTGTTTTTTCCTTTTCTGAATTCGCGGCCAATTGGGTTGATTGGGGGGAAATAGATTATATTAAAGCCCATCTGCTGTATTTCAGGCAGGCGACGAGCGGCATCTGAAAAAGTGCCGTGTGTGATGCCGTCATCTGCGCAGGAGCGTGGGAAAAACTCATACCAAGCACTAAATGCAGCCAGTTCGCGTTCAATCAGAAAGAGGGAGCGTGCGCTGCATGTTTCCCACTCCCGCTGTGGGTACTTGCGAGCCAAATCAGTCACATATTGGCTGTACGCGATCTCGATGCGTTCATGGATTTTTGCATGGCTATCTCCTAAATGGCGCGCCCATTCTTTTAGTTTTGAGCTATCAGCTTGTGTCGCACGCGCAGCTGCATGTTCTAGTAATTCTGCACCAATGCGACACTCCAGATCTAGTTCTTGGCCTTCAGTGTGTTTTTTGGTAAATCCAGTCTGCCAGCTACTGTAATGGTCGACCAAACCGGAAATTTCATATTCAAAAAGTCCAATAGTATGGCTGGCGTAGTGTACCGTGAACTCATCATTGGGCAGCTCTTCCATTGGTAGCAGCTGCCATTCTTTCGTCCCATAGAGCCGTACGCGAAGTTCAAGCATGAGTAAGTCATGCGAGTCTGCAAAAGCGTGGGCATTAAACTGTATCCAATCCCCAATTACGCGTTTGAATGGGTTGCGGCCTGCGTCGATTTGGGGGCTGATGTGATCGATTACAACGCGGCTGGTACCGTTTTTTTTAGCAAGTAAAGGCATGAGGTTTTGTCGTTTTTGGGCTGTGCCGCTGGCAAAATAATGCTACTCTTGAAATACCGACGTCAGCGTTCTAAGTTAATGTAGTTGGTTAAATTATCGGGTTAGGCTGCTGTAAAGTTGACTTGTTTGTTGAGCGATACTGCTCCAACTAAACATTTCAACGGCACGTTTTCGGCCTGCGATTGCAAATTTCCTACGCTTCGCTGGATCTTCCATCAGGCGATTGATTTGATGTGCCAAGTCCTGAGCAAATGACTTCGGATGTAGTGGGTTAAACGGACTTTCCTTTTGTCGTGCCACGGGCACCAGTAGGCCTGTTTCGTCATGGATAACGACTTCCGGTATTCCACCTACCATGGAGCCGACCACTGGTGTTTCGCATGCCATCGCTTCTAGGTTAATAATGCCGAATGGCTCGTAAATCGAGGGGCAGCAAAAGACAGCTGCGCCAGAGTAGAGCTGGATGATGTCGCTTTTTCCCACCATATCGTCGATCCAATAAATACCCTCACGTTGCTTTTGAGCAGAGTCGACGGCTGCTTTCATTTCTTGTGCAATGGCTTCAGTGTCGGGTGCACCTGCGCAAAGAACAATATTGTAACCGGGGTGCATGTACTTAATCGCTTCGACTAAGTGAATAATGCCTTTTTGGCGTGTAATTCGGCCTACAAATAGTACATAGGGCTTGTCTTGTGGAATTTTGTATTTGCTGAGTACAGGACTGGCGTCGACCGGTTTGTATTCTTCGGTGTCGATGCCATTGTAGATGACGTGCACCTTATCCTGGTTAACTGAGAAATGTTTAAGGATGTCGTTTTTTGTGCCCTCAGAAACCGCAATGACCGCATCAGCCATTTCGAGTGCGGTGCGCTCAACCCAGCAGCTGAAGTCGTAACCGCCAGCCAGTTGTTCGCGCTTCCATGGGCGCAAGGGTTCGAGTGAGTGACCGGTTATTACTAGTGGAATGCCGTAATTAAGTTTTGAAACGATACCGGCTAAGTGTGTGTACCAAGTATGGCAGTGTACCACATCGGCTTGATTTCCGTCGGTGTTAAAATCAATAGCTCGTTGTGCGCTGTTAAAGATCGAATGTAAATGCTTGGGAGCCGAGAATGTCTCTGTGCCATCGGGGTAGCCTTTGACTTTCAGCGGAGAGTTGGGGGCGTTTTGATCGCCAAAGCAGCGTACATCTACTGTGACATCTTTTAACTTTGATAACTCACGTGTTAAGTATTCTACATGTACGCCCGCACCACCATAATTGTAAGGCGGATATTCATTAGTATAAATCAATGTATTCATAGATGAAGCGGTGTTTTGGCTGTGTAGGTTCGGGGGAAGCGTGATGCTTGGGCTAAATGCAAAAAAAAAGTACAATATTCTATTCACCTGTTTTCTCAAGGATTTTGTGCTCAGGTTGTCTCGGTTAGCTCGCTCGCAGTGCTTTCTGTCAATATCGCCTTCTGATCGATTCAAAACAGCGCTGTCGTTGCGATGTACAGCCGTGATTGCTTGCAATCTCAGTGTTACGCTTGCTGGCCTAAGTGCACACGGTTGATCAGCACTTACCACGCCGGTGATAAATCGGCCGTCTGATGCCGTCGGGCCCAACTGTGGTGCTGTAGTCATTTAACACTATCTGAGGGGCATTCAGGTTCTATCCGCCAAAGCTTTAGGTGGGCTAAATTTCGGAAAAATGGCTAGAGAGCTGTAAGTTTAAAGGGCTACGAACCGGATGGCATATGCGCGATAATGGATGGCTGTCGCTCAGTTAAGCAGGCGCCAAGCGTGTGTTAGTGGACGTGGCTGAGTATTAATTACTGAGTGCCGCTGCGGATGACTATTAAGTCTATTGCGCGCTGCAGAATAGACTTAGTAGTCATCCTCAGGTTCAGTCTTACGATAAAGGCATATGTCTTGGTCGCCGTAGTAAGCGATTAGAATGGCGCCTTCACCGGCGACCTGATCGAATAACTTGAGCATCATTTCCTGTTCACCCGGCCAAGGATAGACAAAGAAGACATCAACCTCCTCGATGTCTTGGTTCATGCCTTCGTAGCACGGCGCATGTTCGAGGCGCTGACCGAAGCTGTCATCGCGCTCTAGTTCACTGCCACCGAGAGCATCATAGCTGATAAAACCATCAGGAATGTAGCTGGTACATAGAATGTCGGCTGTAATTCCTTGATCGGCCAGTAACTGGACAGCTAGCTGCGTGAGTTGCGTCTCAATTTCAATACCGGTTGCTTGGTAACCCAGTAATGCTGCCAAACCTGTCGCTACGCCAAATCCGCTTCCCCATTCTACAAAAGTATTGCCCAAGGGCAGTGCCTGCTCAGTCACAAATTTAAGCGCTGCATAAATTTGTGCTGGTTCGCTTGGTACATAGCGAGGGAAACGCTTGTTTAACTCTTGGTCGTAAAATGCATCACAGCGGCGATCTGCTTCCGAAATAAAGGCTGCTGCGGCTAAAGAGAGCTGCGGCACTGTAGCAGAATAAGCGATGGGTTGATAAGGCACAATTAGAGCAGCAACTTGTCGGTAATAGAAGTATGGCTGTTAAGCTCAGCCGATGTGAACATAAAGCTAGTCCTTTAACTGCGATTGTGAATTTAGCAGTTGTTTTAGTGCTTCTTTTTTGTCGTCACCTAGTTTGGGCCTTAGTGGCTCTAAATGCGCTTCTTGCTCCTTATAGCAGCGGCACATATCTTGAGATTGCATGACTTGTCCATTAAATTTACCGCAAAATAGGCACAATTTAACATGCAGCTTTAATAAAAACTTACGTAGTGGCGGTAGTTTTTCATAGTCCTCCTTGGCTAAGGCATTGGAGACTTGTTTGCAGGTAAACATTATATATATCGATTTAGAGAGCGTCTTTGCCGGTCCAGTTTGCTTCGAGTAAAATTTTAAGTTGTTCGCGTGCTCGGTGTAATAGCACCCACAAGTAATTCGGACTAATTCCCATAACCTTACAAACTTCTTCAGTTGTTTGATCTTCCAGCACGCGCAGTACAAACGCTTCGCGAGCCGGTTGCTTGACTAGGGCGATACATTTTTCAAAAACAAGCCAGAATTCGCTGTTGTCGTAGTGCTTGCGTGGATTGAACTGCCAAGGGTCTGGATTGGTGGTAGCGATACCGCTATATCTAAACCAGAAACTTTCAATCAGGCCTTCATCCTCGGAGTCGATGTCGACTTTCTTCTCTTTCACTGCCTTACGAATCTGGTCGACAATTTTGTTACGCATTATGCCGCGCAGCCAGTATTTGATGTCGCGGCTGCCGTCGAAACGAGCGAGTGCTTTGATGCCTGCCAAAAAAGTGTCTTGAACGCAATCTTGCGCCGCTTCCGCATTGCGCAGTCGAGACATGGCAAAACCGTATAGGTAGTCGCCATAACGGTCTACCCAAGTGTCGGGCGGCGAAATTTCAACTGCATGTTGGTTTTTTTCTGACATGTTATCTATGAAGCTGATGGCGCATAAACTAGGCGAATACCAAATTGCCAGTTCGCGGTGTGGCTAGCGTTGGAGCAGTTTCATGAATTCATCGTTGTTTTTAGTCATGCCAAAGCGTTCAATCATAGTCTCCGCTGCATCCTCAATCTTTTGTCCAGCCAATGCCCGTCGTAGGAATTGTGAGGCATCTAGGCTTTTATCGGTGAGAAGTAACTCCTCTTTACGAGTACCCGATGCGTTCAGATTGATGGCAGGCCACAGCCTGAGTTCCGCCGCTTTGCGGTCGAGCACCATTTCCATATTACCTGTGCCCTTAAACTCTTGGAAAATGAGGTCGTCCATTTTACTGCCAGTTTGTACCAGAGCTGTACCGATTATAGTCAGACTGCCACCCTCTTCGCAGTTGCGAGCTGCCGAAAAAAGTTGGCGTGGCTTTTCTAATGCGCGGCTGTCGAGTCCGCCCGTCATAGTGCGTCCGCCTTTGCCGGAGGCGGCATTATAGGCGCGTGCTAGACGAGTGATGGAATCAAGCAGTAGTACCACATCTTTGCCAGCTTCCACTAAACGCTTAGCTCTTTCGATTGCGATTTCGGCCAGACGCAGATGATTGATGATTTCCTCATCATTTGAGGAGGCATAGATTTCAGCATTCACGCTACGTTTAAAATCGGTGACTTCTTCGGGCCGTTCATCAATCAACAGCACCAGAAGATGGCATTCAGGATGATTCTCTAGGATGCCATGCGCCATGTCGTGCAACAGAGTCGTTTTACCTGTGCGAGGTGGCGCTACAATTAAACCACGGGTGCCTTTACCTATGGGGCAAAATAAGTCCATGATGCGGGTAGTCAGGCGGCCGTCTTTTGACTCCAGTTTTATTTGTTCATCAGGCGCAATCGAGATCATCTGCTGAAAGCCGTAGCAGCCCTTGCGTTGTTCGAGCGTCATGCCATCCACTTTTTCGATGAAGCAGACTTTCGGATTCTGGAAACGATCATTGTGCAAGGCCTGCGCTTCAACATAGTTACCTTGTTTGAGTCGAAAGCGCTTGATCAGTTCGCGTGGGATAAATGGATCGGTCGGTCTTGTCTTACCATTGCGCGCTGGATCGATTAGTTGCGCCGTCTTGTTGGGCAGCATTTCTAAAATTCCCGACACTGGACCCTGCCGCTCATTCGGCTGTTCCTGTTGTGCTGGCTCTGCGCCTTCAATAACTAAATCCTCGTTGTCGGAGGGTTGCTGGGAAGCTGTGTTACTCATAAATCTGTACGTTGAAGCGATGTATATTAGGTCCGGCTAATGCATGCCTGAGTCTGAATTAGACTAGGTTCATTGTGGTGAACCAAAGATTAATTACGCAGGAGACGTTTGAGGACACGGATCGGGAATCGATCAACTTGAAAGTGTTCGTTGATGGCGAGATCGTTGCCTAACAGGCAGGCTCGCTCCGTTGACCGACATGCGATACTTCTATAAGAGCCAGAGATTCGAGGCTGTCAACGCCATTGTCGACCGGCTGGTTTGTAGCCGGTGACTGTTTAATTGGCATCAGCCAAAATGGCGTAACATAGCTGCGCTGCGATAGTCAAAGACGTGCTGCAATTGCTTGCGAATATACACTGTTTGAGCAATCGCTCCCAGCGGGCCGAACGGGACTACATAATTAACTTGATCCAAAAAGCGAATTCCAGCCGCAACTTCAGTAATTTCATGATAATGGTACCACATTTTGTAGGGACCTACCCGTTGTTCATCCACAAACGAGTGGCGCTCTTGAATATACTTTATTTCGCTGACCCATGTCTGCTTGCCAATTAGCGGAATGCCGACTCGGTACTCAATCAGTAAGCCATTGTACATCTTTTGTGGGACTTGCGTCACAATTTCAAAAGACATGTCGTCGGGTGTGATCAAATCTAAGTTTTTGGGAGAACTCATGAATTCCCAAGCTGTTTGCAGATCTGTTTTTACAATTACTTCCCGATTGATTTGATGTATGGTAGCCATTGTATATGATCGCAGTTCGCATAAAATACTTACGCAGTAATAAATTTGTAAGGTTGGGTCAGCGCCTACGTTTAACAATCAATGATGTACAAGTTAAAAAAAATACTAGCACACGCATTTCAAGATGAAGGCAACCGCTTATTAATGGTGTCTTCGCCGATTTTCATCATGCATATTTTGGCGCTTGGTGTTTTTTTTGTCGGCTTCAGTTGGATCGCTTTAGCTGCAATGTTGTTTACTTATGTGGTGCGAGTTTTCGCATTGACGGCAGGTTTTCACCGTTATTTTTCGCATCGTTCATTTAAGACGAGCCGTATCTTTCAGTTTGTGATGGCCTGGGTTGGCACCTCCGCTGCACAGCTGGGGCCGATGTGGTGGGCCGCTAATCACCGACACCATCACCAGCATTCGGATCAAGAGGCGGACATTCATTCACCGGTCATTCGTGATGCCTTTTGGGCACACATGGGGTGGATCTTGTGCCGGGCATATGGATCAATTCAGCATGATCGCATCAAGGATTTAAACAAATACCCGGAACTGCGTTTTATCGATCGTTTTCATGTGTTGCCGGTACTTTCCTTAATCATTCTTTTATTTGGAGTGGGCGCGGGACTGAACTTTTATTTTCCTGCATTGGGGACCAGCGGGATGCAAATGGTGATGTGGGGCTTTTTCTTAAGTACTATTTTGGTCTATCATGTGACTTTTTGCGTGAACTCAATTACCCACATCATAGGCAACAAACGTTTTGAAACCAACGACGAAAGTCGTAACAGTTTTTGGGTGGCGCTACTTACTTTTGGGGAGGGGTGGCATAACAATCACCATCGTTGGCCGCTCTCTGCACGACAAGGCATGTATTGGTGGGAGTTTGATCTTACCTTCTTATTGCTACGCGTATTGGAAAAAATTGGCTTGGTGTGGGATCTTAAAGTATATCCGCAGCATATTTACCAAGAGGCTGCTGCAGGGCGAGTAGAAGATTGATTCCGATGCCTGACTTCTGGATTTCATTGTTTGTGCTTGGTTTTTGTGCGGCTAGTTTGGCTTATTTATTGGCTCGGCGGCTGCGCGTAATGGCTTTAGTCGATACAGTCTGGACCGCTGGAGTCGGCCTAGCGGCAATCACTTATTTGTGGGTGCATCAGCTCGAGACTGCGCAGGCTTATCTGGTGGCTGGTGTGATCGGGCTTTGGTCACTACGGCTGACTTACCACTTATTACGTAATCGAGTACTGCCAGGGCAAGAAGACCCGCGCTACGTGCATTTAGCCCGTTACTGGGGTGTTACTGCTGCGCGTAATTTTTATTTTTTGTTTTTAGCCCAGGTATTATTTGTAGCACTTTTTGTTTTTCCAGTCAGTATCGCCATGCGAGCTGAGCAGTTGGGATTGTGGGATGGTGTGGGTGTGGCGGTTGCCTTATTGGCACTGTTTGGAGAATCGTTGGCAGACCGTCAATTGGCGCAGTTTCGAAGCGATCCCGTGCGACGCAGGCAGGTTTGTCAGACAGGATTATGGCGCTACTGTCGCCATCCAAATTACTTTTTTGAGTGGATGCACTGGCTTAGCTATGTTTGCTTCGCGATCGGCGCGCCAGCTTGGGCGCTCAGTTTTGTCGGGCCGATTGCCATGTATTTGTTTCTTCGCTTTTTGACCGGTGTGCCGCATTCTGAGCGTTCCTCTTTATCTCACCGCGGAGCTGCCTACCGTACTTACCAACAAACCACCAACGCATTTTTCCCATGGAAACCCCATCAGCCAAAAAACTAGTTGCCAGTTCCGCCGCAACTCAGGCAGCAGTACCACGCATGAGTGTGAAGGAGCGCGTATTTGTGCGTCTGCTACGCGGCTTAAAGGGGGGGGCATTGCAGCTAATTTTCCCTAGCGGTGCTAGTGTGCGAGTCGGCGCTGCTAATGATGATGCGCCAGCGCAACTATCGATTGTCGATACGCGCTTTTTTAAGTTGGTGCTTTCTGGTGGTAGTGTCGGTTTTGGAGAAGCCTACGTGGCAGGCTATTGGACGACGGATGATTTGACAGGCTTGTTGCATTTGATGGCACAAAATCAGCAAGAAGTGGGGCGTTTACGGCAAGGGTTTTCTTGGTTCGCTCAGCGTGTTAATCAGTTGTATCATCGTGCGCGGCGTAATACGCTGGAGCAGAGTCGGGAAAATATTCAGCAGCATTATGATCTAAGTAACGATTTTTATGCGACTTTCTTAGACTCGAGTATGACTTATTCCAGTGCGTATTATGGCGGGCGAAAATTGTCGTTGGAAGAGGCGCAATGGGCCAAAGTTGACCGGATGCTCGATTTGGCTGAAGTGGGGGCCGGAGATTCAATTTTAGAAATTGGTTCAGGTTGGGGCGCGTTGGCAGAGCGTGCGGCGCTGCGAGGTTGCCAAGTGAAAACCATTACACTCTCTCAGCAGCAGTTGCTGTATGCTCAGTCACGCTTCGAGCGTGCGGGCTTGAATCAGCAAATTGAAATTGCGTTGGAAGACTATCGCCATGTGGCTGGCGAGTTTGACGCAGTCATTTCCTGTGAAATGATTGAGGCGGTTGGCCGTGAGTATTTAGAAAGTTATTTTCAGGTTATTCAGCAGCGTCTAAAATCTGGCGGTAAAGCTGTCGTTCAAGCCATTACGATACCTGATGCGCGCTATGAAGCTTATAGTCGCGGTTGTGACTGGATTCAAAAGCATATTTTCCCAGGCGGGCACTTGCCGTCACCCGCAGCCATTAAAGGCTGCGTCACTGCTGCCGGTGCCATGCGAGTGGTCCAGATAGACGGCTTTGCTCAAGACTATGCGACAACGCTGAACGAATGGGCGCAACGCTTTAAACAGCAGCATGCGGCAATTACCAAGTTAGGCTTTGATGCTGAATTTTGCCGTAAGTGGAATTATTATCTAAGTTACTGCCAAGCGGGATTTCTTACTGAATTGATCGACGTAAAGCACGTGGTACTACAGCGCGATTAAGTACGCCCTCCGCGCCAGATCGGCGGATTTAAATAATTCTGCGTGAGGCTTCGGCTTGGTCACGGTTACGCAAAGTGAGTTCGTGCTGAGGTGTTGGCCGGTCGAAAATCTTTAGCTTTTTCTTGAAGTACAGTTGGCCAGCTTGCCACAAAATACGCGGCATGCTGTTAAAAGCAGTATCCATTGGGTGTCGTAGCGTGTGGCGTAGAATGTCACTACTAGTGAGTGGATGGCCAGATCCCTGCAGCCATGTCTTGATCAC
>Ga0115008_10004850_pt1 | contig 11177 bp, 12 predicted proteins | sample FraStrMetagenome_FD_87164 | JGI IMG/M metagenome (GOLD analysis project Ga0115008, IMG submission 87164) | Marine eukaryotic phytoplankton communities from Arctic Ocean - Fram Strait ARC3M Metagenome | ecosystem: Environmental > Aquatic > Marine > Oceanic | place: Fram Strait | collected...
TTCTGGCTAGTCAAAAATTGATATTTCTTTTAAAGTTCAACAGACATGTGCCCGTAGCTCTCCTGTCCCTATCACCAACTTCTACACTCTCAGCGCGTCGACTGACGACGAGTATAGCGCTTCAATCGTTGCCAAATCCAAAACAAGAACCGGGAAAGAAAATCACTCTCTGGTCGAAAGTCGGTCCTCATGTGCGACCTCTGCCTGGAAAGATGAAACAAGGACTTGTCAATTACACGTCAGACATTGACATGTCGCGATATCAGAATTGGCCGATGATTTTGGACCCTTTTAGGAAAATCATCTTTACTGGACTAGTGTTCAAAAAGATTGGCAGCGATATCGTCCATGGAATAAAACATCTTGGAAGCTCGTTAAAACTGTTCTGGTTGAACTCAAAGATTGGATGCAAGATTGCTGTACGCATTGTTAAAGGCGAGCAAGTATCTGCCATCGAAAGGAATCGAATGAAGAGGGCACTTGCTGATATTTTTCTCATGTTTCCGTTTTCGATCTTTGTCATCATACCTGGAGCAGAACTGCTCATTCCCGTAAGAAAACTCATCTAAAGTTTTGACTAGCGAAATTTTAGGTGTATTTGAAAATCTTCCCTTCCGCAATGCCCAGTTCGTTTGAAACTCTTTCGCAAAAAGAACAGAGGTCGATTAAGCAAACTCAAGGTTCAGTAAACATGCGAGCGAGGTCTTATTTGAAACTTCAGCTCGTCTTGATTTGGCATCATTTCTTCACGAAACACTGAATGAAGTTCAAAAAAAGCAAAAGGCTGCAACAAATGCAACCATGACCGAGTTCATGAAGTTCACAAAAGAAGTTCGCAACGGAGATCGGTGGATCACCAATAAAGACATTCGCCGCTTCGCTCCGATATTTCAAGAGCATTTAACTATCGAGCAAATGGACAGAGCTACACTTGATGCACTTTGTAAAATTTTCAAAGCAAATCCAGGTATTTCATAGAAAGTAAATTTAATCAATCAAATTTTAAACAAGCGAAGGAATTTCAAGACATAGGTAATATCTGAATACTTACAAGAACTCTCAATTCTTCTAAAACCTCAATTTCCGTAAAATAATCATCATTTTAGTAAAGCAGCGGATGTCAGGTGCTCATGGTGAATTCACACAATCTACTCAGCTTATCCGCCTCGTTCTCAGAAAACGTCTTCACGAGCTCAAGTACCAAGATATCGAGTGGCTTGAAATAGTAAACGACGGGAAGCGAGGAATCGCGTCAATTCCTGTCGAAGATCTTCAGGATCTCAATCGAGATCGAGGAATGAGAGCAGCTGGGCTTACTCGAGAACGTCTTGAGAGGCAATATATGGACTGGCTTGAGCTTGCGCATGATCCTGTAATATCGGTAAGAATCTGTCAGTGATGTTTCCTCTGAACATATAGAAACAAATATTCGAAACCTCAGATGTTCTGCTGGTGTTCATCAGATGTTAAAATTCTTCTAGGACTCATTGCTGGCATACACTCGTATTCTGTACATGCCGAAAACACTACCTAAACTCACTACTGCTATGGAGAAATCTATCGACAAGAAGAAACCAAGGCGCAAAGACGAGATTAAAGTCGAGCAAGAGAATGTCGATCCTGCACCGGAGCTTGTCGATACCGCTCAAGTCGATGATGAACGCACTAAGTTTTGGTTGAAAAAATTCAAATTATCCACTGAAAGGGCATATTTGTCAACCAATTTAAGCTATACGAACGCGTCTCGAGCATGAAAATAACACTAGCTGACGTTGAAGCAATACTAGAATCGATAAAGGAGACAAAACGACTTCTAAAACCATTAGCTGCGACGAAAGACGAGCTGCTAGAAGGGGCCCAAAGGAATGATAGAGACTTGGATGACGACAGGATAGAGCTGCTAAATCCAGCAATTGTCAAACAAATAGGTGATGCAGCTTCCAAAATAAGCGACTTCATAAATTACTAGAAAAACTTAACTTCAAAGCTGAATCAACTGCTTCGCGGATAAGCGCAGAACCAGGAGATGTTGCTGTCGAGGCAAAGTTCTTGTCGAAAGCACTTGCTGCTCGAGGTGTCACAGAATACAAAATCGGAAAGGTAAAGATATGTTAAATAAAAACATCTTCATTCTTCAAGATCGTGCCACTTTTGACGATAAATGCAAAATTTGTTGAAAACAACATAGAAAAACAGGTTTCTTGCTTGGTGTTTTTCTTATGCTTAATCAATTTACAAATGATATAAATCGCTTTACATTGTAAAGTTTACACTAAAGCCTTTAAGAAAACCGCTAAAAATAAAATCAACGACTTTTATTCAATTAATTTTATAGATTCTTCGGTCAATGGATCAAGATGGCGACGGGGAAATATCGCTCGACGAGCTGGAGTTCTTCGTAACGAGGATTAAAGAAGAAATATCTTCGGATAATTCTGGAGATTGTACAAAGGTAAAATCAAGACTCTTGAAAGAATGCCTCTTTAATAACCATTCTTTAGCCGCCACTTGATATCGGACAGGCCGTAAGTGCTTTACCGGTAGGGTCTGAATATTGTGATCAAATGATTGCGACACATGTAATTAGCTTGTCGTGAATCTTTTTGTTTTTCTTCATTCTAACAATCAAGAGATTTTTTTATTTTAACAAAAATAAAAATATTTTTCATCGTCCTCCCAAACGTCGAATTCTTTAACTGACCAAAAATTTATAGATACTGGACATTCTCTCAAAGCCTTCGCGACAAGCAGAAGAAAACAAGAGTATATCTTCAGATTCCAACCTCAACCAGACAGTCAGCAAAACTCCTCCCTCTGATAATAACCAGAAGCCAGACGATAGCCGTCTCTAGCATATTTATACTTTTTCATATGCCCTCTTCTTTTCTACTCAATTCATTTTGTACCATTCAAAATAAGAGAATTAAAGCTTCAAAATTGAAACTATTCTTTAAATTCTTAGTAAGTCTCAACTGTTCTTATCTGACTTCTAGTTAAATTTCTAATTGATAAAAAGGTTAAACAAAGCAGAATTCTCAATGAATCAAAAAGACTAACATCGAAAAATCTCTGTATCCGGCTTGTTCCAAAACAACAAAAAACAATTGTTTCTGACAATAAACTATTCATATTTAAATGTAAAAAAAAATTGATTTATTTCTTAAGAAAGAAAAAATATAAAAAAAGTAGCGCTTTGAACTACAGAGAATAACATGATCGAATCGGCCACTCCGCTTGTACAGGCGACGCTTGGTACGATGTTTACTTGGTTTGTTACTGCACTTGGCTCAGCACTGGTGCGTTTTTTACCCGTAGATTCCTTCAAAATTTAATTTCATGAATCATCTTTTCCATCTTTTAACATTGTTTAGGTATTCTGTCTGCCTGGCGCTTCCCGAATTGTGTTCGATATTGCATTAGGCTTTTCCGCCGGAGTGATGCTCGCCGCATCATACTGGTCCCTCCTTGCTCCAGCTATCGAACTGAGTGAAGGGTACGGCAGCTTTGCAATTGTGCCAAGTCTTGTTGGTTTCCTTCTTGGTGGTCTGTTCGTGTGGCTGTCTGATCGGTTCCTGCCTCAAGAAACTGTAAAAATTCTGAGCAGCACGGCGGACGGATCGGATGGAGGTTCCTTCTCGAGCCAATCTGACCTGCCGCTCAGTGGTGAGTTTTGTACTGAGAAGGATCAAAATCCGCAAAATGATACCTCAAGGGCAAGGAAAAGAAACATCCAGTCAAATTTACCTGAAAAAGGTCATTAGCAAGAAGCATGAAGAAACCTTATTCAAATATATTAATTCAAAATATAAAATAACTTTTGGCATGCATAATTAGCTTGAAGTTTTTTCATCAATTAGATTATTAGACACATTGATTTGGAGCGTTGATTCTTATTTTTTCTGATTAATTTTTAATTATTAAAATGTTCGAGGTGGAACATTTTGAGAAGTAATTATTAGGTTCAATTATTAAAGTTCTTATTTTACTGTATCTTTAGCTACTATTCTCGATATTGATGGAGGTATTTAAAATATTATGATAATCGGAAAACGCAAGAGGGATTACTTGTTCCATAAATTTAGAAAAACTTGATTATAGAGATCGGTTGGACGCGATTTTCGATCGCTGATCAACGCTTATTAATACTTTCAGATGCTGCAGATTCCAGAGCTCCTCTGACACTTAAACAGCGTAACGAAGAACGCCAAGATCGTTCGAAACGAATCGCGCTACTAATTCTTGCTATAACTATCCACAACATCCCCGAAGGTCTCGCCGTGGGAGTCGGCTTTGCGACAGACAATTTCCAAAATGCACGGAACTTGGCTATCGGAATTGGCATTCAGGTAAGTATCGAAAGCATCACATGGTGCTTATATTTCATTTAAGAATTTCCCTGAGGGATTAGCTGTCTCGTTACCTCTCAGAGCTCAAGGAATGAGTCCATGGAAAGCATTTTTTTGGGGACAGTTGTCTGGGATGTTTGAGCCCATTGCAGGCATTCTTGGCTGTCTTATATCCTTGCAAGCAACTTTTATCCTCCCATACGCCCTCGCGTTTGCTGCTGGAGCAATGGTTTTTGTTGTGATGGATGATATTATCCCAGAAGTTCAGGTTTATCAAAATTAATAATTGAGGCCTTAGTTCTTTTTAGACCCGTGGCAATCATAGAGCAGCATCTTGGGCCGTCATGATAGGGTTCTGCGTAATGATGACACTCGACGTCACCCTCGGCTAGCTCAATCTGGCGGCAAAATGCAGCCTGTCTTTATCCTCCATGATTTCAAAACCTATTCCTAGTGCAATATTTTATCTCAACGCGCAACGATCTCTTCAATCGAGAATCTTGTTCTGTTCATGTAAATATATACAACTGATTTACTTTCGTTTTCGTTCTCTTCCTTGATTTCAATACGATCAAAACTCGTTTTTCCTCGCAAGTTACACTGATTTCCTCTTATACCGCTTCACCATAAAAGCTGGAATTCAAATACTAATCTGTTACCAGTTTCTATTAAGAATATATAATAATTTATTAATTAAACACATTTTATGCAAATTTTAATGTCCCAAAGTCGGCATGACTATCATGCTCACAAATCAAGCATTACTTTATTCTAAATTTAAGATTAAGACATGTTTCGAAAAAGGCTCCTTTCATTATTTTCCGCTTCAAGCAGAAGGTTGGGTGTTTCTGAAAGTAATTGTAGTAACTGGGCGAGTATTCATGAAGCGAGATCAATGCTTATAAAAAATTTGACTGGCGAGCCTACTGCGGCTAATATGAATGGGACGTCAGGAAACGGAATTTAATTTAGTTAGACTTGAGAAAATTCTTTTTATTTTATCTCGATAAAAAAATAATCGCAAACCGTCATAAGAGCCTATTTCCCCAGCAGACTCAAAGTTCAGCACAAAAGTTCCTTTGAGCGATACTTCCTTTCCACTTCGTCTGAAATACCGCACACACGCTGGAGGAGTGCGCATTGGAAGAATTCTTGAAGATTTGGACACACTGGCTGGCATCGCTAGTTATAAACATAATTTATCTTTGGCTCGGTGATAAAATCTATCGTGAAACACCCACTTCAAAGGAATCACGGCGAAATAAGCGTGGTAACGATGAGGGCTTCTTTGCCAGTTACGAATCCACTGTCCCAATTAAGGTTCCTACTGGATCGATTTTTTGAAGCTTTATAAAAAAAGAGCGATTGCTTTAAATTGTGAAATCGATTCTCTTCTGACATCATTTTCTCATAAAAACAGTCAGCGAAGCATAAAAATGGAACCAATTGTAGGCAAATTTCGATAGAGACAATATGTGTTCACTCTCACCCAAAAAATCGACAGTGAGAGCGCGGATACCGCTCTCCGATAGAGATTTCTTCCAGCGTCTCAAATACCGGCTTGCTGATGAGCATATTAGAACTGGCAGGATTCTCGAAGATTTTGGCAAGTTTTAATTGTTGTTTGTAGTGTTAGCATTTGCATGTTTGAAATCAATTATCGTGTTAACAGCAAGCATAGATAAAACAGCTAACTTTAACATGCAATTTAACAGACAAATTTGAAAGAACATTTAGTTTAATTAGAGAAATTTCAAGCAAATGATATTCTTCAGATTCGCTTGCCGTTGCATGCTCATACAAACACTGTAGTTCTCTGGCAGGTGATATTTTTGTGATGGTAAATTACCATTGGTAATTATGCGCTTTGGACACGCGCGCTTGTCACTTCTTACAAAAACTAATTTAAATTTATAGCGTTGTGTTCAATCGAGCCTGACGCTTTTTATGTTTTCTACAAAGATTAATAAGAGCTCAATCTACCACTTATTTTGTTGTACACAAAACTCATGTATAAAAATACGTTAAAAGAGAGAAAATGGTTGTTTTCTGATTTTATTCTCAATTGATGAATTATTAATGAAAGAAAATATTTATATCACCATAAAAGGCAGTTGATGGAAAAGTTCCATTATCAATAGTGACGGCTTGTGTTGATGAAATCAGCTTTTTTCCCGAGTACTTCGAGCATTCTGCGCGCAACGACGATCTCATACTGAACGGAGAAGTCGTATGGGTTGGCCGATCATCGATGGACGTCCTTTGCTCGCTAGAAAACGACAAGGGTCAGCCTCTAGTACAGTCCCATTTTATAATGGTTGCTCGTTGTCCGCAAACTGGAAGAGCTGCGCCAGTCGTGCCACTAAAACCAGAAACAGAGGCAGAAATAAAGAATTATGAATTGGCGGAAAAACTGAATAAGGTAAGTATATATTCTCCTCTTTTTCGTCTACACGTCAATGATTTGATATTAATTTTAATTTGTGGCATAAAAAATTGATAGTTAATAAAAATAAATGAAAAAATAATTTATTAGAAAATTGATGATTCAAGATTATTTAATAATGATGATGATTCTGGTACTGTTGCTTGCATTTTTGAAATATTTCTTGGTATTAATGTCCAAACAAATTCTGAATTAATAAAAGCGTGCGGCACATCTGCATGCTCACATGTCCTGAAATAAGACTTTTCATAAAATTTGAATAATTTGTTAAGTATCGAAAGAAAGCAGACAATTTGAATGTTTTCAAACTACGTCCAACTGAGGAAGAAATGTCTCAAATCCATGACAACTATCTACAAACAGCAGATCAAAAGCACGAGCTTGGGTCAAGGAGTCTTCCTGACAATTCAGTCTGGATGAAAAATACAAAGCTAAAGTCGATTCTCATTTGTCAGCCTGAATCAAGAAACATTCACAATAAGGTTAATATTTCACATTTTATAAAACAAAATTATACATTTTTATGATTAATTTATGACGATTTTGTAGATCTTTGGAGGATGGTTAATGAGGCAATCGCTTGAGCTTGCGTGGTCTGTGGCTTGCACTGTGTCGAATGGAAAGCACAGGTAATTAACTTACGTCATTTTTAGGATGAAAAATGTACATTTTAAGAATAATCTTCATTGACGATATACTTTTCAAAGCTCCAGTGGAAATCGGCTCAATTCTCTTCCTCCACTCGCAGGTCATTTATTCCGAAGGAAACAAGTTCCAAGTTCGCGTCCGTGTTGAGAAACGAGAACATACGAACATCAACGGGCCAGGGGTATTCACCAACGAAATGCAACTGACTTTCGAGGCTGAAGACGATGTTCCAAAGGTAGGAAGATACGCAAGAAAACACATAGAGAGCGTTTAGGTGATGCCCGAAACCTATGCGGAGTCGATACTGTTCCTCAGCGGCCGCCGACACTTTAAGCTTCACAACAAATAATTTAGCTATAACATTCTCAGGATTCAGTACTTACATGACAGAAAATCCAACTTGTTCCATTTAAATTCTTCAATTGTTTTAGTTAATCAGATAATATCTAAATTAATTAAAAATGCTCTAATTCGCAAATTTTAAGACTGATAATGAATGGATAATGATCCTGTAATAAGTCCATATTTTTCCGTCCAACAAAACTTTCAGTAAGTCTGTCCACACGTGAAATAAGCTCACTCCTTCTTTAGAAACTTATCAGTACAGTACCCACCAGTTGGCCGAGCACGGCAACATTACTACTCCGAGAGCGCAGCTGGTCCCCCAAGTAGAAGAAATAGCGTTGGGGGAGATCTTTCTGATCGCATATCAAAACTTATCGCTGACAACAATTCTATAGTTGGTGAAAAGTAAGTGATCTTTAGATCTATATCTCCCGAATTAAAAAAATTCAAAGAGCGCAGCCAAGCTCAAAGCCATCTGATAGAAAACGCGTTACAAAGGGGCCATGGCGTTATGAAGAGCGCATTCAGCAGCTCGGCTACCAAGTAAAAATAATAAAATTATTGCTAAAATCGCTCATATTTTCTTAGCCAAACTCCGGCCATCCGCGACAGCCATCAAAAGTAAGAAGAAATTCACTTCCTGTTCATCCTCTTGGCTTCAATAGAGAGATATTAAGGTATTTTTTTTTATTTAATCGGAAGAGAAACAAATTTTACAAAATACCTTATTTGTACTATCTATAAGCTATTTTTACAGGCCCTACCCAGTGCACGACTTTCCACAGCCCAGATCAGTGACGCGAAGGGCCTCACTGCCAACGGCTCCTGCTTTAGTTATGTCGCAAAAAAGTCCTCAAAACTGTGAAATCTCCTGGCGAGTCAACATGAGCAGGTTTTAAATACCAAAAAACCACCAGATCGTCACTTATTTGTTTTTAGTTTTTCTCAACAAGCACGCCCGAGCGTCATTTGCGAAAATCCGATCTACAGATCGAACAAGAAAGAACAGGAGAAGCAAGCCGAAGAGCCGATGAATGTTGATAGCAAATCTGATGACGAAGAGGTCGATATAATTGTCGTTGACGAGGAGGATCCTCCGATGCAAGCCTATAAAAATCATGTTGTGTAGTTACCCTGTACTTTCTTTCTTAATTATTCTTTAGATCTTGCCATCGATAGTAACACCGATTGACCATCCAATGTCTGTGATTAAAAGCATCCCTCCTGTGTCTTCTGAAGACGATCCCTCACTAGGTTATCAGTCTATCATGGTGTGATATCAAAATTTATTCTCTTCATTCTCAAATTAAAATTCTAACTCGAATCTAGCATTCGGAGAAACAAGCAGTGTCATCAAACCAACAACAACAATAACAAACGCAAACAAAACAGCGGGCATCAACGCAGAAGTTATCAGCGCGCTTCAAGAGGTTGAATATCGCGCGAAAAAGACTGCAGAAAATTGCGGAACCAGCGAAAATCGCCGTGAGTTCAAAAATATCTTTTAAATGCGTTTGATTGCATTCTGCTTAATAAAACTCGAACTCTCAAATTTGATCTTGTTTACTAAAATGTCTTAGAGGACACCGGAACAGTAAATTTTGTTGGTGACGGTGCAGCCCGCAAGCCTGTTTTATTCAACCCGATCCCGGATGTGGACGCGAACACGGCCGCAGCGGTTCAAGATGCAGAAATAGACAGTGACGATGAAGATACTCGCCCGTATAAGTGCACTCATTGTAATAAAGGACCGGATCGCAAATGCATTTTTCAGACTTTTGATGTCTTTTGGAATAAAATTGACTTATTTTTTAAAAAGTCATTCACCTCATCTTTTAAAAAATGACTAGTTATCCATTCACAGGCTTCCGAATCTCCGGTCATCTTGCTCGACATATGAAATCTGATACTCATCTGAGGTAGATGCTATTGCTTTATATATTATCTTAAAGCTGTTTCTAACTAGGCGTATGCAAGAACTTGTTGAAATTCAAGGAGGGCCGATGTTCGAAGCACAACAAAGGAGACGCTTCAACGACGATGCTACACAATTCGATGAAATGCAAGAAAACCCGCATTCAAGCGCAATGCAACTGCCGATGCCACTCGCTGTTCAGCCACCAGTCTCATTTAACCCGGCTGCTCTTCAGGTATTGGTCCTACTTTTTAAATTGTTATTTCTCGAGAAAATTGACCAAATTATTGACCAAACATAGACTGCCTTATTGCAAAGCCATCTTAAAAATTTTACCCAACCGTATGAAAAAAACTGGATGCAAAACTCCTGTGAAGGGATACAAAACTCTCGGAGATATCCCAATCCGGAAGAGTCCAACAAATTTTCGACTTGGAATTGAGGCCCAGATTTATGTCACACACGTATTTTTATATCCTTCTTTATGCGAGAATCACACACTCTCTGAAGAGGAGGATGAGGAGAATCAGCAGCAACGTAAATTTAAATGTGATATTTGTGATATTGCCTTCAGATTTCAGGTATTTTTTGAGTTCTTTTTCAGCAGTAAATTATAAAAAAATTCCCACAATTAAGACCTGGAAAGGTTGCTTTAGAATTTCATAGAAAAAATTCTTATAGGGTCACTTGGATCGACACAAACGTTCAACTGCCCATATAAGCATGCTTGAAGCTGGTGCTTCTGCAGCTCAGAGAAGTGATATTGACTCCCCGCCGCTGCAACAACAACAAATTCAACGAGCACTAGAAGCGAATGCTGCAGCGTCTCTGTTTTCTCAATTCGGGTATTTACCCTGGGCAGCTGGGTTGTAAACCGACAGACCCTTTTCACTGTCGGTTTTTGTCGGTCGGGCCGAGGGCCCGAAAAAATTTATCGGTTTTTGTCGGTTTTTATCGGTTTTTGTCGGTTTTTTTGTAGGTTTTTTGTCGGTTTTCCGAAAATGTTTTTTTTATCAAAAATCTCATTTTTTCATATCTATAAAAATTTTTTTCTTCAATGTATACAGCCCCGAAAATATAAAACGACTATTTGAACAGAAATTAACTGCAACACACACTGGAGAACCAGGATTCCGAACCATGGATCCTTCAAAGGTTCTCAATATTTTTAGAAGATCAGATTCTGACCATCTGAATAAGAAGCATATTGTTTCAAAATGTGGTAAACGACGTTTTTAGGTAAATCATGGGTATTTCCATTCTAGCTCCGAGAACAAGCACTTAATACTCGCATAATATATATCTTTGGAATCCCGAAGCCCAAGTTTTAGGCCTAAATTGGCCAATGTGACAATTTGAGTGGAGAGTTACGTCTCTTACGGAAGTCTCTTTCAAGATAAATGTTGTGCCTTGGCGCAAAAATTTTTCAGAAAATCACACTGAAAACCATAAAATTAGTTCTCAAAACCGACAAAAA
>Ga0115008_10004852_pt1 | contig 11173 bp, 8 predicted proteins | sample FraStrMetagenome_FD_87164 | JGI IMG/M metagenome (GOLD analysis project Ga0115008, IMG submission 87164) | Marine eukaryotic phytoplankton communities from Arctic Ocean - Fram Strait ARC3M Metagenome | ecosystem: Environmental > Aquatic > Marine > Oceanic | place: Fram Strait | collected 2012-06-18
CAATAAAAATGAATCTTCTCTGATGAGAACTTCTCAATTGTCCATCCAGCCGAATGTATTCCTTGTATGGACTTTGGAGTAAGTAGTCTCAAGTACAGACCCTACGTAGGCTGGAAGATCCTACGTACTTATATGATTTGTCTTGCATGCCTGCTGCGACATTTTTTTGCGTCGAGGCGTTTTCTTTCCACTCCGACTGAACAGCTACTGGACTGACTATGGACAAGACTTCGAAAATGGTTCGAGCAAAATATTCCAAAAATCTTGATGTAGACGTTTAAACTAATCCTCACGCTATCTCTGGATAGACCATGATAGGATGCACCTGAATCTTTAATTTCAGTGTAAAATATGGACTGGCGGTTGAGAAAAAGCAGTTCGAAACTAGTCCATCAATGGACTGTGTAGTCCGCGACTGGACATAAGAATTAAGGAACCACTCTAGCGAGGCTATAAATATTGCAGCTAATGATGTTGAATCCTAGAGTATGGTAGCAGTAGGAAAAAGGGAAAAGATTTTTGAATCAATGAAATTGTCTTTTCATAAGCAGTAGGTGTGTAAACTTAATTGAATCATATCACACAAAATATTATCTGGACAACAGAAAACCTGAGGAGTCGCATTTATGCAAAATCTTTGAGAAATATTCTGCTCATGTATGATATCTTCCTTAATTGAGTCAATTGCATTCCAAGATAGTCAAATTGTACTTAAAACATTCAAGATTTCATGAAATAAAAAGGTTTATGAATCAAAACTTGCAAAAGTTATGTTATGGGAATTTTACCACAAATCTGTGCATTCCTCGCCACATTCTTTAAGCTCTTGGCTCACTTCTGAGGCAAGTTTCTGTAATAGAGTACGATGTTCCATTAATAGCAAGACAGCTCGCTCTAATCTTTCTGTGCTTGATTTGCATTTCAACGCCCAAGCCACATCTTCTGGCTCCACGAATCCCTCCAATGCTCTCCACGCAACAAATCCATAAATTTCATACCAATACTCCTCACGTTCTTTGAATGGTGGACTATAATACGGGTCTAACACTTCTAGTGCTTCTCTTGTTAAATCAGCAAGTGTTGAGAAACCAGAAGCATATGATAGCCCATAATTGATTTTTTTTGAAAGAATTTCAGATGCTGTAGATTCACTCTCAGGTACAATTTGAGCACTATTTCGCACTATATCATCCTCTAAGGCAGAAAAAATATCAGATGTGGTCATACTCGTATCTTCACATGCTTCTGTGTCACACTCTATGTCATCGAATCCAGCAAGCATACCCAAACCATCATAATCTTCTAAATCCTCAGTCTGTCTTAAATTGAAATTAGTTAACCTTGCTTTCCCTGCAGTCATTCCAGAAATCAGCTTTCTTCTTTCACTGTGAACCCATTCCGCTCTATTTGCTGCACTATTGAGATTGTTTATAGCTGCCACTGGTGATACTTGTCTACTACGTTTTCCTACATTCCATTCTTCATCTGCTCGAACTCCAGTATCGTGAAGTACTTTGAATTCAGCCATAATTATAGGCATGGTCATTTCGTCATAATCATCTTCATGATCTTCTTCATCAAGATCATCTTCAATTTTGGATGGTACTTGATAGTAGACCTTTCCTAAAACAGCCCGTCCAATCCCAACAAAACGTACAGAACCTCCAAGGAATGTTTCAGCATCTTTTATGTCAAACACCGATTTCGTAAAAGATTCATCTGGATCATAATTATCTACAATATTTTGAGCCGTTATCCCAATGACTGCAGCTAATGTTGCATATCTTCCTGTCATTTTTCCGGTTCCTTCTTGTCTTCATGAAGTATTGATTAAATTTAAATGTTAGAATATATATTGGTTTACAAAAATACAGTATTTTTTGCAATTTATATCTGGAATATAAATCAAACAACGATTTGATATATTGCGTGTCGAAACTTACTCCTTTCCTGTAATTTCATCTATAATAGCAACAATTGGGGCACCATCAATACTAGTGCTGTCATTACTCTTATTGCGTTCCATATGTGTAATTACACTTTCTTCCAGAGAACGCCATTGTAATGGAGTAGGTTGGTTCAATCTCATCTCCGCACCAACAATTAAAGGTGATGATCTCGGGATAGGTCCTATCAAAGGGATTGTGAGTCGGTCTCTCTGGGTAGCATTTGATTCGAAATTGCCATCGTTGTCTTCATCCTTATATTTCAGCCCCACATTTTTCGATGAATTTGGTATTCTATACTTTGTTGGGAGAATGAAGGTATTCGATAAATTGGGCAGCGATAACGAGCAAAGGAAGAATATACTATATAATTTAGCTGACATTTTGATGCAGGAAGGAACCGGCATTCTTGACTTTCTTCTTCAGAAATTTCGAAATGATGAAAGTGAGAAAAATATTGTTCTTTCTTCTCAAGTTTTTGTTTATCGTGCGTATGTAGAGACTTACCTACGTTCATTGGAACAACAAGAAAATAGTGAGATGTCGTAATCTCTTTTTCAGTGCGTGAATGTTCATACATGACATGAATATGTAGAAATTAGACGTAGGACTCAGTATAGGAGTTGACGATTCTTATTTGGTGTTTCATGCCAACTGCTCTTCCGATTACTTTCCTCAATTCATCACAAATTGTTCTTTTTCACATCTCTAAATACACTCCAGTTCTTCAGCATTGTAATATTATTAGGAACGGCGATGATAAATAAGCCTGTGAAAGTTCCTAGTAAAATGTATAGCGCAAGATTTAAATTAGAATTGTTTGGTTCTCACCAGCTGCTTCGTCTATCTAGCTCTATAAGTCTCCAATGATCCTAAATGTAGGCATCTTTTTTCGTTATCTCAATCTCCTTTTCGTGTATGGAAAGAAAAATACTCCAACTATTCGGCTGACGAAGTTTGATAAAAATTCATCACGGCATCACTTCTTTTTTCTCTGCAACATTATTAAAAATAGAAGAATTGAACAGGAGGGTGTCAACTTATCTTTTATGTAACTAAGATTTTGTAGAAAAAGATGATAAGTATTTCTATGTTTTAGTCTTCTTCCCGTGTATCTATGTGATACAAAGAATTCACAATGAAATTTCTTTTGTAACCGATCATTGTAAGTCTTTCTTATAAAGATTACACATTAATAAATAAAAGAGTTTGCATATACGATTGACTTTGTTATTGTGCATCGTTACCATGGCTCAATTCGCCTTTATGTTCTATATATTCTTCATATTGTCCCATCCAACGATCGATTTCGATTAAATACTTCATTCTATCAGAATCTGCTTCGTCCCACTTAAGACTTGCGTGATCTTTTTCCATTGTTATTCCATTATAATTACCATTCGCATCTGTAAACAGTTTGTCCCTAGGGCGCATTATCTCGTATCGTGACTCTTGTATCTGTAGAGAACTCATCACATATGGCTTCCAAAATGGTATTTTGTGGTATCTATCTGACATATGATGCACCATAAAATCTTCAAGAGACCTCAAAGGAAAAATTTGCCGAACTTGACATCCTTTATCACTAAGTTCACTTGAAAACAATCGAAGTGACGAAACAAACTCTCTTTGTAAAGAAGGGCCGTACTTTTCTCGCCATATTGGTTCCTATTATAGTTTGTCAGTTATAAAAAAATGAGTTTTGAATCCAAAGAAACAAATCGCAAGCATAACTTTAAAAAACATGCAGAGTTCTTACCTCATTTTCTGGATCAATTTCATCGAATTGGCAACGTGCTCTCCAACGTTCAAGCTGATCAGGAGTGGCCATGTACATACCCTGGTGTGGCATTCTTACTGTACCATAAATCCCTTGTAGCTTTGGATCATCCAATGGTCTAATTTGGAGATCTTTTTCTTCCCATATAACATGTTGACGTGATTCTTCGTCACGTTCGTATCTAAGGAAACCGAGTCCATAATCTGCAAAATACTAAAGCCCAGAAGAAATATAAATGAAAATTGATGAAATTTCTATCGCAAAGAAAATAAAATTTGTTGTAAATCATACCTCTTCTCCTACAAGATCCTTTAACTTTTGTGTTTCATCGAGATAGGATATAAAATGCGTAGGACGAACATTATGATCATCCTCAGTATACATGAATAAGTCAAATTGATCTAAGTGATCATAAAAATATTTTCTATGAGCATCAACGAAATGCTCTTTGAGCTGAGCGCCTTGTACAATCACCTTCATCTCTAAATGACCACGAGGGTGACGACATTGGTTCCTTGCATTGAATAAATTCACTGTTCCTGGAGAGAAAGGCAACGCTGAATATATAACAACAGAAATAAATGCTCCACTCTCGCATACATCACGAAATGAACCCAACATGTCTTGAAGGTATAGGAACTGACCAGTTCCATATGATGTTGTTGCGACCAAAATTCTCTTTCCTTCTAATATATTCATAGGTTGAGTATTTTGAGTTTGTAACCTGCGATGATCCACGTTTTGAATATTATTTGGATCGAATGCTTTCATAGTGAGTAGATAAATGCTAATCGCTACCAGTATGCTTGAGCATGTCAGAAGTTTTTTCATCATGGGACTCATCATCTTGGATGAAAAATATGTTTGGTCGCACTCAGATACCCCTTGATTAGAAAAAATTATGGATTGGTTGTGACTAGAAACCGTGTCTGAAGAGATCAGTGACTGGTTTTTGATTCTCGTTTTGTTGGTCATTCCATCCATTGTGTCTATATGGGCAAAATTATCTTAATGAAATGTCTTTCATGATGACATTTATGACTCTGTGACGCCATACATCTCGTAGCAATTTAACCTGCTAAAAATCTCCTATTTTTTTATTTTTTTATTTTTTTAATATTATTATTAATTTTATTAAATGAGCTCCGCCACTCGTTTCATCAAGAATGTGAGACTGAAGTGAACGAAAAACAGGCAAATGCACAAGAAAGTAGCTTCTTACTTGACTCATCTGCATGAAACATTTCCTTCCTAAAATATAATATGAATGTGGGAATTGTGAGCCGTAGATTATGCAAGGCCAGGTATCATAGCGTTTTTATCCATCATCGGCATCCCAGTATCATTAATTTTTCGTCATGTGTACTCCAGAACACACCTAAACAGATCGAAAGTGAACTCAAATTTCGCACTAGTACTTTACCTGAAGTATCCCGGACTTACAGAGCATTTCAATCAACCTCTTATCTTGATAAAGAGAAAAGGTACACGCATACAATAAAACAAAAATCAAGCAACAGCAAAATTGCTCTAACGAAAAAAGTCAGGAATGATAGCTCTTCACAAGAAGGCAAGAAAAATAATTTTCGACCATTGAAATTCAAATCCAAGGATCACAGGAATTCCTACTATAAAGCCAAATCAAATTATGCGACATCGAAACAGTCCATCAAAGAAAAGACAAACATTTCCAGAGAACATACATCACCATCTTTACCACCTCCGCCATTATCCTTGCCCAAACAATTTCGTATTTTTGCTTCTTGTCTTCCTGGACTAGAGCCCGTTTTATTCTCTGAATTAACAGAATTAGGTTTTTCTCCTGAAATTCCTACGATTCCTGGGATTCGGCAGAAAAAAGAATTGGTGAATTGCAAAGATGATAAAGCTAATAGTCATCATGGGGGCTTTGAGTTCGAAGTGAAGAGTCTATCTCAAATTTATAAATGTCATTTACGTCTAGGTTCAGCATCTCATATTTTTATTAGGTGCCCTGCACCTAATACTAGTCATTATAGCAATAAGACCGAGGAATCTCATTTTGAGAGTAAAAGGGTCAATAGTACCAATAGTGGTGATAAAGAAGATTTGGATGGAAGTTTATTTCATTTTAAAGCAAGAAAATTACCAGAATTAAGACGAAAAGTGTCCCAAATGAAGTGCTGGCGCTATATGTTTAAATGTGAGAAGAAGGAAGGATCTAAATCCAGAAGAACGTACCATATTCCACCACTTTCAATTCGCGTAACATCTTCAAAAAGTAAACTAAATCATACAAAAGCAATCTCTGAGCGAGTGCAACTAGGCATACTAGATGCTTTGGGAGTGGTGCAAGAACCGACTCCAAATTCAGAAGAGCTCGCCCACAATCATATTTCTCCACATACCGACGATGAAATCAAAATTTTAGTTCGTATTCAAAAAGATCAAGTACAAATTTCTCTTGATACATCATCGGCTCCCCTTCATCAACGTGGATATCGATTGGAACCAGGTGTAGCTCCTTTGCGTGAAGACATAGCTTTTGCATTATTAAAAACCATAGGTTGGCCTCCAAATGATGGGAAGAAACTGAAAAACGAAAGAGAAGAAGGAGAAGTTGATATAACCTCAAAAACGACACTGTTGGACCCGTTTTGTGGATCTGGGACTATTGTTATTGAAGCGGCATCTATGGCCAATCGACCTACAGCATTACCACCAGGTCGCTTTAGACCAACTCCTCTTCGTAAAACTGCTTTGGGTCGAGAATCTCTATGGACTAAAATGCTCAAAGATAGTTTACCCGAACCAGCTGCCATTGCTCATTCTAAACTTCTTATTGCAGCGAGCGATAGAGATAGAGGGGCAACTCAAATTGCAAAGTCGAATGCTGAGAGAGCTGGAGTTTCTCATATGATTCAGTTTGAAACTTGCGCTGTCAGCTCTTCTCAATGGTTGCAAGACTCGAGTGCGAATAAAAATTGTGACAAATTATCAGATGTAGTAGTGGTATCCAATCCTCCTTTCGGCAAACGTCTTTCACCGACTCCAATGTCGATGCTGAATGAATCAAATAAATCGAATAAATTATTGCCCTTATATCAAAAGTTTGGGCATCAAATAAACAATTCAAGTGTGACTAAAGTCGCAATGATTGCAAAAGATGTTAATTTAGCAAGAAGAATGGGTTTGAACGGCACGTTTAGCTCCAAATTCGTCACTCAGCATGGAGGATTGAAAATCTCAGCTTTAGTAAATATAAATTATCTTCAATAAATCATCACAAATAAGATCTCTTTCTAATGAAATTTTCATGATATAGTGAATAATACTTATCTATTATTTTTTATGCAAAGATTTTATGCAACATTTATTCAAAGCAGTCGTGAAGCAACCGGAGAATTTAACGTCATTGTATCGAAAGTTATGCTAATGATTATACAATTTCTGCTACCGCTTTCATCGACGTCACTCTCTGAACCCTAGAATTCAGCCCTGTACAAGGTATACAAAATCCCATAACTTCGTCTCGAATTGAGATTGGAAACGAAACTGCAGAAAAAGGAGATAGCCATTTCCATTCAAAGCTATACTTCCCACCAAAAACTTCATTTATTGCCGCAGGTAATAACGGGTTTGAAGAAGGAACAACAAAATCATCAAAACCTTTGAGTCGATCAATATTTGTTACGTTTGTTGTTACTACGCCCCATTGATCCACCATCATGCAGCAGGTAAAAAGACCAAATAGCCTTTTATGAATAAGATGTTCACATAAATAAAAATTTAGTCAATTGCTTGCAAAAATGGTGTTTCATTCGTATATTTCACATCAAAAACTTACATTGATTCAACTGTTAAGCCGGTCAGATGAAGTAATTGTTGTGGATTGTCCAAGCAATGCGCTTTGGAATGACCAAAAGTGCATGTAGAAAACCTCCAAACCAAGAGAGACATGCTATATAAACATGATAAGGAGGTATAAAGTACAAAAAGAAGAAAGAATTTGTGATTCCCAATGCCAACACAGTTGTTGACCCACGGACAATGATGGTCCATTTTTACTACACATCGGCGACAAATACTTTAAAATATCATGAAAAAACAAATTAGTTAAATCTATGATGAAAAAAGTAAATTAAACAACCTAAGAAAAACACAGCAAAGTCAGCTTACCTGCAGTGATGAGCTCTTTTGGGTTTAAATGATTTACATCGTCTGCAAAGTCTCTTCCCAGTCCTTTCTGTTGGCTTCGTTGGCATAGAAGAGCTGGCTACAACGCCTAATCCAGCAACTGCAGCTGCTGCCACGCCAGAAGCAGTGAGGGAAGGTTGGTTGTCCTTTTTGCTTTCGAGTGGTGAAGATTGCATACTATTGGACACAGGTTTTTGTAAACTGAAATTATCGAGTGATACAGACATCGGATCTGGAACTGGTTCTGCATCAGGTGGGACTGCACCCGGATCGGTCGTCATAGCCTTAAAGTGGGCGCATACTGCAAGAAAGGCAATCGTTGCAAAAAATGAACAGTGCATATATCCCAAATAATTCATCTATTTAGATGAGTAGTAAATGAAAGAAGTATGAGTATTGAATTATTCCATAAAAATATTGGAATTTAAGATATCGAATGTCCATACCTGTCGTAATGCCTTTTCACCGGTACTGAACCATGGTGGGACGAGAACCATGCACACCACATAGCAGCCATAAAGATGAAGGCAATATGTAAATCCTGCACAAAATAAACCGCAACAGTCTATAAAAATACGAATAGACAGAGATGTGCGGAAAACAATGTAAAATTAATGTTATCACTCAATACAGCACACACAAGGTAAAGTAAGATCATACATGGTCCTACCTAAATTCAACCAGTAATTATCGAATGGGGAAGTGCCACACCTCCTTTTTCTAACAGTCGCAACAAGGTGCAATGGAGGTTGCTTTGGTGTCTCTTCTGTGGAAATGACAGATGCTGCTGATGTTTTCTTCTTGCGCTGGGTGGTAGATGATCGATCCATTGTAACACAGAGGTAATGACCTATATGATTTTTTCACAAAAAGCTGTGAAAATTTTTCTCGACTCTTGAAGTAGTACGAGCTATCGCTTTCTTTCGAACAAACTATCCTCTGTCAGAAAGGCTCAACCTTCAAGCACCACTTGCGATCTAATATTTTGTTGAGAAAACAACTGCTTTTTTTCTGCGTAGATCTGAGACGAATTTTTGCGAAACTCTCTCTCTCTTTCGTATGTACATACGTACGTATGGTTCAGGATATATTTGATCGTTCATTGATTTTTTTGCATCATCACACAACATGCATTCTTTAAAAGTCACTCTCGATGCCAAAAAAAGTAAACGTATTTGTTGTGGTGAACTTATCTGCATGCTGCAACAACAGAAGTAAGCTTATGGGATCAATTTTATTACATTTTTGAAAACCTTCAGTAATTTCTTAAAAACATTGTGAAAAATTGAGCAAAATAGTAGTAATACAGTGTTTGATGATGAAGAAGTATTGCTGATTGTCAATATAGTATATCAAGTCATTCGAAAAGAGGTAATATGACTATAGTCTGCACTTCGATTCGTATGGCTGTACAATGGCTAATCAATTTAGCAAGTATGATCAATCGACTCAACATGAACGTTTTAATTAATTTCAGCTGTACCATTGCCTAAAATAGTGGCTAAAAATTAAGAATCATCGTCTGATACATCATCCGATTTCTCTTTCGATTCTGTTATGTTGAAAATGTCCTGTATTATTCCTGAATCTTCGTTATCAGTCGGATCTAATCCAGATTGGGGATTTTTTTGCATTTGGTTGTCAGCTCTAATTATAAATTCATCATCTCCAGACGGCAAATCTTCTTCAACTCCTGATTTCCTTGATCTTAATTTTCCTTCATTTTCCAGTTTGATATCCATTTCAAACACATTCAAGGATTCATCTGTTATTTCTCCATTTTCATCATTTGTATCTGTAATGCTGGGTTCATCGCAAGGTTCTTCTTTGCACAATTGCTCAACATCAAGTGATTGAGATCCAGGTGATGCATTCAGTATAGCATCTGAAATACATTCTTCCTCTGCAATGTCTTCAATGGCTACGCCAGGTGACTCAAGCGAATAAGCATCATTATCTTGTACAACTTTTTCGCTTTTTTCATCTTCTTCGTCTTCTTCAAACTCTTCGCCTAGCGACTGAAATCCCGGAGGAGAATTCAAAATAGCTTCTGTTTCCGAAAGCTCTTCTTCGTATGCCTCAATTTGTTCGATTGCCTTCTTTGAAAAGTCTTCAAATGTCTCAACTGTTGGTGGCTCTATTTCAGTCTCCTCCTCCCACTCTTCATCCGCCAAAATTTCACTCAGCCGTACCTCATTTCCATCATCATCCTTTTCATTGAACCACTCCAAGCCATCAAATGACATGTCAGGAAAAACTAAGTCTGAATCATCTACATCTTCACCAATAAATGAGTTTTCTGCTGGACTCTCTCCCCACAGTTGCTTTATATTATCACTCATAATTTCACCTGCATCTGTAGAAGATTCTGGAGCTCGTGAGGGTGTGACCGGACGCATGGAAGAGTCGCTCCAAAGTTGCGAAAAGCTTTCCATCCTCAGTGAGTCGAGCGGCAGTGCAGTTTCATTCATGTCTTTATCCACTATCCCATCTAAGTCTTTTGGCCCCGCTCCCCATAATTGAGACAATGAATCCAGCTTCGTTTGATCGTACTGCATTTTCTGGCTGTTATCGTTCACATCTTTTCTTGCTTTAGGTACCGAAACCTTAGAAACATCTTTTTTATCTGTATTAGAGTTCCTTTCACTTGATGATTTTCCTTTTGTTTCCAGCTCAGACGAAGCTCCTGGTGCTGCATTAAGAATTGCTGCAGTTTCTAGGAATTCTTCTTTCACTGCCTGAATCATGTCTTTTGCTTGCTCAGTAGCTTGCTCATACTTTAATGTTTCGTTTGTAGCGATATTCTCATCTTCATATAAGCTTTCTTCCCAAGCTTCATCAGCTAGCATTTCACTAAGGCGCATTTCATTCCCATCAGGACCTATTTGCTCATACCAATCAAAATCTTCCAATCCAGCTGTAATTTGGTCAAAAAAGAATTCTTCTTCATCAAATTCCTCAATAAGGATTGGTTTCTTTTTTTCCTCTTTCTTTGGGGATATCTCTAACTTTTTATTTACTTTCTCTGTCTCTTCTTTTAATAATGTTGAAGCTGGATTGATTTGATTCGACGTGATAAACGCAGTTTTATCTTCTTTTTGTGGTTTCTTAAAAGCAGGTTTAAACTCGCGTTCTGCGTTATCGCTCCTTTTTATCGATGGCTTAATTTGAGTTTTCAATATCTCAATTCCATTGGTTTTGTTCGATTGTGAGATCACGTCATTATCGGGCTTCATGTCGAGTGAAGTGAAGGCGATTGTCGAATTGCTTA
>Ga0115008_10004853_pt1 | contig 11172 bp, 8 predicted proteins | sample FraStrMetagenome_FD_87164 | JGI IMG/M metagenome (GOLD analysis project Ga0115008, IMG submission 87164) | Marine eukaryotic phytoplankton communities from Arctic Ocean - Fram Strait ARC3M Metagenome | ecosystem: Environmental > Aquatic > Marine > Oceanic | place: Fram Strait | collected 2012-06-18
CCAAGAAAAGGTATGATGACGAGATCGCAAGACTGGTTAAAATTAATGGCACTGAAACTGCGAGGTTACAAATATACGAACAAGAATTAACTTTGAAAATTTCGAAACTTGAAAAAAATACTTCAGATTATAACACGAACTTAGAAAAACAAGATAAACTTAATACTAAATACGCAGAACAGATCCAACATAGAACGACCCTTCAAGCACAGACTGTAGAGTTAGAGTCTGACAATGTAGAATTAACCCGACTCCGCGCCGACTGGCAACGCCAATTTACCGAAATTGGGAACGCGTTAATTAACATCGAGGCGGAAATTACTGCGTATTTAAATGAAGGAAAAAAAAATTTGGAATATTTAGAAAAACTTTTAGCCGAAAAACGTGATATTCATACTAAATTATTTAAATATACTGAAGAACTCTATAACTCGCATACGCAGTTAATTGGCGACACCTCTTTAGAAGATACCCCCATACGTATATTAGGACAGCGTCAAACTAAAGCAAGTAATATAAATAAAACTAAGGTGGGCAATCTGAAAAATGATTTATCAACCTTGGGTAAAAATATTCAAATAAATCAGAATATGTCAAGAAAAAAATCCTTTTATATTTTTTTACTAACCCAGGTATTTATCGGATTGATAATTATAATATTGGTTTTTATTGCGTCGCGTTAAAGTGAATTTAAATCTCATATAATAATAATGTTACGTGGGGCTGGTATATCAATTATAACTATTATTATAATAGTAGTTATTGTTAGCTTAATTGTAAATTTTTATATCTTCAGTGATCGAAATAGTGTCTATTTCAATAAGCGCAATTGGAAAACAACAATTACTGACGAAGTTGGTGGTGACGAAGAGTGTACAGCGTAAGCGTAAAAAATATCTGCCTTATAATAATGGGAACGAATTTACAATTAAATGAGCTAACAAAGGGGTATACAGACGATTTTAAACAGCGCATCCATAAATCTCCGGGATTTTCTGGTAAATTCTTAAACGGTGGTAAGGATCCGGCGGGCAATAGTGCTATGTGGACCGATATTTGGACAGATGCGATGTTAATAGCCAATCGTTATCCTGCTTGCACGGGGTTCATTGTCGTGCCAACAAATGACCCTCCAGTGATCTTAATGAAAGGTGGTCCAATAAGAAGTAATTGTGGGGGCTCCAAATTATGTCATATTGGCGGTGTCGACATCGTTGATAAATTAGGCAGAACCTATAAGAACGGTAGTTACAAATATAAAAGGGCAGGGTCGGATATTCCATGTGCAATACTTCCGGATAAGAATTGGGATTCGTGGGTTAAATACCCACAGGCGCGGACAGTGGCGGGTTGTAAAGTTCGAAATGATGGAGTGCGTGGGGTTAGACGTACCGGAGTCGTTTGGGAACAAAAACCACATTACACTGGACCAGATTGGTTTTATGGGTCTAATACGGTCGCTTGGGACAGAATATGCTCGAAGGTGTCGAAAAGTAGGTGTGGTAAACACCCAAATGGCAGGTGCAAATGGTGGGGGTCCGGAGGCACGTCCGAACTAACGAATTTTATTGCGGCACACCGCTTTCCGGGCTGTACGAAGATGCAGACGACATTTGTTCCTGTTCCAAGGGGGAAAAATCGCAACGGTAATTCTATGGATCACGAAATAAACCAAAATCAATATGTTTTAGAAAAGTGCGCCACTAATTGCAAAGCTGACCCCGATTGTTTAGGGGTCACTGTACCGCACCATACTGTTTGGTGGGCATTCAATCCGAAACCTTGGCACCGACAAAACGGGAAGAATTGTTACAAAGTCCTTCGACCAAAAAATATCAAGAGGCAAAGCGGTATGACCAAAGCGACATACGACGCCGTTAAAAAATCCTACACGGATAGTAAAAATCAATATACTAAAGAGAATCCCGTATATAAGAAATTTGCGGACGAACGGGTTAAAAATCCAGTCAGCCTTGATTTACACACCTTTAATGCCTATCGAAAACAAGTCATAGCTGAAGGGTTTTCAAATTACCACAGTCCCCATACACCTTTTAATAACAAAACCAGTATAGTTAAACGTGGCACATATGTAATATCGATCGTATTATTTATTAGCATATTACTATTGGTCCTATATACAACTTAGCTACTTAATATCCTAACCGACTGTAAATAAACTATCAAAACCCGAGTTAATACCATTATATCAGTCGAGTAGCTAATTGGTGACCACTATAGATAATAAACATAAACTATAGTGAATCAACCAAATTGGAATATTTTGCGAACGATTAGCATAAATTTTAAACGGTTAGGTCAAATACCCAAGGTTTTACAAAATCTAAAACTGATCACATTTGACACATTGTAAATAAGTCTTATTAAGGAGATGAATTTATTCAATACGATTATAATTATAATATAATTATAATATAATATAATTATAATATAATTATAATATAATGACAACTATAAACACCGATAAAATAAATAGGGGATATACGACTAAAGCTTCACGCCGCCCGAGTAAGAAGTTAGGATTTTCAGGAAAGTTGCAACTAAAGTATCCTCCAAACAAATATAAATTAAATACCATCACAGATGCTCAACTCCTATGTAATCATTACCCAGAATGCACAGGTTTTATATATGACAAACAAAAGGTGTACGACACCGCTGCGGTCTTAATGAAGGGTAAGAAGAAGTGCTTAGCGAACCAATCCCTGTGTAAAATAGGTGGGACCGACATTCTCAGCAGCCGCGGCGAATCCTACCGACTTGGTCAACCCCATTATAAAGTAGACCCACTCCCAGACATCGACCCTACGACAGCATGTATGAGCAAGAACCTGACCGTTGACAGAAATTGGGACACTTGGAACAAAGCCGCCGGCCACGGGGCGACGCAAGGACTTCATAAAAACAGACTGCCACGGTGGGGAAGATGTCCACAAAGTTGTCGCTCGGCGGCTTCGATGGGGATCCCGAACGTACAAAAAACTAATTGGGCGGCACTGAAGACATATATTCAAGGAGAGTGTACTAAACTTTGCAAATCGGATCCGTATTGTGGGGGTTTTGCTACGCCTTCCAAGACCAATAACTGGTCTCAAAATTGTTCTTGTATATTATACAGAGCGGCTAAAAACAATGAGGACTTGTCTTTTTCCAGGCAAAGTGGTGTGAACAAAGCGACATACGACTCCGCCAATAGAAAAGCAGGACATCACGTGGACGCTCGGCACAGGGAGCTTCGCAAATATAAGAAATTTGCGGATGAACGAGTTAAAAATCCAGTCAGCCTTGATTTACACAACTTTAATGTATATAGAGACCAAGTCATATCTGAAGGGTTTGTTAGTAATACCATAACATTACCAGGCAAGGCTAATCAATACGCCGACGTTAATACTGGTGGGGGTACGAATATGGTGACGTTAGAGAAACTAAAATCTCAACGGGACCGACTGGAATCCTTGCGAACCTCAGAGTTAACCGACGCCGCTGAAGGGTTTCGCATGGGTCTGGAAGATATTAATAAGGATGTCTCTAAACTAAAGATAATGAAGGTTAAATTGGAAATAGAAGAACACGCCGTCGATAAAATAATTCCAGAAAAGGAGTCGCGAATACTGAAGTTGGAGAAAGAATTGTCCGAACTTCACGAAGACGCCTTAGTCGAAAAATCCCATCTGACCAGAAAAATCGAAGAACTAAAAACTAGTATTACATCCTTAAAAAATAATATAATATCCAGACGAACAGAAATATTGATAAAGGGAAGTGAAATAGCTAAATCTATAGAACGTCTTGAGGAATTAGCAATACAATACAATTCTCGTTTGATAGAGTCCAGATCAGTTGGCAAACACATTATGTCAGTTAAAGAGGGTAATGCGCTTATTGAAACTAATAATAAGGGTTTAAAAGCCGCCAATGAATTAGCACCCAAGATATTAGCAATTCACAAAAGAAAACTTGACCAACTTAAGAATGATTTACTTAGTTACATGGAACAGGTGGAGTGGGACCCAATGCCGATAACGCGACTAATTAGTCGAAGTCAACAACTCGCCATAAATTTATTCGACGAGGCTGAGAAAAAGTATAATTTAAATACAGCCCGATTAAATACTCGTTTCATAGTGTCGTCACCAACGGACATATTGTATCTAAATCAAAACGCTGAATTTAACCAAAATAAACAGAAACTTGATAACTTAAAAAAAGATACAACAACAATACATAAGGATATCCAAATCAAACACAACGCATTCCGAAAACGGTCATATTACATATTCATCTTAAAAATAATATTTATTTGCACGCTATTTTTATTATTAGTTGGGCTTTTAATGAAAAATGATAATATAACGAAAGTCACTGGGTGGTGCTTAATCGGGGGAATTGTTTTCGTCCTTATCGTCATCCTACTAAGTAATTATATAGTAAATTCCAATCGAAATAAAGTATTTTTTAATAAGCGTGACTGGGCTAATACGATTTCCAGTTCCGCTAAGAAATCCACCTGTACCGCTACTGCAACCGGTGCAACCGGTGCAACCAATGCTATCGATACAACCAATGCAACTAATGAAACCAATGAAATCGCTGGGGGTCGACCTGGATGCACTAAATTATGTGCTAAACCCCCAGCAGACTGCGCTGAACTGGACGGATATCTTGCTCCTGGTGGGTGTGCCGAGGCGTGTTCTGAGATAGATAAGAGTACCCTAAGGGCATTCATGAGCTGTCAAAACACGCAACCATTAGCGAGTAGTACCCTCCCCGATGACGCGATTACTAAAATGCCGCCCATTGACACTCTTGACGATATTGAGACTGAAGCTGACGCGATCCCAATGCCATAGTGTTGAAGCGTCCAGTATATTGTATACGATGACATTATTTAGCAATGGAAGCCCTATATATTTGAATATTATTTAATTCGAATATATTAAAATATCATTATTATATAATGGTATTTGGTGATCTCTTCAAATCGGTTACAAATTGGCAAGATCGTGTAAATAATCTGAATGGTGCTAATAGTAGATTAAGAAACGAAAAAAAAGCGTTATCGAATCGATATAATTCTCTTGACGCACAACATAGTATTTTGGGTGCTAAATTTACCAAATTAACTGAACAATCTTCGAAATTAAAAGATAAATTAGTTACCGCTACAAATGAAGTACGAATCTCTGCCTCGAAACGATTCGACGATTTAAAAAATCAGTATTTAAAAAAAATTGAACTAATAGACACTCAAGAGGAATTATTAGCATCCCAAACCAAAGATATTATGGAATATGATAGCCGGATTAAATCGAATGAAAGGCATTTTGAGAAAAACAAGGATTCGACAGAGACGTATTCCAGACGAATGTTATATGATAGTAAGGACGTAAATTTTTATGGAACAATCACGAATATTTTGAAATTTATATTACTACTTATCTCAGCAGGCGTCATCTATTTGTTGTTAAAAAAAAGCCCCTTAAAGAAAGTACGTCAGTATAATTAATGATCTAACTCGTCACCGCCGTCGTCGTCGTCGTCGTCCGAGTCAATAGCACATTTATCATTTTTAAATAGGAACCCCTTATACCCCTTGGTTTTATTACCAATACCCACATATTTTCCGTATTTATCGTCCAGATACTGTTGGAGATCTTTACGAGACTTAGGTCTATTATCACCAACCATACCATTATGCCAAAGTTTGTAGGCAGAGTAGACTTCGGAGATAGTCAATCCTGTTGAAATGGACGGGTCGAAATCTAAGCGGTCGTTGATGAAATCTTTAAATACGTTACTCTGATTTCTATAACTATTAGTATATTCCGAGATTTCACAGGGAACCTTTAGCCCCTCCTTTTTATACCGTTTGTGATATTCCAGGAGTAGGGCCATAAATGGCTCGGCCCAACCCTCAAAACTCTCGGCCAACTCCTCATTAATCTTAAAATCTAATCCGTTGGCACCGTCAATATCATAGGTAAACTTACTACTAAACTCAGTATTACGGACGCGGCGCCAAGTACCTTCGTCACGCTCTGGTAATTTGGGCTTGTCATTACAGCATAGAACCATCTTGAATTTAGGTTTAAATTCGAACGGTTCACCATATAGAGCACGCGCTTGAATTTTATCACCACCTGTTAGCTCCTTCATTAAACCCACATTAATACTGGTTTCTGAGTCGGGCTCTTGCATTGAGCAGAGGCGGGCACCCTTGGTTCTGGCCAATTCAGGACTGGCGGCATTGGAAGCCGCCCGTTTAGCCGTGAGCAGTTGAATCGGCAACTTCACGGCATAATCACCAAAGACTTTTTCAATGAGTTCCATATGTTTTGATTTTCCATTACCACCACCACCCGAGTAAATATCAAAGGATTCGTCCTTTGTAGAACCCGATAGGAATGACGAACTACGAATTAATACATAATCCCTAACACTCTTAATCACAAAAAGCTGTTTGTAGAATTCCATAATTTCATATACTTCATCCGACCCAGGAGCGTTAGCTACGTAATTAATGTTGGTTGATTTTGAAATATAATCTTCAGGGCGTCCCACCCGAAATTCCTCCCGCTTCAAATCATAGACACCATTATTAAAGCCGATAAGATGATTCGCTTCATCCAAACTTGACAAGAATTTTTTTTCCCTGTCGTAGAATAATTCGGCAGCCTCCGTCATCAGATTATTTTTAAAACTAGTTTCTTTAAGTCTGAACATAACCTTGGATATATTTTGAGATTTTTTATCCCAATCACTATGGGTAGGGTCATCCTCGGTATCAACCTTTAGCGAACACTTCATTTTGATGCGATTGAATTGTTTATAAAGGGCCGTTGATATTTTTCGTCTTAGCATAATGCCTTTATCGTCACGCTCCCACCTATTAAAACCCTCATTGTAATAAAACCATGTATTATCTTTAATTGACACGCATATATGAAAGTCCTTGAACATTATATGTAAAATTTTAGCAATGTCGTACGACGAACCCTTACCACTACTTGTGGATTTATAGCATTTGCTTTCTACGTCATCTTCCAGAATATTGTAATAAGTTGTAGCATTATCCTCTTTTGCCCAAAGTTTTAAACTTCCAATTCCATACCCCTCGTTCGCCATTTCTTCCCACTTCGAGCGACATTCAATGTCTGCGGAATCGACGTATTGTGGGCATTTTTTACTAAAGTGAATCCATTCTCTAAGAAGGGTCTCGTCACTATTATGAATATTGTGCAAACACCAGCCCACCTCTAACCAAGTGCTGAAATTTTCAGCCCTGGCAGAACTTAAGCAGCGAATATATTTGCTTATAGTTTTCAGAAGACCCTTCGCAGTCTTTCCCTTACCAACGGAAGCCTTAAATCCAGCGTGTTTTGAGCGCTTGCGTTTTTTCTTGGGTTGGTTATTTTCAGGTGCCCATACCTCTTCTTCGACAGAGGTCCTTAGCATGGAGTATTCGGTTTTATTCCGCACCGACAGCAGGCGTATTAGTTCTGTAGACTGCGGAATTTCCTCGACGGCTTCGACATGATCTTTGAAGACCCGGATAATTCGGGATACTCGGTACGCTGGTTTTCCAGGCTTGGTGGACCCGTACATTTGCCAGTTGTTGCGATCAATTACCGCCCTATCAAAAATATCGGCGTAGGAATTGTCGAAGTCGTGGCGGTCCAGAAAATCACCACAATGTTTATAAACCTTATCGCGGAATTTAAGTTGGAGGTAGTCATTGGTTACAATGTTTGGTGCCATAATATGAAAACCGTCCTTAATACGAAACACGTCGCCGCGAGCCTTCTTATTGCCCTTTTTGTCTAAGTCAAATATGGCACCAGGCTTTTCAAGAATATAGAACAGTCGCTCAGTATCTTCGAGCTCCTCCAAATATTCCTCGATGCTTGCCATATACCGCATACACATCTCGTCGACGTCGCCATTTGTGTAAATTCGCTTCGCCCGCTTATTATAATAGCGCAAGTCGATATCAATTTTAATAGGAGTAATATCGCAGTCCTTAATACCTTCGGTTAAATACGTTGGGATTGGGTTATCCTCATTAAATACAACATCGTGGTATAAGTCGAAGAATGTCTCCAAATCGGAAGGCTTCACGCTGTATTTACCCATAGGAGCTCCTATACTTGTGTGGGTAAATCCGTCGGTCCCCCTATTATTGTCCAAGAACTGCTGCAACACATTTGAGTTTGAAATGTGGATTTGCTTCGGCATATTAATATACACAACATATTTTTAATAATATTTATATCAAATTTGTGGAAGCGTTGAAGATAGCCAACCATTCATTTACATTCCTCCCCAATCTCGAATGGTACGGATATTCCACAACGGCGAATGATAATGACCAAATTAACTGTCGTATTATGATATAAATATTTTATGTATGATTACCAATTTACTTAAAATATTTACTTACACGCGTTGCCATTAGAACAATACCATTTATTAAGTCCGCCAAATTCACACACCAGGTGAATTATAACGCCTGTGAGAAATAAACTTATTTCCATTATATGAAACTTATTCCATTTTTGACATTCGGCCGGGAGATCGCTCGAGACAATTTTAGACAAAATAAATCCCACTAAAGAACCAACGATTACCGTCATTATACCAACAATACCAGCTTCTATTAATATTTGCATTATAATATATAAATATTAAAATTCTATTTAATAATCAATATATGACTGCTGAAGAGACATTTAACCTTTATCGACGGTTATTACCAACAATTCATGCATATGCTTCCTCAAACTCAAGGAGTTGTTTAAAGAAATCGACATTAATATTAACCAGTGGACGCCGTTGTTTTAAAAATAACAAGGCATCCCGGCGAGTATATTTCAAATATTTTATCAAATAGGCTATAATAATCGTCGCTGAACGACTGGATCCCATAAAGCAATGTACAAAAATTGTTTTATCTTCGGTATTTTCTAAATATTCGTGCATTCGGGTAATGGTTGTATTTAAATAGTCGAAAATGCGTTCATTTAATTTATCTTCGACGTCCACGCGCATATATTCGAATTCTTCTTCAAAATAATGCGGTATATCTTTCGAACAATTTATGACCAGCCCGACATTCAGCTTCTCTAATTCATAGAAGTTTCTGGCATTATAGGCATTTCCTAAAATAACGCGGTCTAATATAGAATCGGATGCATATGATAAATCGTAGAGACAACTAACACCTTTTGTATTCGGACCAAATACGCGCTCCGTCTTAATATAATCGGTAAGTTCCTTATTACTTAAATATGCATTTCCCTTATCAAATAATATCTGGGACATACAATATGCATTATATATATAATTCATTCTAATATATTATATTAGAATTTATTTAGACCAATAAAAATTAAATTAGACTCACACCAACTTTAGGAAACAGCATAATCTTGTAATCGCCGATTTTATTGGATTTTTTATATGACGTGTATAGACTTGTTCCAAATTTACGGCCGATCCATACAGAAATCCACCGCGCGGCTGATCGTGAGTAACTCCAATCTATTGTCATACGGTCCCAGTATAAATACCATACGATGCAATAGCTCACTAAGGCCATTATTCCCTCTACACATTGCGTGTCAGTAATATATGACTCCATTTATATAATAAAATATAATAATCTGCTATTATATATACACATATGTTCAAGTTTATTTATGACCCATCAACTAATCTGAAACACAGCGTTTATTCAAAGGAGGGGAGCGAAATTCTAAAAAAATATTTAAGTAAAATGATTATGTCTGGAGGTGCTTCTGGGGAGGGTGGCGAATTTCTTGGCGATGGCAGCCTGCGCTCGTTTGACGAATATAATGATTTAATCTTAGGGGGACTACTGTTTAATCCTATCGATTTAACAAAGAATATTTTGGAAAATATTGACTGGCCAACCAAAATTCAACCAATACGGTCAATTTCACGCTCTCGAGAAGGGGAGTTGTCTGGTGAGTTGGAAGGAGCCTTCGCGGAGCGTTGGGACCAAATGATATGTCAATTAGGATATCATGCTGACAATTTATTTAAGTTAAACCCCGCAATAAAAATGTCAACCATGTGTAATTTAACTACACCACATGAACGACCCAAGGAATATGATGGTAATATTGTATGGGAATCAACAGATACGTACGCAAATTTACGCGAAGCTACGGGTGATAGAACCAATAAAAGAAAGGGGTTTATTTGGGATAGTATTGTTAATTCGTCGGTCGATTTAGAAATAGGTATAAATCTAAATGATGCGACATATGACGACGTCGACGAGGAAGACGATAATACCAATTATACAACTCCAGATGGTGACGCGGCCTTAGTGCTTTGGGATACGTGGATGGCCAGGAATGGTATTCCCGGCGATGGGGGGGAAGACCCTGATTCAATTCAGGTGGGCGGTGGCGACGGCGAACACCGGGCTTGGATTGCGTCAGGAGGAATCCTTGACACCTACGCTGAAACAATGAAAGTCGAAAGGGGTAAAAATATTTTTATAATTAAGATTGGTATCCCAGGGCATTATATAATTGCTATATTTGAAAAAGACGAGAATTTAATTACTTTTTTTGACTCGGGCGGGTGGTCAACTGCCGACGGGAACCCAACGGACGAATCAGAATTGGCCCGAGGACGACGCTCATCGTTACGATCAACCCCTTCCGCCGACGAAGATCCATGCGGGGGAATTTTTGATTCAGTGTATAGAAAAATATGTAGGGTATTGCGAACCGTATTTACTCATAAGTCTTCGAGATCGCGTACAACCACCCCGAAATTTGTTATAGTTAATTCAGCCGATTTACAGTTGAGTGATAATGACGAACATTGCCAGACCTGGGTGTTATTATATTGCTATCTCAGATTTATTTATCCCAGGTGGTCAATAGAGGAAGTCGACGATTATTTTAATTTTATTGCAAACTCGTCCGAGTCGGACCCTACTAAAACTAAGTCCGCCGCTTTCTACGAAGTCATCTACACTTGGTGGCAATACCTTATTAATTTAAAAATTAGCAATACTGGTCCAGATGGAGGTGTTACAGCTGATGGTGATATTTCACGACGCGTAAAAACAGCTTATTCCCGACTGGAAGCACTGCAATAGTTATTAAA
>Ga0115008_10004864_pt1 | contig 11166 bp, 7 predicted proteins | sample FraStrMetagenome_FD_87164 | JGI IMG/M metagenome (GOLD analysis project Ga0115008, IMG submission 87164) | Marine eukaryotic phytoplankton communities from Arctic Ocean - Fram Strait ARC3M Metagenome | ecosystem: Environmental > Aquatic > Marine > Oceanic | place: Fram Strait | collected 2012-06-18
AGACCAGGACAACCAGGCTTCGACTTTGACCGCCCTTCAACAAAAGCGCCAAGATAAACGTCACGTCAAAGAGCTCGAAGAAGAGGACGAATCTCGGCGCCAAGAATTCGAAAGGATTGCGGACAAGTATCTTTCAGATGACGACGAAGGTGAAGACGACGATGCAAATAGTCAGCTCAGCCTCGAGAACGAGAGCCCAGATGGAATAGTGCCATCCGAATCAAATCTATCTGATGTTGACGACGCTGCAACAACCGCTTCCGTGGAGTCCTTCCTTCGGCGACAATCGCACATGGACGCACACCTTCTTGAGCTGACAACGTCGATCGCAGCCAAGGAAGACCTGATGGGAAAGCTCGCCACGTCTCAGCGGCGATACGAGTCAATGAGAGAATTTTATGAGACCAAGCTTGAAGAAATGGCGGCGCAGGTCGATGCTAGAGAGCAAGAAAGGGAAGGCCTCGCTGCAGAGCTGGAATCATTGAAGAATGAGAAGGACGAACAAAAGACGAGCAAGAGATTCGCAAAGCTGAGCGAAGATATCAAGGCTAAGGACGCTCAGATCGGAAAGCTACGTCGTCGACAAAAGGAACTAGCAGGTTTGACTCGAGTTCCGTCACGCAATGATGCTGTGCGTGCCAGGCTGGAGTCGGATGTGACCGCTATGAAACGCCAGAAGGTAGATTTACAGAAGCAAATATCCTCCGATCGCAAGGCACACTTGTCAGAGGTTGCCAAGCTACGCAAGGATGCAACGCAGCGCAGCCGAGAGGCTGCGAAGTGGAAGGCAGCGTCGGAACGACAGAAGATTGAAGCCGAGCGAGCGCGCAATGCAGCAAAGTCCCACGTACAAGAGATCAGCAAGCTTCGTTCGCGCTACAGGGAATCCGAGAAGAGACTTCGTATGCAGACACTGAAACGTGGTGTCATGGAGAAGGTTGGCCTTGACCCAGTCTTGGTGGGTCGCCGAGGAGTCAGATCAAGTCGGCCTGCCACTGCTCCTCCATCTGCTTCAGGAGGAAATCAACAGAAGAAGATCAAGCGAAAGGCAAGCGCTGGGACCATCAATGATGTCGATATCGATCGAGTTCGGTCTTTCCTCGATTCCAAGGTCGCCGACATTGGCCAGAAAGAAGCCACCGCCGAAAAACTTGCCGAAGAATGGGAGCAACACCTGGAGCTCACGGAACGGAAGGAGCAGCTCCTACAGGAGATCGGGGACCCTGACGCGAATGCCGGAGGCATTGAAGATGAGCTCGAAGCTCTCAATATCCAGATCCAGTACAGAGAGGGTCGCATTCGTCAGCTATCAAAACGTCTTGGGGAAGGTCCGTCGCCGTCTGGCTCTGCGCCCAAGGGCGACAAGGCCGGTGGCAACGCCTCAATCACTGGCAATGCATTCCTCGACGATAAGGAGTTCAAATCATTGTGCGCGGGCGCACCTCCACTTTCTGCATCTCATCTGACAAGCAAGATCCTCTTCGGCATGGTAGTTCGCGAACGGCGCCGTGTGCTGTCGTTAGCAAGGACAGCGGTTTCGCTCGATGAAAGGGCAGCAGAGGCAGAAAAGCTTGCCGAATCGAGAGAAGAGGCCTTGGTATCCCATGTCGAGGAGGAGAGACATCAACGTGCCCTAATGGCACAGAATCAGCAGGAGCAAATCATGTCGCTCATGTCTCTTGTGCAGGATGAGGACGAACTGGAGTCCAATTGCGCACGGGCCCATTCTCACGTCTCAGCGGTGCCTATGACCGATGCTGTGGGTAGTGGCAACGATTACGTGAAAACAATCAAGCCATCACGCTCTACTGATTCGATGGTTATGATTCTTTCAAATGAGCGCATCGCAGTTCTCGAGCGACAGGTGGCTGAACTCGAAGGAGAGCGAGAGGCGAAGGAAGCCCATAAGAAAAATGAAGCCGAGGCTAGGGATGAGCTCAAGAAGAAGGCCACCGAGCTAAACGAGGCACGTTCCGAGCTGCAGCACCTCAAGTCTTCACTACGACAAGTTCGTGAAATGTTATCGAAAGAGCGCAGCAGTATCAACGCCCGGCCGGCAAAAGAAAATGTTGCCTCCGTCACTGAGAATGATGGGCCACCCCCTCCCACCTCTACTCAGGGAGTCACTACCCCTATTGGCTCGCTTGGGGGAACACCAGCATCGTCAACATTTCGTCTTGTCGACGATATTATCCAAGAAGCCCTCCATCCTTCTCTCCTCTCACCGCGCAAGAAAGCTGCTGACCACAACAGGCTCTCATCCGATGGGTGTTTCAATGCGACGTCCGCTCCATACTACTCGCCCGGGATGAAGTCTCGTGTCGCACTCGTCCAGGGAAGTGACAGTGAAGATGAAGATGACATCCCAGCGTGGGCAAACGATATCATGGCTGACTTGGCGATCATAGCTCAAGGACAAATGCCCCCAAGCCTTAAGAAGGACAAGAAGAAGAAGAAGCGCAAGGGTGGGGCGAAGAAGGATAAGTCAAAAGGGAACACTGGCAGTGCTGATTCATCCGATCAACCCGGTGGCGCTTTATCTCGCTGCCAGGAAGAGTCAAATGTGTTTGAGAGGCTTACAAAGCCAGAGAATTGGACAGGTGCAGTTAAACAATCTTTCATTTCCTCCGATCGGCAGTATCGATTCAATGAGCCGCCGCCAGTCAACTCTATCGACAAATCTCCTACCAGAAAAATTGTCGACTTTAAGGTATCTTTCGAGGATGATCCACCCAGCAAGGGACATGGAGAAGAGAAGAAGCCCGCGAAGCCGGTCTTTGACCGACTAACTGATCCAGAACATTTCACTGGTGTCCAGAAACAGAGTTTCTTGTCTTCGTCGATCCACAGGCAACCTTGTTCGAGTGCAGCCACCGACGATGATGATATTGCAGATCAAACAATAAGTGAGATTTTGGCTAGCGATTCCGACGATGCGAACGGTAGCTCTCTATTTGCGGCAGTGGCAAACGCCGAAGAGCACGAAATCGGGAATGGCACAGATCCAAGTCAGTCGTATGCCGATCCATCAGGTTCGGTCTTATCAGGTGGTCTAATGTCACCGGCTCCCACCCCCAACGCTGGCCCTCGTTCCGTGTTTGATCGCCTCATCAGTCCCAGCAACTACACTGGAACGCACAAGACACTCCATGCTATTTCTACAAAGAAGCGTCACAACGATAAGGCCAGCCTTCAAGTCGATGCACCAATGGAAGATGACCTAACATCCCTGCAGATTGCCTCGACAAGCATCCAAAGCCCGACCTTTGCAGCTACATCAAACATGTCATCTTCTTCGCGGGAGGGAGATGATGCTGCAGTTGCTACCGCCGCTTCTACTGCTGCAAGTGTTGCCGAGGCTGTCGAAAGTGCCAGCATGGCCGGCCACATCGAATCCGATGAACGGGGTGATGGCAGTGAGCAGAATGCTCAGAATCGAGAACGCAATTCTGATTACACTCAGCAGAATGTCTTTGAGAGACTTACCAAAACTGTTACGGCATCCTATGCCGTCAAGCATCAGGCCGAAGGTTAAAAATATTTAGGAATTCCTATTTAGAGAGTCTAGAGATTTGCAGCATTGTCACGGAGTTTACCGTGGTTCGTGGTCTAGATCTACCTTCGTTGTCGCCGCCACATTCGCAGCAGAGTTTGACGAATCTATTCAATGCCGGCAAAAAGAAGTTGCGGGAACAAATAAATTTTACGTACTTCGTAGGAATTCCTACTCAATTTACGTACTACGTAGTACGTGCTTGACGAACGCGCGCCGGCCGGGTTTTGCAGCGGCCGCCACATTCGAACATGGCGCAGCTATCCATGACCATCGAGCGTTGAGGCAACAACAAAAAACAAGCGACGCCGTTCATCGCCAAGAGGAATTCCTACCGTTGGCTTCGATTGCACAGCTCTGGTCCACAATCTTCGAGCGACAATCTGATCCACATACTAGTATCGTCCAAAGAACATCAGCAAGAATGAAGCCTTTGTTCAATGCCCTTGCATTCCTGCTCCTCGCGAGCATCGCTGGCACCGCCCCGGTGGCCGCGGCAAGGGCCTCCAACCAGCAGGCATCCCAAGCCGCCCTTCGGGGATCCAACAATGAAGCCGCTCGCCATATGAAGGAAAAGAATGATAAGCAGCAAACCACCGGCGGAGGCGACACTGAGATCGAATCGCGTCTCGCCAACTGCGCCGTGCGTGGCAATACCGCCACCATCGAGCCCAAGGCCATCAGCGGCACTAGCTGGTTGTCCCTCGTCTCGGGCGGCAATCTTTGTGAATCCGACTGCGAGTGCGCTTCCGGATGCTGCGGATGGTTCTGGGTGAACATTTGCGTGGAGCCGAGCATGCAGGTGCGTGTTTGATGCATCAATCCTTACACATTGTATAAATCACTCTCTCATCATTTATCGTTGACAAAAATATCTAATTTAATACTGCTCTCCTATACATTGCGTAAATCTTTCACAGGGAATGAAATGCAGGGGAACTGGAACTACAAATCAACAGCCTGAAGACGAGGTTCCTGGAACCGGCAGTGGTGGCGACGATAATCAGGAAACATTGGTGATTGCAACTCCCGCGGGTAACATCGACGATGTCCCTAGCGTCGTCCCTCCTCTGGAAACTCCCGTTGAACCGGAGGGGACAGCTTCCGAAGGCATTTCCGCCGAGAAATCACTCGAAGATACTCCCGACTCGGACATACCTGGTACGCCGGCTGAAAGTTTTTATCCCGTGGAGTATCCCGAAGGGCACCCCAACGCGATCGAATCCAAGGAAACCGCTATCGAATCCAAGGAAACCGCTACCGAACCCAAGGAAACCAAGGAGGGTCGGGACACTGGCCCAGGTGCAAAGAGCAAAAAAAGCAAAGGAGGTAACATCGACGATGTTTCTAGCGTCGTCCCTCCTCTGGAAACTCCCGTTGAACCGAAGGGGACAGCTTCCGAAGATATTTCCGCCGAGAAATCACTCGAAGATACTCCTGACACGGACATACCTGGTACGCCAGCTGCAAGTTTTTATCCCGTGGAGTATCCCGAAGGGCACCCCAACGCGATCGAATCCAAGGAAAGCGCTATCGAATCCAAGGAAAGCGCTACCGAATCCAAGGAAACCAAGGAGGGTCGGGACACTGGCCCAGGCGCAAAGAGCAAAAAAAGCAAAGGAACCAATCCAGGTCGCAACAACGATGCTGATGCTACTGAAAAGGGGGGTCCAAAAATGATGGACGGCGGAGCCCAGCAATCTGAGGAAACCAAGGAGGGTCGGGACGCCAACCCAGGTGCTACTGAGGATGAAGCTAAGGGCGCCAAGCAGAGTGACGCCAAGACAGGCGCTGTAGGGACTGAAACGAATAAGGCTGAGAAGGATCAAGATTCTGCAGCAGCGGGCGAATCGCGTATCGCCAACTGCGCCGTGCGTGGTAACACCCTCACCATCCAGCCCAAGGCCGTCAACGACTGGTCGTCCCTCGTCATGGGCGGCAATCTTTGTGAATCCAACTGCGACTGCGCATCCGGATGCTGCGGATGGTTCTGGGTGAACATGTGCGTGAACCCGAGTATGCAGGTATGTACTAGCTAGAGTACCGATACGAGTGCCCCGCACTTTTCATTTGTTTTATCGCATCACACCACGGTATCCTGCTGCGTCATTTCTTCTCATCTATATATGCTCTTTAGACGATGAACTCACATATCTGAAAATGCTCTCACTCTACCTACTCATACACACAACATAAAACAGGGTATGAAATGCATGGGCGATTCCCAGCAAGTCAGTAGAACCGAGGGTGACGACGACGAAGACACCAATCTTGAACTCCCCGCGCCCGAGGAAACCAATTTAACCGAGACCGTCATCGAAATCATAACTCCCAAAGAAGAAGAAGAAGAAGAAGTCGAAGCCAAAGAAGATATCGACGACGAAGAAGGCGCCGTAACCGAGCCAAAGAAAAGTTTCAACAATAAAGGCGATGCCGCTGATAAGTCGCGTTCCAAAACAGGCGCCAAAGCTCTTTCCAATCGGAAAAAGAAGAAGCAGCAGCAGCAGGAGGAGGAGGAGGAGGAGGAGGAGGAGGAAAAGGAGGAAGCATTAGACCTTGAGAACAAGACCGAAGACGGTGCAGATGAGGAACTTCTCGACAACTATGACTTCTCCAATGGATGGCCAGAATGGAACGCCGATATGTGCCAGCAGAGTTCCCAATGCAAGAGCAGCTGCTGCGCTTGGGCTCATTCCTTTGTGTGCATGAGCAAGACCACATCGATGGGTCGTTTCACTTGCATCGAGTAAAGTTTCATGTGATCGATTCGATTGATCCGCGATCGCTTGATTGCTACAACCAAAGTCCCTTGGAGGCTTGGATATTTGTTTGTGTCTTTTCTCTACCGTATCTTCGAATAAGGTATATTGTATTGTTTGTTAACCTTCCTAGATCTACGTGTCGTTGGTGTTGCTTTTGAATTGTCCATAAGGAATTCATCACAAAGAATAAATGCCGGCAGTCAGTAAACATGTACATGTTTGCAAGATCTACACGTACGTAGTAGCCCTCTAGTCTAGGCTACGTAGCTAGTAAACTGTAGACTCTGGAGTGAGCTTGCTTACTAAATAGTAGACACAGGGCCTTCAAGTAAGTGTTTACAATAATCTACCAGTCGTTGGCTGTTTGTGGAAGTCTGGAACGGAAGACGGACAGAGCGTGTGTCTGAAGAAGCGAAGCAGCGCCATCTCCTTTCTGGAGAATCCAGGGAAGATTGGCAACATTCTGTTCCGGGTGGCGAGTCATGGCGTGTCTCAATTACCTTTCGAACATTGCGGAACGAATGAATATGAATGAATCTAGAAGCTACAAATAACTAGAGCACGCTTGAACGTGTACATACATACATGGATCTACACATTACATAAAGTAGATCTACCGATAATCTTCCGGAGCTTCGTCATGAAATCCAAAGCGTGTTCATTCCATTTTTCGAGATCGTCCTCTGAGCCCTCATCGTCGAGACAAATCAGTGCAACAATGGGCAATGCAGACCTCTCAAAGTCGATTTGCAATAAAGAAGTGAAAAGGGAATCGTCGTAGGGTACGTTTTGGAATCGCCGGGCTAGAAAATCAATGACACGGCGAACGGCACGAATTGTAGGATCTTCGTTGGATGAAGCAGATCCCTTGCGGGTGTCATAGGAGGACCAGCCACGCCCACCCTTTCTCCCGCCGCGACCACCGCGACCGACCTTGGTGCCGCCTTTTTCCGTTTTCGACGTTCCACTAGTACGTGTAGGAGGCATGTCACCGTGCAAATCCAAGAGCTTGATGCATTTCGTGTGCTTCGATTTGATGCCATCATGCCGAATTGTCATCGTCAACAGTGTGTGAGCTTTCTTGCCTTCCGAGGAACCGATGCGCATCGCACGCTCGGCATCTTCCATTGTCTTTATCTCGATTTCAGTAGCTGAGGTGGCATCGTCAGCAGACGAGAGGAGCGCAGAAGTATCTTCTTGGGCAAGGCAATCGTACGCCACTCTGCCGTTACTGTTGCCAGCATCGCTACGGATCAGCGTCAAGATAATTTGGCGTCGTTCATCGCCACTGCATGCCTCAAGCACATCTTGGCAAATGAATTGCAACATACCAGCTTCGAAATTGCCGTCCTCGCCGTAAAGAAGGGACGATTTTCCAGAACCCTTCTTGCCAATAGTCATGAGGAGTGCGCTGCTCTCTTGCTCCGTACTGCTACTTTCGCACGCCTTTTGAATCATGGGAGACAAATTCTTCAAGTAGTAGGATTGCAAGGCGGAACCACTCATCCCTTCGCAAACGCAAATGCAATCGGCGTTGTAATTGATCGTCTCGCCTCCCCTGTTCTTTGTCTTTACTGCGATCTGTGGATTTTTGGCGTTGTCGACGATATTAAGATCTTTCATGCATGTATCGGGTTTTAATTTTGGCAAGATCACGTGGCACGTGAACATTCTGGCCTCATCATCGGAGGCATTTCTTGCCGATGGAGATGAGGAAGATAATCCCATGGTACTGCGCTGTGATCGGTTCTCTTCTGCTCGTAAGGACTACTCGTCAGCAGGTTCTCATTGCTGTAACCGCCCTCGCGCAAATTACATTTTTCTGTATTTAGGAAGAATCCTATGGACCTGGAGTGTGTGGCATGGCGCCGCACGGTTTGCTATATTTTGCTTGTTGGTCGCTACCAATCTCCCGTTTTGGAAATGACTCTACAGAGATTTGCCAGAGATATTACATGTATCATGCCAACGCGCACCCGCCAGACCGTGGAGCCTCCTCTGCCTCTCGACAAGCCTCTCACTCATCGCCCGATAGTTCGCGATACTGTCCCTCGCAACGTAAAAGACGGAAAGGCTGCTCGGCTCTCCTGGAGTCCTTATCCATCAAATAAAACAAATCTTTGCCTCTGATTTGATCATCGTCATCATCGTTCATCTTTGTTCGAATCTGGTAATCTTGCCAAAAAGACATACCGCACTCTCTCTCTCACCATGAAGCAAGAGACCCAGGCACTCCTCGCCCTTGTTCAAGGTATCGAAGGCAAAGACTGGGCCTCGAGGCGGCGTGGGTGGTCTTCGCGGGCGGAGGAGCCCGGTAAGTCAGTCGCAGAAGATTTTATCATCGTCTTCGCATGTCATGTTCGTGTATTTGCGTATTTGGCTCATTCTCCACGTTTGTAATTGCGGACTCCCCCAACTACAGTGTGCATGTGGGACGGCATCATATGCGACCCGTCCGATGATAGTATTACCTCCATACGCATTCAGTCGGCCGATCTGTACGCCACGATTCCGGCAGAATGGGGACAGCTCAAATCCCTCCGGACTCTCGTCATGCGCGAGAATCTTTTGTATGGAACCATTCCACCGGAAGTGACTGCCTTGCCCAATCTTCAGACCTTTGACGTGGCCGAGAACGATCTGAGCGGACCATTGCCGCCTTTTGCCTCGGTGTCGCTGGGCGTGATGGATGCCTCGCGGAACAAGCTGTCGGGTTCACTCCCCTCAACCATCGGGGAGAATCACGCCCTCACCCTTACGCTGTTCGATGTGATGGACAATAATCTCACGGGAACCATACCTTCGTCTTTCTCCAAGATGAAGAATTTAGGAACTCTGTCGTTGGGGTCCAATAAATTCTGGGGTCTCATACCCCCCTCGCTGGGCAGTCTTCCCATGCTTCAGTATCTTTGTACGTAAAAGACTATTGCAGGGACTGTTATGCTTTATTCTTTTGCAGGCATGTCATGGGATTATGTATGTGTATGATTGCTTACCCGATTTATTTAACTATTCGTTTTTATCGCTCTAATGCATTCAACACTCCACCCCCCTGCTCTGTATATACAGATCTGGATAACAACAACTTGGTGGGTCCTATCCCTCCATCCCTGTCTCGCTTCGGATCAGGAGGTATTGATGGCAGCCTTTTGAGTGAAGTTTGGTTTCAGGAGAACATGCTCAGTGGCACCATACCGGCAGCGATGGCAGATCTAAATAAGTTGGTTAATTTCTATGCTGATGGCAACAAATTGACTGGGAAAGTTCCAACGGATCTGTGCAGCGAAACTCTGAATGCGGATTTCTTCAGCGACATCCCAGCCGATGCTCAACGAGAGCTTTGCGACTCCGTTGCCTGTCCCGTCAACGAGGTTGCCTTTGAGGGGGTATATCCCTGTTTGCCATGCGACTCGCTGCACTACAACCCCTACCTTGGCAGGACGGGTGAATGTATCGCCCTCAATCAGAGGCTCATCGTGGAGAAGTTTTACGAGGCTACAAGCAAATCGGGTCCTTGGGGTGGCGGCACGAATTGGAATAACGACGAAACCCCTCTTTGCGACTTCGACGGCGTCACGTGCGATGGTAATAACAATGTCATCGAAATCAAGCTCAATGGTCGCGGTTTGTCCGGAACCATTCCCGAGGAACTCGGCTTCTTGGAATATCTCGAAATTTTAGATCTGAGCGACAATGACCTCACAGGTTTTCTGCCGAGTGACTTGCGTTGGGCACCGCTGCGGCATCTCGATGTGTCTGGTACGAAGCTAAAGGGCATCGTCCCCCCGATGTTATGTCTGAAGCAGGGTGTGAACGGCAACGGGATGAGTGGGGACTACAACTGCGAGAGAATATCCTGTCCTGCCGGCACGTTTGGTCCTAGTGGTAAGAGGGGCAGTGCTCCAGGAGAACGCTGCATCCCGTGCGCTGATGAAGATGCGATTTATCTCGGCATGAAACAATGCTCACGCGTTGGAGTCCGCGACCAGTCGAGTGAAAGTGATGGTGGGCTTGGAATATCCGGTCTCACCGGCACACTTGTTGCAATTTCAGGGGTTATGATTGCTGCGGCTCTTTTCGTAGTCTTGCGAGCCCATCGCCGAAAGTATGCCATCCGAAGGGCGCTCCCTCAAGGCGAGGGCGATGATGAGATCGTATTTGAATCGAGTGTTTACAACCAAACCGGCGTTTCGTCGTTGCCTTATGCGGACGAACCGAGGAGATCGAGCAGTGGCACCAGCAGAAGAAAGGGCACCTGGAAGGACCTGGCGAACAGAGTGCCGCCATCGTCCTATCGAGATGAGCCCCCAAATGCGGAACCTTTCTCCATTGGTCATGTCGGCGACTTGGACGACGAGAATAATGACGACGAAGAGCGATATGAAGACGGAGAAATGATCTCAAGTGCCCTAGAAAAGGAAGTAAGGCGACAGCAGAACCATGGTCCGAGTGAAAAGGCCCCTGTTTGGAAATATCCCGACCCACTGGAAGAGGATGACGCGAGAAGTGTGAGCAGTTCTGCTTGGGATGTTGAGAAGGACTCCAAAAAGGAAGTTTGGCTCGATGTTCCCAAGATATAGATGTCATGTGTAAATGCTTTTTATAGGGCATAGATTGCAATTCTTGCTCCTAATTTTACCTTCCCCGGATTTTCGACAGAGTGTGTATGTACGGTACGAGTACGTACGTACGGTAAGTTTCGTCTGGCAGTCGTCAGTGTCCGGCATCGGCCAGTCGGCGGGCGCGGCATCGGCAAGCAAGCTCCATAATCATCGTCGCCAATCGACCAAGCTCCATCGCTGCCATCCAAAAGCAAGGCTCCATCATGGGACCCTCGTCCATTGCTGCCCT
>Ga0115008_10004869_pt1 | contig 11160 bp, 7 predicted proteins | sample FraStrMetagenome_FD_87164 | JGI IMG/M metagenome (GOLD analysis project Ga0115008, IMG submission 87164) | Marine eukaryotic phytoplankton communities from Arctic Ocean - Fram Strait ARC3M Metagenome | ecosystem: Environmental > Aquatic > Marine > Oceanic | place: Fram Strait | collected 2012-06-18
AGCTTGAGGCCTTGCACAATGTCATATACCAAGGCCGTAAACCAATGCAGTACACCAGGGCGCAAGCTCAGCTCACCGTTACAAACCAACCAATCCCTCGACGATCTGACTGTGCAGGCCATTCGTCAGCCCGCCAGGGCGACCACTTTACCCACAGCCAATACAGACGCGAATACCGAGCGAGGCGATTAAAACCATCGTTTGTCGTCGGTTGCGGCTATTCGTCAACCGTAGAGCGCACCGCGCGTTTACCGAGCAAATAGGTGGATACCGTACCCACGCCCTTGACCTCAATTTCGCCGCGCGGAGTTACTTCATAACTGCCATCGAGGGCTTCGTAAAAGGCCTCTGAAATTTGGATTTCATCGGGCAGTCCTGTGGACTCCATACGACTGGCCATATTGATGGTCTCGCCCCACAAGTCGTAGATAAATTTAGATGTGCCGATAACACCAGCAACCACCGGGCCGCAGTGCAAGCCGACGCGCATCCTCAACTGGGTGCCGTTACGCGCGTTAAATTCCTCGAGACAAATAAGAATTCGACCCGCTAGCAGGGCCATAGTTTCAGCGTGTTTAGCATTGGGAACCGGCAATCCGCAGACCGCCATGTACGCATCGCCAATCGTTTTGATTTTCTCAACACCCAACTCCGACGCCACCTCGTCAAACGATCCAAACAAGTCATCGAGCATGGTTAGAACCACCATGGGTGGAAGACCTCGAGACCAATTGGTGAAGCCGACCAAATCGGTAAAGACAACACTCGCATTGGGGAACGCATCCGCTATCTGGGTCTCGCCATCCTTTGATCGCTCGGCGATCGGCTGTGGTAAAACGTTGAGAAGCAGCTTGGTATTCTCGGTATTTTTAAATTCGATCGCCTCTCGCTGCTCGCGCAGACTTGACACCATAGTATTAAAATTAGCGGTTAATTCGCCCATTTCGTCGGATGAATTAATCGCTAATTGAACCTCAAAATTACCCTCGCCAACCTCTTCAGCCGCCTCGGCTAAATCGACGATCGGCTCGACCAATCGGCGCGCGACAAAAGTCGACAACGCCGCCATAACCAATGCTAGCGCAAATCCTGAAAGTAAGAGTATTCGATTCAACGCGTCGACTGCGGCGAACGCTTCGGCCTCATCAACATCAGCAAACAACGCCCACTGCTGATCGCCAAACGCGACTGGACCAAAAGAACTGAGAACACTAACTCCCCGATAGTCATCTATAATGGCGATATCTCGCCCGCCCTCAAGGGCATGCATTGCGGCGGGGGTATGAACATTTTGTAACAGAATAGAGCTATCAAAATGATCCAGCAGTGCGATGGTCTTTTCTGGGTAACCCACATCTCGCAGTGCGTCGAAATAGCCCTCTCGATCTTCTATCAAGAAGCGTGAGACGCTGCGCATGGAGAAATCATCGCCAACTAGATAAGTCTCACCAGCTTCACCCAACCCATCTTCGCGCCACATGCCATCATCGGTCATAATGGCGTTGAGTTTATCCACCGGGAACTGAAAGACCAAGGTGCCGATAGGAACCTCATTGTCGTATACCAAGGTCGAGACAAAGGCCGCTGGGGCGCCATAGGACGGTCGATAATAATCAAAATCGATAAACGCAACCTCGCCCGCCGTGGTCAATTCATTGGCGGCGTCAAACGCATCGGCTAGATTACTTTTTCGAAACGGGCCACTGCGCAAGTTGGTGGCAAAATCGACCTCTTTGAACACCGAATAAACGATGTCACCGGTACGGTTATCGATAAGAAAAATATCGTAATAACCGAATTCATTTTGGTACTCTTTAAAAACATCATGAAATTGAGCATGCACTCGACTGTACAGGCTTTGATCATCGGCATGCTCTAATTGGTGTTTTTCACCCAGCGGATGGTGGTTGTTACTGATGTAGTGGTACTGCAAATAACGAGCGGTTTCAGCCACCGGAAAAACGCTCTCAATGCCAGAGCTTGTGCCAAACCCTTCATTTAATGCGGGTAAAAAATCGTCGCTATAATAGGCGCTAAGATCCGCGCTGCGCGCCACCGACTGTGGCGTCGATGCGCGTTCATCCGATCGCCGCGACAATTCGGAAAAACCACGTTTGAATTCCGCGGTCGCCGCTATGGTGGTTGGATTTTTCGCCAGCGATCTCACCTGCGCTTCGATCAATGCAAAATATTCGCTGACCTGACTGGTTTTAGCCGACTGAATCGACGTCAATTGCCGAAAGGTGTAATCCTCCAGCGAGGCCCTCGCGTGGTAATAACTAATCCAACCACTAATACCACTGACGATGACACAGACAGAAACAATGAATAGGGTGGCCTTGGGTCTTATACGCAGTGCGCTCAAGCTTGCCATTAGAGGTATTTCATCGCGAATAAAATCCATTAATTTCAGATATGTATACACTAGCAAAAGCGGGGTATGCCGTCAATGCGCCACTGCACTCTTAGCCTTTAGTTACCGCGCTATGCGAATTGGAAATGGTAAACTAAGGCGATGGTTATGGCTAGATTTTCTGTCGCCATAATCACCAGATCAATGGCCGTGCCAAGTCAACGCTCTCGCAGCCAAAAGCGTCTCTTGAGATACCGCTGTGCGTTTAGTCACCTTTAAACTGCCCGAGCATTGTCGAGGATCAAATCGGCAAACGTCGACAACAGCTCAGATGGTAAGTTATGCCCCATCCCAGGAAATATTTGTAGGTTCGCGTTGGCGACATGCTTGGCCGTATCTATACCGCCATCGACAGAGACTAGGCGATCCTGCAAACCGTGAATAACCAGCACCGGCATCCGCAATGACCGCAACCAGCCAACACGATTGTCGCTGGTATTAATCGCCGCCATTTGTCGCACATAGCCCGCAGGGTGACTTGATCGGCGATATTCAGCGGCCAGCATCGCTCGAACCGTTGAATCTGCAACGGGATATCCCGGACTGCCAATCATCTGCAGAGTCTCGACGCTGTGATCTAGTGAGGATTGATTTTTAGCAGGTTTTGCAAGCATCTGAATAGACACCATAAGCGCTGATTTACCCTTGCCGACAACACCGGTATTGGACATCATCGAGGTCAATGACAACACCCGATGAGGATAGCGGCCGGCAGCTATCTGACAGATCATCCCCCCCATTGACATGCCCACCAAGTGTGCGGCTCGGATCTTTAGCGCATCCAATATACCCACAACGTCGTGCGCCATATCGTCGAGGCGGTAGGGCACAGCAACCGGAATACCCAATCGATGCTTCATATACTGGCGAAATAAACTCGGCGCGCGGGCGCCCTCGATTTTATCGCTCAGCCCAATATCCCGATTATCGAAGCGAACGACAAAGAAGCCTCTATCTGCCAGCGCCTGACAAAATACCACCGGCCATCTAACCAACTGATTGTATAGACCGGCGACCAATATCAGCGCGGGCTGTTGACGATCGCCAAATGTCTCATAGGCAATATTGAGACCATTGGCGGTTAGATATTGCGTGGTCTTTTGGCTAAATCCTGCCAGTCCATCTTCGGTCATTGGTCTCGTAATGCTCTGCGTAAAATCTTTCCCGCCGGCGATTTCGGCAGTTCTTGTGAGAATTTTACCATATGCGGAACTTTGTACGCAGTTAATTGCCTTCGACAGAAGCGTTGAATCTCGTCCGCCGTCAATTGTGGATTAGTCGACACGACGTATAGCAGGATTGCCTCGCCAGTTTTGTGGTCTTTAATACCGATGGCCGCGCACTCAGTAATATCCGGATGCCCGTACACCACAGCTTCGATTTCATTTGGATAGACGTTGAATCCAGAGACAATCACCATGTCCTTGAGGCGATCGACAATCCGCACATAGCCGTCGTCATCGAGAGTGCCGATATCGCCAGTACGAAACCAACCCGCGGCATCGATAGCCTCGGCAGTGGCTTCGGGTCGCTGCCAGTAACCGCCCATAACCTGCGGCCCGCGCATGCATATCTCCCCAGCGCAGCCAGCGGCCACCGATTTGCCACGAGCATCGATGATGTTTATTTCCTCGGCGCCCATGGCTTTTCCCACGGTTCCAACCCGCGCGGCATCCGGGCTGTTGCAAGTTAGAGCTGCGGATGTCTCAGAGAGCCCATAACCCTCGTATATTTCCGACGCCGTTCGTTCGCGCCACTGATCGCCGATCTCTTTGACTAGCGCGGTACCTCCAGCGATGATTCCCTTGACGGCTGAAAAATCGATACGGTCAAAATCTCGATGCGCCATCAACCCCTGCAGCAAGGTATTAACGCTCGCCATACTGGTGAATTTAAACGCTGCCATGGTTTTTACCAGCCCATCGATATCGCGTGGATCTGGAATCAACACCGATAGTCCGCCATAGAGAAACCCTCCGATGACATTCATGATAAACCCAAAGACGTGGTAAAGCGGCATGGGCGCTATCAGAATTTCATCGCTATCGGCATCCAAAGCAACGCTCAACTTAGACATGCGCGCACCGGCAAAAACGTTACCATGGCTCAGCATCGCGCCCTTGGCCGGCCCAGTGGTACCGCCAGTATATTGCAGCACCGCTAAATCTTGCATGGTTGTCGTTAACCGAGGCAGCTCAACGCTGACACCCAACGCGAGGGCCTGGTTAAAGTCAACCAGACTCGCCAGCGACGACGGTGGCAGAGTTTGAGGATTTATGAGATCTAGGGCATGGGTGGCAATCACGGTTTTTATTGCCGTCTGCGGGACCACCTGTTCAGTGATTGGCAGCAGGTCGGACAACACCACCAGCGCAGAGGCTCCCGAATCGTTAAATTGGTGTATCTGCTCTCGTCCCGTATACATTGGGTTGGTATTGACGATGGTCAATCCAGCTCTTAATGCGCCCCAAACCGCAATCGGAAACTGATTCAAATTGGGCAGTTGAATGGCGATTCGATCGCCGCGCTCAAGGCCGCAGTGGGCGAATAAAAATCCGCAAAATTGCGCGCTCAGTCGGTCAATATCGGCAAATGTAAGACTTTGCCCAAGGCAATGAAACGCAGGCTTTTCTGCAAATTCAGCGCATGCGCGCTCGAATGCATCGAGTAAATTGGAAAAGTTATCGGTATTTAGCTGTGCAAATTGTTGTTCCGCAAAACTGCTTGGTGCGCCAGTCATCATCGCCCTCCCCTTGGATTAATAATTGTTTAGAATAACCCACTGTGCGCCATGATCGAGTCACTCTGGGGACACAATTGTGACAAAAACACCCATCACTCGAAACTACCGGCCAAAAACTCTTTAAACACCTGTAAAGCCTAGCTGATGTGCCACTATAATTTACCACGATAAATAGCTTAAGCCACTAATTTAGCTGGCATTTATTTTTATTTCTCGCCCGACTCTGCCACCGCGAAGACACCGTAGTTGCCGCGGACAACCATCAACGACTGACCCATAATTCGAACGGCGTATCGCTGTCTAATTTCGCTCAGGGTGTCACAATGTTAAAGCTATCATCGCCACTATCGAGCATTGCCAGTAGCTCGATGATAATTAATCGATTGCCCTCGATGGTCAACTGGTCGGACAGCAACAAATTTGTCAGTCCGACTTCGCCCAACATCAAATCGATAAAAAAATCATGGCCGACACTAATACTGGCATCTGCTGTCTCATCTCGATGGTTTTTGCGGTAGTGAAGCACTGAATTGCGCAACCACAGGACAAAATTTGTATTTTCTTCCGGAAAGTGAATATTCAACTTATAGTCTTTGCCGGCAGCTTTATTAGGGTCTAATCTCACGGCGATTGTTTTCATAAACTCTTCGAGTGGCACTTTTTGCAAGAATTTGCGCGCCAACCGGAGGTCCTGAGCACGATATTGATTACCCTGTTGCAGCTCTTTGGCAGCGGACAAATAGATATCTCGCCACGGACCCGATTCAGCCTGATAGCCCAACTGCCGGTAGCTTTCTGCGAGCAGATTTGTCGCCTCGCGATTGTCGCTATCCGCAAATACGACATGATTGAGCAGTTCTGCCGCCCAGCGGTATTCACCTTTATCCGCCGCCGCCGCCGCCGCCGCTATGGTGCCTTTCACGCCGCCCATCAATGCAACGTAACGTTGCGCTGCGCTCACCGGCGGGAGTCGGTTGAGGTTGGCGGGGTTGCCATCGTACCAACCAAAATAATGCTGGTAGACAGCCTTGCTGTTATGGCTAACGGTTCCGTAGTAGCCGCGAACATGAAATTTGTCTACAAGACTGGGGGGGAGTTTGAGTTGTTCCGCGATTTCGATCGGCGTGTAACCGCGATTGGCCAAACGTAGAGTTTGGTCGTGAATAAAGCGATAGACATCCTGTTGTTGCTCTAACTGTTCAATGATACGTCGATGGCCCCAGGTCGGCCAATGATGGCTGTTAACGAGAATTTCGACCTCTTTAAGCCGCTCTATGCTGATACCGATGTATTCACTCCACGCAAGCGCATCGCGCACCTTGGCGCCGCGAAGCGTCAATATGTTGTGCAGGGTATGGGATACCAACTCAGCGCCACAAAAGATCTTTTTCTGCGGCATATAAAACGTCAATTCGGCCGGCGCCTCTGAATTGGGCATATTGTAAAAGACAAAATCAACACCATCGATCTGCAGCCGCTGCTCAGCGCGGTCGATCACCGTGGTCGGCGCTCTAATCGACGTATGCCCCGAGATCACACGCCGCCCCAAACCCGAGTCGACATGGCCCTTCGGCGTGTTCTCCAGCCCAAAGCCAAACATGTAGCTAGCGCGACGGGTCATCGCCGTGCCGGCCAAAATATTTTCGCTGGTGGCCTCGCGCATAAATCCCTGCGGGGCGATAATTTGCACATCAGCGGATGGGGCCGCACTCATCCAAGCATCTATACCGCCAAAATGATCGATATGGCTGTGGGTAATTATAATCGCGGTTGGCACGATCTTGCCGAGATACTTTTGAGCAAAGGCGATCGACGCAGTGGTGGTCTCCAGCGACGTCAAAGGGTCGACAATTATCCAGCCATTGTCGGCCCGAATGAGGGTGGTATTGGCAAGGTCAAAGCCACGCAACTGATAGACTCCATCATCGACCTTAAACAAACCGCTGATGGCATTTAGCTTTGCCTGACGCCATAAACTGGGATTCACCGTGTCGGGCGCGTCATCGCGTCGATAGGCGTCTAAATCATCAACCCACTGCATGTTGTCGCTCGCTTCATCCGTGCTGCTCCCGGGCGCGACAGCCATCAAACCGCGCCGTGCATCAGCGAAGTCTTGCGAATCATCTAGCGGCAGGTTTTCGGTAAACCATTGGTTGGCCGCGAGGGTATGCGCGCTCGATCCCGTCGATCTCGGGTCGTCGTTGGGCGCACTGGGCCGATCGCTGCAGCCACTTATAACACCGCACAAAAGCATACACCAAGACGCAGCGAACCGAGTCCTCCAGCGCGCCTTGCCCATCATCTGCAACTTTGCCGGTACCCTTAATCGAGAGTCGTTGAGATTAATCATTACTGTCCGCTCGCGTTTGCAATAAACCAAGATCATGAATTATGTAATACTCGCCGCGCATCGACAAAATGCCTTGTTCAGTCCACTCGCGAAGTACCTTATTCACCCGTTGCCGAGAGCCGCGAATCAACCGAGCCAAGTCATTTTGGCTCAACTGAAACGCTAACAAGGTCCCCCCATCAAGCGGCTGCCCATAGCGTGACAACAACTCCAGCAAGCGCTGTGCCAACCGCGAACTCAGAGAGTCAAACAGCGCCGCGTCCAGCACGCCATAAATTTTTCTGGAGCGCCGTAGACCACTGTAGAACAAGTTTTTGTAGACCACTGGATAACTCTCTGCGACCTTAAAAACGGCAGCTCGGGGCAACAGCATAACATCGGCATCGGCTTGTACACGCGCCTCTTGAATGCGCGTACCATCGGGTTCCAATGACGCTTCACCCAACCAATATAAGGGTTCAAGTTCGGTGAGCGCGAACTCCTGTCCGAGTCGACCGATGATCGAAAGCCGCACGCGACCAGATAAAAGGCAGTACAGCGAAGAGGTTTTATCACCCATTTTATACAGTCTTTGCGAGGCTTTGATATGGCGTATCTGAGCCGCATCGGCAAGTTCTGCCAAACCATCGTCTGCCACTCCCGCAAACCAGTCGGACGCTTTGAGAATATTAAATATATCGTATCCAAGGCTAGGTACAGTTCTCAAGACAACTCCACGGCGACGCTATAAATCGATAGATAGAGTAAACACTACTATCCATTAAGAGTTAAATCGCGCTAAAACAAGCGCGAATAAGATACCGGTAAAAGTCGGTTCAACCAATCGAACCAACCAGTACCGCGCCCTACATGTATTTTTATTTTACCTTTAGTCACACCCACTAGTATATCGGTAGCCGCTTGTTCCGCCGAGGTATAAAACCAAGCTTGCATTTTTTCGCATTCGAGCACCTGTGTGTGCTCGCTCTTGGCACACAATCCCCCCTTGGCGCGCTGCGCAATCGCGGTTTTAACGTCCGCAGGCAAGGCACAGGCAACCTGAATATTGTTTCCCAAATATGCCACCGCTTGCCGCAGAGCGTCACTAAAACCACGCACCGCAAATTTAAATGCGCACCAGGCGCGCGGCATCGGCGAGGCGATGAGTCGGTAGCCACTGGATGCGTTAATGGCACAATCGGCAGTGCTCGCTTCATCAGCGGCAAAAACCCCTTGCACCCATGCACCACACCCAGTAATTGATCTCAAATACCCTGCGCATATCGCCTAGCGAGGCGTCTTTACAGAGCCCCCAAACGCTATCCTGCATTGTTGAACAACAAATTAACCGGGCCATGTTTGGCGCTCACTTGCCCGGCAAACCGTTGCATAGCTAGAGAGTTCGATACGTCGACCACCTAGGTCGACGGTTGCACTCTAATCGCGTCTTGGCGATCGGTTATAGGTACCCCTGGTGCCCTAACGCCCCACCATCCATGTCTGCCAGCGCCAAATGGCAGCCTCGCTGTGCTAGCTGAAAGGCAAGCGCTCGACCAATACCAGAGCCTGCGCCGGCAATCAGCGCCACCCTTTTAACGCAACTCTTCACAATCTGCCCACGCCCCAATAATCTAAAGGAAATTTTCTAAACCGCCGCCCGAAGCGCCAATGCACTCGGGCTACAGCTCCTCGACAGGTGGAGCTAACGCTTGGATCGCAGTCGTTCTAAGCGACCTCAAAGAGTCCAGCAGCGCCCATACCACCGCCAACGCACATGGTGATGACCACATATTTTTCGCCGCGACGCTTGCCTTCCATCAAGGCGTGCATAACCATCCGCGCACCGCTCATGCCAAACGGATGCCCAATCGAAATAGAGCCACCGTTGACGTTTAAGCGCTCCATCGGGATACCCAGCTTGTCACGGCAGTAGAGTACCTGAACCGCAAAGGCTTCGTTTAGCTCCCAAAGGCCAATATCGTCCATTTTAAGGCCATTGCGCTGCAGTAATTTAGGGATAGCATAAATTGGCCCAATGCCCATTTCATCGGGTTCACAACCGGCCACTGCCATACCGCGATAAATACCCAGCGGTTCGAGGTTGCGCTGTGATGCCGTGGTGCCATTCATCAGTACCACAGCTGCCGCACCGTCTGACAATTGGGAGGCATTGCCAGCGGTGATCGTGCCGCCATTGCGCACCGCATTCAAGCTCGACAAATTATCGATAGAGGTTCCCGGACGATTGCCCTCATCCTTTGTCAGGGTGACGCGCTCTTCGCTGATTTCTCCAGTTTCACGGTTGGTGACCAGTTTTGTCGCAGTCACTGGGACAATCTCATCGGCGAACAATCCTGCCTGTTGAGCGGCAGCCGTGCGCGCCTGAGAAATCACCGCATACTCGTCCTGACTCTGCCGAGAAATACTGTAGCGGTTAGCCACCGTCTCGGCAGTATCTAGCATCGGCATATGAATCAATGGCGCATGCTTCAGGGCCAATGGATCGGCTACTCTATGGGCGTTAAAGTGTTCGTTTTGAATCAAGCTAATACTTTCACAACCGCCTGCCACAACAACCTCTGCACCGTCGTTCGTGATGTTGTTTGCACCAATAGAGATCGCCATTAATCCTGAAGAACATTGACGGTCGACGGTCATACCGGCGACTGACATCGGCAGACCAGACGCCACGGCGGCCTGACGACCTAGATTCATCGTTTGGGTGCCCTGCTGCATCGCAGCGCCTAAGATACAATCATCGATCTCTGCCGGGTCGACACCGGCGCGATCTATCGCCGCTTTAATTGCATGGGAACTCATGGATGGTGATTCGAGATTATTGAATGCACCGCGAAATGCTCTGCCAATTGGGGTGCGAGCTGCCGAGACAATTACTGCTTCTTTCATAACAAGGTCCTTGTTTGGTAATAGGTTAAAAAGCGCCGGTCAAGCGCGCTACGCACTGAGTGCCGCCATTGCTTTGGATAAGAATTTTTCGGTTTGTTTACTGCCCGACTCGAGCGGCTGATGGTTCGAGGTATCCATAACCTCATCCCATCTGGCGAGAATAGCCTCTGGGTTTTGCTGGTCTTTTGACATAAAGATACCGTCGGTCTCGAACATATTGGCTTTTGAATAACCTCCAGCACCAGCGCAAAGAATCGTTCTCGTCGGCGCTTTTTCATCGCATAAAATCAACGCTCCTGCGGTCACAGATTCTGCCGTCAACAAAGACAATACCTCTGCCGGCATCAGGTCTTCGGTCATTCGGGTTCCAGCGGTTGGCGATAGAGCATTGACATGAATATTGTTCTTACCACCCTCGAGCACCAGCGTATTCATAAAGCCCAACACAGCCATTTTAGCCGCGCCGTAGTTGGTCTGCCCAAAATTTCCGTACATACCACTCGACGAGGTGGTCATCACAATACGCCCATAGTTCTGCTCGCGCATGATTGCCCACACCGCTTTGGTGCAGTTGACCGAGCCCATAAGATGCACGTCCATAACCAATTGAAAATCCGCCAAATCCATTTTCGCAAATGACTTGTCGCGCAAAATTCCGGCATTGTTAAGCAAGATATCCACCCTGCCCCACTCGCTCATAGCCTGCGAAACCATATCCTCTACTTGATCGAATTTAGCGACGTTGGCGCCATGGGCAAATGCCTGCCC
>Ga0115008_10004870_pt1 | contig 11156 bp, 10 predicted proteins | sample FraStrMetagenome_FD_87164 | JGI IMG/M metagenome (GOLD analysis project Ga0115008, IMG submission 87164) | Marine eukaryotic phytoplankton communities from Arctic Ocean - Fram Strait ARC3M Metagenome | ecosystem: Environmental > Aquatic > Marine > Oceanic | place: Fram Strait | collected...
ATCCATAAATTACGGCACATTCCTTCATATATTCCCCAAGCTTATTATGGCCGATGGGAGTCTTGGGGTTAGGGATAGGTGCATCCTTGATATTGTAAAGCTTCATCATATAAAATAAAAAATAATCATTTGTTTATAAAAGTAAATCAAAATAGATTTTTTTACTGCCATATTTGTAACAGTAAATCCGTTCCTGTGAAGGATCACACAAGCTCTTGAATTCCAAGAGCTTGCATGGGACACAGAGGAACGGATTTCAGCACAGATGCATATCAAATCTCGTGTGAATGCATCTTTGCGTCTTGTTGTATTGCTCAATTTTAACTTGTGAGTCTTATCAAGGGTGTTGACAATTTTCATTGTCCGACGACCCTTGAATTCGCCCACAGAAACTGTTCAAAATAGAATATTGGACCACATTAAATCAGAATGCCGAATTTAAATGTAATATGAAATCAACTTCATTAGTAATAACAAAAGAAATAGAAAATATAATAGTTTTTTACTCACCTCTTGTGCACATCGTAACATGCTAGATTTTCCAATTAATTGGATAAACAGCATGACGAAGTGCAAATAATTATTCTTGTAATCAAGAATTTGTTCTTAATAGCAGAAGCAAGCTTACCATCAAGATCATCATCTAATGATGCTTGATAGGGTAAACTACCAAAGTCTTCACGGACTTTGGCAATGCTTTAACAACGTAAATATAAGTTGGCCAAAAAAAGAACCTTTTTCTCAAAGTCACGGAGGCCGTACCAGATGCTATTTGCTTTGAAAATTCCAAAACGAGTTTTCAAAGTAGTGGCAGTAGAACTTGGTTGATAGTCGAAGTCAAATTCCTTTTTTTGTTGCCAGGATTAGGAAATTTTGACTTTCTACGATGTTGTTTTATTTAAACGTGCATGGTTTCGTCTAAAATTGTGATTCTTTTTTCACTCATATCCTCTTCCAGGACCTTGTAGAACATCTTAGTAGTAGCACTAGGAACTTGAGGGTCAAGAGTAATGACTTCATATAGTGAAGCTAGATCTGTATTTGTTGATATCACCTTATAAAAATGGTCACTAAGTTTGTCTTTTCTGTTGTTATGTTTGATGGAGGTCACTGGAACATATTTGCTGACTTTTGCACTACTATCAGGGTTCAGCATGATGTTCCTGTATATGTCATTGACGGAAACAATGTAGAATTAGTGGAGTTACAATAACAAGAAAGTTGTAAAAATTATGTAAATGAAGAAACTCAGGATTTTTTGGTCTTTTTAAATTATTTTTTTGTTTGAAGGAAGTGAAGGTTTTTACTTTTTTGTGTTAGCCTTGCCTTTTGTAGATACAGCAGCGATCCGTTTGTTTTTTTGAATCGCAACAGGAGGGGGTGGTTTGGAAGAGGAGGAAGATGAAGATGAAGAATTGGACATGACGGATCTTGTAACAATGAATTAAAATATATCCGTTAATCGTGAAACTAATTATGACCCATAAATAATATTTAAAAACTTACCTTGATGCTATTTTACGCTTTTATAGTTAACTCTACGTATAATTAATGTTGTTACAGTGGTTCGGGGCTTGGTTAAGGTTCAAGCTCCCGTGGGTTCGAATCCCTCAACAAAAATGGTTCAATCTGTTATAATGCAATGCAAGGAAAAATGAATATGGTAAGTGCACGGGAGACAGTAGTACGGAAAAAATCAGTGTTAATGCCCCCTCTTAATAATAACTTAAGGTTATACATAAGTCAGGTAAGGCCTCTAAAAACCTGGTTCTAGAGTAACAGGATTTGCTCCGTAGCGTGAAGCTCACCGATCCGTCATCGTACGTAGGGATTGAGAACACGTAAAACTATAACAGAAACAAACAAACAAACAAACAAACAAACAAACGTATAATTAATGTTGTCTCATGAGACGCAATACTCGAAAGATCCAACCCAGACTTGTAGTTGGGCAAAATGTCTGAAAATGATGAAGCATCATCAGAATTAAAGTTACAACTCGATTTTAAAAAAGAATTCATTTGTTTTCCTTTCATAATTGTAGATTCTGTATACTTAGATTTTTTGGGTGAGGAGTGGAGGCAAAAGGTGAAGGTGCTGGGAAAGACGAAGTTGTGCTAAGATAATCGGTTTTTGTGTTCATGTCATGAGATGAAGACACTGACGAGGGGATAGAGATAATTTCAATGTTAATGTTAGATTCACCTGTTTTCGTAGTCGCCGTCATCTGAAGAATAGGAAGAGGAAGAAGAAGGCAATGAGGTAAGTTCAAAACTTTCCTTCCATGATAAACGAAAACAAAGAAGATGTTGAAACGAGGTCAATTATGTTATTCATAATTGTGATAAGTTTAGAATATGACCTCGTTTTGATTTTTAACTTGAGGTTTGCACACATTATTTTTAAGTATTTTAATAATTGAGGAATGGTGTACAACTAGTTTATTTTTTGGGCAAGCTTCCATTTATTATTTTACGACGCGCTGCTGGGACCCAAAAAAAAACTCTCCCACGCTACGTCTACGCGCCTGTCGACGCGTAAGTACGGTACTATGATTTAATTATACGAAAAATTTTAAAAACTCACATATAAAAAAGGAACATTAACACTTCTTGCTGTTATTGATTCTATCTTGAAACCTTTACCCACAAGAGTTGTATCGCAACCACCATCAATTAAAAGTTCGCCACCATTGATTTATCGAACGAAATCGGGGTAGATTCATGTATCGAGGAGGTAAGTGTACTTCTGCATCGAAAGCGCTGCTTATTCCTGATGTTTCTTGTTTGAACCATCTCATATCCTTACTAACACTCATTGCTTTTTCCAATTTTTGCATTATTTTTTTCCAAATCCTTTAAAAATCCATCTAAATTCCTATTCCACCATCCGACATATACTGATCCATAATTCGGGTTCCTTATTGAGTACACGCTGTTATAGAGAGTTTTGGTTGGAGTGTTGTTGCGTGGAACTCTTGGATGGGTAAGTAAGCCACTTTTCTGAAGGACGCTCATATATTTGTTTTTGCTATCTTCCATCCAATCTTCGTCTAACACTTGGCACGCATTTTCTTCTATGGTTTGAATAGGAACATTTCCACATATTTTCTTTGGAGAAGGTACCGTTCGCATGGCATTGACTGATGATGAAGATATATTCATGGACCGGACCATATTCAAGAAGGTACGTTGCTGAGGGGATAAGTCCTCATCCGATGTTTGATTTGCATTTGATGAACTTGTTGCATTATTTTGCATCGTGTCATATAATTCCTTTTCCTGTACTGGCATTCTATTTGTATTGTTCGCAGATGAATATTGGGAAGGGGGGTTCGCGATTGGAGGATCACTATTTCCACCATTATTATGTCTCTTGGAGTCACATTGCGTCAGGATATGGGCATCTCGTTCTTCCTTGGCCCTCTTCTTCCATTTGTTTGGATCTACATAGAACTATCCCATCTTTTGTTTGAGATTGTTCGCTCTTGCATTACGTCTTGCCGCAACTGTTTTACCTCTGTCGGAACAACGAAATTGTCCTCCTTTCTTGCGCTCTGCTTCTACTGAAATGGATTTTCTGCGGATTTTAACGAGACAGTCATTGTAAGTCTTGCTCTGATTCATTTCCAGGTTTTCTTTAACAATTTTATACTCATTATCCTTGATGTTTGTTAAAAAATGAATCTTGACCATAGCTAAGTCGTAAGGCTTATCTATTTCCTCCAGATCTTGGAGTGCTGTCTCAAACTTATCCAAATAGGCTTCTGCTCCTCCATATGAATTATGGGTGAGTTGATGAGTGGTGATGGTGGTAAGTGCATTTCGTGCCAATGTTTCCTTCGATCCTTGCCCTTCATACCTGATTACTACCTCCTTCCAACTCTCTCTTTCATCATGACTCTTACAGACTTTCTTCACGCGTGTGAGAGCCGTTCCTTTAGCTAACAAATACTCTATAATAGATTGAGGAATTGATTCTTTGCATAGTGGCTTTGGAGATCTTTTGGTTCACTTGGTATCTGGCAAGTTGCATTGATGCAATTGACTTAAACTTTTGTTTGTGACTTTTCCAGTTCTTTAGCGTTCCGTCAAACTCAGGGTATGATCTCACATCAATCTTGACCATAGTAGGCATAACGTTATTGAATGGCAAGTCTTGTGTGATAAAGGGTCTTGCAGATGGAATTTGGTCCATTTGGTCATTACTCATTTCTGTGCTCATCTCTACGCCATTCTCTCCACTTGCGTCACTATTTTCATCAGTAGTAGTACTGATTCTTCCACCATTTTTAGCACTTCGACGAAGGATATAGTCATCCCATGAATCTTTGGTAAGTTTTGCTTCCCAATCTGGAAGTTTGCCATCATTCTCATCAATATATTGCTTTTACCATTCTGTTATTAATGCAATTGCTCCCAAATGTCTATGTGCAACTATCTCCTGGTTCATCATCTTTTCATGTCCCAGGTTAACCAGCATCCCTACTGATTTAATCTGCCAGTCATCTCTGAAGAATACCTGTGCTTCTTCTGGAATTTCTAGGATATTGAATGCATGATTCAAGATCTCTTTTCTTCTTGCTAACAATATTTAACTTGTTTCTTGTTGTATCAAAATGATGAATTTAAGGCGTGGTTGTCCTTCTTGCTTGGTGTCCCTTTACTTCAGAAGGTCTTCTGAGATATTGAGACTGTTAATCTATTGAATGTCTAATAACAACTTGTATTAAACAATATTTATTGACAAAAATACAATGTATTACATTTTGCACTATTTAGTTGTAAATTGTGAGTTAGTTTATTGTATATTAATCTCCTAAGTAAAATAATATACACACAATTCAAACAGTTAGCTAGGTAGGAATAAACAATCTGGTTTGTTCCCACAAATCTTCTTTACTTCATTCATGACTGACGTCATAACAATTTTTTTAGACATGATAGAAGATGACGCTGATATGTCATCATATCCTCATAATCTTGATAGAAGAAAACAATAAAAAAAGAAGTTAGAATAGTTAGTGAAAAGCTTGAAGAAATATCATCTGATAATGGTTCTTTGACTAGAAATAATGTGAAGAAAATTTTATCACATGAGTTTATATCTTTCAAAACAACCCCTGAAAATGAGATAAAAATACAAAAAACAGCTTACACAACTTAATCTAAGAACTACGCAAGCAAACAAGTAGTAAAGATGACGGTAAGTATAAATTTGTATGCTGTATGTAAACCATTTGTTCATCTGCCTTTGACTTTGCCTTACCAGAAATGTTAAAAGGGATTGTGCTGTTCTTTATGGTTGAAAGGAATATATTTCAAAATAATTTTAGACTTTTTTGTTTACTTCAAACAAAAATGCTTCCAACTCAAAAATTAAAAAAACTGTACAGTAATGAGTGGATACCAATTATGAAAATGGAATGTGTCCCTGGAATTGTTATTCCAAATGTTGTACATGTATAAGAATCCTACAATTTTAGCAATGAGATAGGATAAAATCTACTGCACTATTTTGAATTTTACTTTTCTAGCAAAGTGAATGACTTGTTGTATCTAGTGATGAATATGATCATGGGTACTGGCAAGAAAGAATCACCATTCATCCTCACCATGGACAATATAAGGGCTTTGGAACTGGTGCTCTTGGGTTCAGATAAAAAGTTAAGCTGTAAGGTGAAATCCTTTGTATCATGTTTTTATGAATCAGAATCTTTTAGGAATATGATGCTTTATTTTGTGTTTTAGTGCATTAATTAGTACACACACTATAGAGGAGGGCAAACTAGAAGGAAATAATATAATAAGAAGAGGACACTTAATTTTCTTGATGATCAAAGTGCAGAAATAACTAAATATGCGGAGAACATCGTGAGGAACATACTCCCTTCCATGAATAGTATGTAGGTTTCATGTATAATAAAAAATCTTTTATTACTCTTATATATGCAGAGAAGAAATGTATTCCTGTGGAAAAAATCAAGACATTATTTCACAAGGTGCCATGTAACTTCAATAAAAAATAATAAATGAATTCATGTAGGAGGTCCAATGTGTCTACCAAGGATTTCACTACATAGTATTGAACAAGGGACTGTGATTTGTGTCAGATATGATACTTTTATTCAAGACACAAAATACTTGCATAGCTTTAGAATTGAATAAAAATGACAAACATTTCTCTGTGATAGGAGATGTCCCAGTCCAGATCGAGTCAGAAAATTCAACAAGCACAATAATAGAGCGATTCACAATCTTAAACATAGTTACACTACTAGAGCATGCAATCATTTCATTTTTTTGGCAGAAATGGGAAGAGTTGATGTTTCTGTGATAAGATATGGTACATTAGTGATGACATACTACATCACAAGAGAGTGTGATGTTGATATGGAAGTGATTCTTGAGGCCTAATATTTGCTGGATCTATTATCTATTAAATAAACATTTAAAGACTCGTGTGTTTCCTCATTTGTTACTAAGATGATTTAATATATTGTACGCACTCCCTCAGATGTGGCACAGACATAGCACAAACACTGTCTTTAGAGGGTTCTGGCAGCACATCCTATTAAAGTAATAAATGCAAATTTTCCAAAAAAATACTTATGGCAACATTGATAAATCTGATACAAATGAGTTGGTATTTTTTTCCAATTTGTTGTCCCAAATACAAATGTTTTTTTTGGCATATTTGACAATTTATTATTTTACAATAATGATGAATGTCTTGAACAATACAAGAATACAAACACATTTTGTAAGTACTTCAAGTTGGAAAAATGTATCATACACAAAAAACAAAAATATCTATAAACCATTTCATAGGATAAAACTAGCGAGTCTTTCTGGCTAGAAAAAAGCTAGGTTTAGGGCTAGAGTTAGAGTTGTGATTTATCATCCAAATCAAGTATTGTGAATAGGAAGAATTGTTTTGCCAATCATAAACACAGACTCATTCATTCAATTGTTGATCAGCAGCTAAAGATTTAATCAGTTTAAGATGCGCGAAAGAAAAAGAAAGAGCAAATAATGATGTTTTCATGTTGCATGGTTCCTCCGTGAGAAGAAAGCCAGATGCTTCTTCTTCTCACTGCACCTGGATTGAAAATGAGATTTATACTATGAAATAAAAAGAATAGGACTACTTTGATTTAGAACTGATTGAAACGTGGGCTTTACCCTACTCTCTCTTTCAAAGTTTGAATGCATTATTGGCACAGCCTAATGCAGGAGGAAACACCGTAAACTTTAATAGGAACAAACAAACAAACAGATGTAGGAATATGGGCAGTAAGTGTGCAACAATTGAAAGTATTCCTCTGCCAGGCTTTAAGGTTTTTGTCATATTAAAAGTTATATACCTATTGTATTTCTTAATGTCAACAGTAAATTCAAATAATTACTCAAGCAAATACTCTCATAAATCTTCTTTCAATCAAGCCATCATTTTCTTGCCATACACCAAAATAACTTCCCATGCTGAATTTTGGTTCTAGATAAGTTTGTTTCACTTCGTCTGGTGATGTCATCCAACACTCAACAAAGGTGTCAGTCCAAGATTCAAATTCAATAGCATACATTCATACAGTTTACGTAGAAGGTACAGATTCAAGTACGAGGACAACTAAAATAAATAGCGTATTTTTTTGCACCGTAGGTGTATGAAAATTTCTTTTCATGTCATGAATTCAAATGAATAAGTGATCAGTTGAGACACAATCGTTCTTGTCGGGATTTGACTCCTGTTTCCTTGCTCTTCAACAATTCCCATTTTAGAGGGCACATCACAAACAATATAAATACTTATATTTATTGACAATAGAATTGCAAATTTGTCAAAATGAACTTATTTTCATGCATGAAATCCTTCACTCTAGCGAGTCTCCTCATGAATACTGCATATGCCTTTGTACATCCAATTTCTAGGACGTTTTTGCCATCTACGAAGTCAGGAAAACACCTACATCAACATAGTATGATGTTGCCATCTTTTTCTCTTAGTGATGCATTTGTCCAAGAAGCTACCAAAGCAATTGCAGCCCCACCAGAAGACCCATCTCTCCTTAGTCAAATAGGAGGAACCCTCCAATCTGTCGCAGTCACCGTTACTGCTCTTATCTTTCTTGTTGCAGGATTAGCATTACTTACCGCCAACGTTTTAGTTCCAAAGGCAGCTGAGCAACTTGAAGAGGAGACTAGAGCTTTACGACCTGATCTTTGGGAAGAATATCAACGTAAACTTGGTCCTGGTGAAACTCTTGTTAGTAGGCCCGATTTGCTTCAGGAATTAGGAAACATAATGCAACCCATTATTCTAGCTAATGCTGAAGAAAAGGCCCGGCAAGAAGCTGGTATGTCTTCAACTCCACCCCCCTCTCCACCACCACCACCAACTATGAATCAACCTGTCGTTGATAGTGATGTTGAAGCGCTTAAGAAACAGTTTGAGAGTAACTCCATGGGTGCTTTCGATGCCGAGATAGTGGATGAAAAAAAACAAGAAAATCCCTAAAAATGTCACATTTGAGACCGAATAGAGCGCAAAGTACAAGCCAAATGCTTACGATTGTACTCTTCAAAGAAAAAAAATTGGCTGGGGTTTAGCCATCAAGATCCCTTCCTTACGAAGCGAGAAAAATAAATTTTATGAGAATGAATAACGAGCACGACTGAAGAGGCTTAAACCACAATTTTATTGGATTGGTTCAGGGCAGACGCTTTCATAAAAGGAGTGCATACAACAAAATACAAACAGGGTTTTAGAATTATATGTACACATAGTTCCTACAGGTTGAATCTTCGAGCTTATGTTTATGAACAAGAAGCTTGAATTTAACATATAAGTGAAAATTAAAAGACACTTCTAATAGAAAATCATCATTTTTAGAAAAGCGCCAAGGAACATTAAGGTATCTTCCTAAAATTATTTCTAAAACCAAGTTTTTTAATATGTCAATGTGGTATCTTTTTTGATAGTTAGAAAACATTGAAATGGCTCATACATTAAGTCATAAATCATTCACCATCTTCCTCCTCTACCCCCAGAGCTCCTCCCTGATCCAAAACGCCTAGTTGATCTTGAATAAGATGCAGATTGATGTCTATTCGTATCGAGATCTCGTAAATGCGATGGATTTCTTTGCAAAATGTTCCGATCACGAGCTAATAACAATCCCCTGTTATTTCTTGGATTTAACCATCTTCGTAGTGTTACTCGACTTATAAAATGTGGATAACGTATCTGTAGTCTGGAAAGGCGGAAATTTCGTTCATTTTGATATAATTCAGTATTGTTATCATTATTAGGAGAGTCGTCAGAAGTGCTGATGTTTTGGTTTTCATATTGAACAACATCTGTACTTCTGCTTTGATTTAAGTCTTGCTCCTCACTTTCAATTTGTTGATCATTTGAAGTATTTGCTAAATCCTGTTTACAGATAGGACAAACATGTACATCTCCATCTCTAACAGATATGTATTCTTGCCAGCAGCTTTCATCAAAAACATGCCCACATCTAAGCAGTTTAAGAGGTAAACCATCGCTTCCAACCGTTGGGACAAAGTGAGTAGAAGCACCAGTTTGATTTGAGTACTGTGAAGAATCAATATTTTTTTCGTTGTTTTCGTTCGATTCACCCCTAATAACTGCGCATTGCTCCTTTTTTTCATCTATGCCTTGAAAAATTTCTAAACAAATAGGGCACGAAGAACATTGATATTTGCCTTGTAACGACAAAGCATAATCTCTATCCATGCGACTTAACTCTGTCCTTAAGGAAGCATATTCCATATTTTCTTTTCGTTGCCATCTATTTGAGAGAAAAGAATACAAAAGGGTTCCCAGCATGAAGGTAAATTGAGCATATCTTTCGCAAAAGGTGAAAAAACATTCCCAATTTGATGGTGGCCCTCTCTCTAAACAAGAAAACATTTCTAAAAGCCCTAATTTAATTCCTCTTCCATATAAACCTTGACGAAAATCCGGACCCATCAATTCTATTATTTGATCTATAACACTATCATGCAATGTAGTTTCTAGAGCAGACCCTCGAGATATGAAGACAACTCGATCATCTGTTGAAACCAATACAAGAATACCAGTTCCAGCATCTTTACAGGGTGAAGCTAAAGTATCACCAATGCCCCATTTATCATGTAAGCTCATTGCAAGGTCCCTTGAGGCTGTTTCCTCATTCTTTCCATGAGGTATTTCTAACTGTAGAATTTTGAAAGTAGTTATAAGAACTCAATACGAAGGAGGATACCTACATAAATATTTCTTAAGTTTCAACAGCTTAAACAGTCTTGAAGGCAACTCACCTTTCTTATAATTACCACAGCTAGTTCTATAGGAGCTTTGCTTTCCGAGTATTCTTTTTCCTCACCAGTAAATGATTCTATCTCATTTATTTCTTCTTCATCATAGGTAAATTTATATTGACCCCTATCCAAACATTCGACATTCAAATATTGAAATAAAGAACCTAAGCTTTTTATTTTCTCGTATTCAAACTTCCTCAAAATTTTGTCTGGATCACAAATAGCAGTGGCACCATCGTTTCCTTCGTGTGATGTGCACTCTGGGCTATTAATGTCTGGAAAATTGTTTAGTGACCAAAGCTTCAATTCTTCATCATTACAGGTAGCATCATCAGTAGGTATTGGTCTTGTAGAATACGCAGATTTCGTTTTGGATTCAAACTGACTTTCTTGTTCCATCTCATGAGAATCTATACCATGAAGAACAATAAGAAAAATAAGGAAAAGCGTAAGCTTTCGTATTAGCATCATTATCAAGTGAGCCCTCAAACTTAAATTGTGTCAAATGATGTTTGAATAACAGCTGTATTTGACAAAGGGTTCGTGTATCTTTGGGTTCTCAAGAGTTCTAAATTCTATCAACACAGGTGTGACTAGATGAGAAAATTGGATACCTTCCGTACATTTTCAATTCGTGAGTGTAGATTACATACGTACCATATTTCAAGCTAATTGAAGCAGGTGACAAATTAATTCCCGCGACCGTCTCTTCAAGTGCTGCAAACCTACGAATATATTTTTGGCTTCAACCAAAACTCATTCTTTGTGCTTACTTTAAAAGATCCTGCTTCCACCGCTAGGACAAGCATATTTACTTCTTCATAAATTATC
>Ga0115008_10004874_pt1 | contig 11154 bp, 9 predicted proteins | sample FraStrMetagenome_FD_87164 | JGI IMG/M metagenome (GOLD analysis project Ga0115008, IMG submission 87164) | Marine eukaryotic phytoplankton communities from Arctic Ocean - Fram Strait ARC3M Metagenome | ecosystem: Environmental > Aquatic > Marine > Oceanic | place: Fram Strait | collected 2012-06-18
TCAAAAGAGTGTATCTGATGGAAATGATTATGAACAGTTATCTAGAATGATTGATGTCCATATTGATTAATTGAACCAGATAGTAAATTATACTAGAGATAGCTAGATTCAGAAGTTCCAAGAGTTTCTAAGTGATGAATATATTGAGTTAGGTAAGAAATAGGAAGATTATAGTAGATATGCAGTTCAGTTTAATGAAATAGCTTAAAATAAATAAAGAGCATGGGAATTTGTTAAAAAAATGGATTATTACCTTGATCCATCTAAATAAGCTTACAACCATAGTGATCCAAATCAAACTTCTGATTATATGATGAATGTAAATTTAGTTGCGAGAAGTAGTAGATTTTATGATAAATCTCAAATCATTTAGGATTCATATGATGGATAACAAATACTTGATTAATTAGATTAATAGTTAGGCAAGAAATAGGAAGATTATAATAAATATGCAATTCAGTTTAATGAAATAGCCAAAAATAAATAAAGAGCATGGGAATTTGCTAAAAAGATGGATTATTACCTTGATCCATCTAAATAATTATATAATTATAGTGATCCAAATCAAACTTCTGATTATATAATGAATGTAAATTAAGTTATGAGAAATAGTAGGTTTTATGATAAATCTCAAATCATTTAGGATTCATATGATGGATAACAAATACTTGATTAATCAGATTAATAATAGAATGAAAATAAGATATAATTTAATCAGAATGATATTGATTCTACAGATATTGATAAAAAAGTGTCATAATTTTAATAAGAAATGTAGAATAAACTTAATCCTAAAAATGTAGAAATGTAGATGCATGTGATATCTAATTTACAATAGAATTTGAAAGAAATATAAAACAATAAATCAATGAAAATATAATTCAATTCTAGAAGAAACAGTAGTCTTGAAGATCTTTAATAACTCAACTTTGAAGAACATCTTAAAACTAAATTTGAATAGAAATCTATTGAAGATTTTCATAATGATGTTGAATAGATCAGAAATAGATTGAATGATGTATAATAAACATATAATAAAGCAGTTGATTATTTAGAAGACAAAAAGTATGAAAGTGATGGTGTTAGTGGTCATACAAATGTGGTCTGGAATTTCAAATATCATATGCATATGTCTTTATATAATATGGAGAAATAATTAATCAATTAGAATACTAATAAATTGTAATATTAGATTAATTTGTTTAATGAAATGTTTTTGACTGATGAAAGAGACTAAATACTTTAATAATCGATGGATTATATTAATTCATATGTTGACAAATAGAATAGATTTGATAAAAGAGCAGCAAGATCTATTATCTAATAACTAAGAAAAAATAAAAGACAGGTTTCAAACTTATTTGGATAGAAAGATGATATGGAAGGTATTTATCAATAATAATTCAAGATTACTTTACAAGTTCTGATTAGACTTTGAACTAGATGGTTCATTATTTAGACTGAAACACAATTTGAATATTATAGTAATCAGTTTATATAAACTATTAAATAGAATAAGTCATAACTTTGTTTTATTTATATTTAGTTTACTAGTTAATGTCTTTATGATTGGTTTACTAACTTATTAACAATTGAAATAAGTTTTGATGAATGATTTTGGTTTGATATTGAGATAATATTCATAATAAGATCTAATCATAATTATATTTATAAAATGTGACTCATTTCTGTATTTATATTATAAATCTAAAATATTTATACTGATGTAAGAGAACTATGAGATAAAGAGAAAATAACAATCAACTATTTAGAAAATTGTTAGAATGTTGTATAATAATAAAGAATAGAATGAATTCATTATAAAGAATCACATGAAGTTGATGGAATAATTGACCAATCAATAGTTGACTAAGTAATTGATGACCAAAAAGTTTAAATTAATAAAATCTACAAAATATTCAGTCTAATTTGATAATAAACTTATGAATATGAGTATTGATGATGTAAATAATATATTCATATGGATCATCCTATATCATGAATATTATAGATTATACAAATAGATGATCAATAACTATGTTTCAATCTGAAAAGGAAGATAATCAAAACTAAATTCAGAAAGAGAATGATTACAAATGATGTAAGAAATAGTTTTTGGATTTATTTTTCAAAAGTTTATGAAAACCAATGCAATTATGGACAAGATTATTACAATTCACTTAAATTATTATAATTCCCAGACATCTATTTGAGACAAATAAAACTTGATGTGAATTGAACTTAATAGAAGATGTCCATAAATTCATCCAGATATAATTCATTTAAAATGGATTTAACTGAAATATTGGAATGTTATTCAAAAAGGAACTCTTACATTGGTTACTGTTAAGGAATGAGTTTCTTAGTCAATTTCATGATTGACAATGGATTCAGTAATCAGAATAGTTTCTATTTATTAATGAATCTGATTGAAAATATATTTCCTTTAGATTATTTCACAACAATGGAAGGATTAGTAGTAGATCAAGTGATTTTTAAGAATATGATTCAATTCTATTTACCAAAAATGGATTGATTTTTTGAAAAGATCAAGGTGGATATTCAGATAATCAGTATAAAATGGTTTATATGTGCATTCACTAATTCAGGAATCCATTTCAATGTAAATATTATGATTTATGTCTAGATTATGTAAGTCATTTGGGATTTCATTATTTTGGAAGGAAGAGTTGCTATATTCAAAGCTGGTCTGATCATTCTCTAATTACTTTAGAAATAGATCTTCAGAGCTGTTGATTTTGGTATTTGTTGATCAATATTCAAGTCTAAGCAGTCTAAATCATAGAACATGAAGTCATCACTATACAAAATGTTTAGTCATTTCATAATCAGATGAACAAATTATATATATCCAGAAAGTTACTAAAACTATTTCAGACTAGAGAATAGACTATTCTAATCAAATAGAAACTAGAAAAGTATAAATATAAGAAGAAGACAATTATTCAGAATATAGAATGTAATCAATAGTATTCTATTTGTGTGAATAATGTCATAGATTATAGACACAGTAGTATGGAGTATATGACATTCAATAATAGTTCAATTAATAATGAAGCAATTGATTTTGAGTTTCTAAGTAAGAAAGGTTAGATTGGTAGAGACAGTCTAAACAATGACTAACACTTCATTCCATTCTATCAGAATATTGTCATATCTCGTTTCGAACATAAATGTTGTGAAATCAATAGACTGAATATATCTAGTATTTCATAAACATTGAGTATTGAAAGAAAGTTAGAAAGTAAGAAATTAATCAGACATAGAATGTCATATTCATAAAACAAATTTGATATTATTAAATAGAAAGTTGAAAGAAACAAAGACATTTTAAGAAATATAGATAGAAATAATGATTTGGTTTTGAATAATTAAGTAGTACATAAATCATAGAACTATATTGAACCTTAGATGATTTCTAAATCAGTAGTTCATAAAAGTTATCCTACTGACAATTCATTAGATAAGTCAATCAGAGGAATAGATGATTAGAATGAATAGAATAAAGTAGAATATTCAGTTTAGAATATGATGTCTCCTTTGGTAGATTACTAAGAGTATCAACAGATAATGAATGATAAAGAGATGAAATAGAAACTATAAATGACTTAGAGTTATGTGTTCATAAAGACTCTTAGAATAATGGAACTTAGTTAGGAAGACAGTGAATACTACGGTTGTAGTTAGATGTAATGATATATAATTCAGTCTATATTTATATAATTGATATTAGTATTTGCTAACTATATAAATAATTTAGCAAAATAAAGATATGATTTATAATGGATTATAAATTAAATAGTTAAATATATAAGACTATAATCAGCCTTAAAGGTAGGCAATCAAATCAGCTCTATCCTTTTCAGAATCCAATCCAGCAAAAGCCATCTTGGTACCAGTCACATACTTTCCAGGGTTCTTAAGAAACATGAATAGATGTTTTTCACTCCATAGAATATTAGCTTTCTTCATTGAGTTACTGTATTTGAAAGTAGTGGATCCAGACAACCTTCCAAAGAGTCCACCCAACATAGGAGCAGCAGCAGTCTTGTTATCTAAAATAATGAATCAACTATTCTGGATATTCAACCTCCATTTGAAGATTGGAACATATATTACCTCCTTCCAAAGCATGACATGCTCCACATTATGAATCAAATATTCCTCTTCCAGCACCTGCATCTCCATCTGGAATGCTTACATCAGGTTCAGCTCTCATCTTCCCTTTCTTAGGTGGCATTTTGAATCTTTTATAAATATTTATAGTCCTCATTTTGAGACCCATTATATAGTCAATACAACGTCATATTTTATAAATATTATAAATTATAATTGATCAATAATCAACTAATCACTAATATAATAAATAGTTATGACATTCTGAATTTAAGTGATAATTAGACTTAATATATATAATCAATTGTTGGTTTATGAATCTGTTGATCTTATAATAATATTTCCAATATATCTCAACTAATTAGAATTAGTGACATTCTACTTGAGTCTAATACTATTGACATATAAATAGTTCATTTCATAAATGAGAACCTTCTCCATGAACTTCTATTTCTTAAACATCTACTTCTTCTTCTCATATTGTTAGATTTAGACTTAAAACTTTTAATGTAATAGAAGTTATTGTTGATAGTCTTTAAGATTGATATTATCCAATAGTTTATTGTTTTCATATTAGTCAGAATGCATCTTCATCATTTTCTTTCTGTACTTCAGAATACTGTTTCTAAGGAAGAATATGATGAATGTAATTGATCTATTGAATCCCATCTTGTTAATACAATATTTATCTTTATCAATTACATCCAGTTCTTATTCAAATCTATTAGACTCTTTGAATATATTGTAAAACTTATAGAACTATGTACCAAGAGTCAATTGTTCAAAATCAGGAATATTATCTGATTTCCTAACTAAATTGGAAAGGAAACAGTTGAGTACTTTGTCACCATAAAATCCATAATAATCGATCTATTTATCAAATATGGCTGGTAATATTCCTATTTCTTTGGTTATTTTCTAATTGGAATCTGAATACTTGTAGAAGTTCTATTCATAAATCTATATTAAACTCTATTTCTAACTTTCAGTCAGGTTCATTTCTTCATCTGATTGAAACTAAGATTGGTCTTGATCTAAATTACCACTTTGATTAAATATTTTCAAGAATCCTGATTGTTTATTAGAAACATGAATAGAAGACTGATGTTGTGAAGACTAAGAAACTGAATTGGGAATTACTTTATCAAACACAGAACTTAGATCTAATGGACAAATATATTTCTATAAGTTCTATTGAATGAAATAAATCAACAGACTGACTGGAGTCTAACAGTTGTTACTATAATATTAATATCCTTCAATTTCTGTCTTACTAATTATCTAACAAATCTATTAAAATATGTTCATCGATTGTAGTTCTTTCTCATAGAAAAAGTAGAATTCATTACTGATTTATTAAATAGTGTTCTTAATATCTGGTCTACAAAGTATCACTTGTTTCACAAAGTGTTTGATGAATGTCTTTTATTAAAAATTAGAATATTATAGATTATTAGTATTATTGACAATTGTGTCATTTTCTTCTTCTTACAACTAAATAGGAATGACTTTAATTAGTTCTTTATCCAGATTGCCCATCCTCATATTTGAATTTCTCATTAACTAATGATAATTGTAATACTTTTTCCATTCTCCCCATTATTCAATCACATTGAAGAAGTTAGAAATAAACTATTCATAGATAGCATCAACCCATTTATCAAGTACAAAGAAATCTATGATTTTGAGTTTAACATATTGATAGTCATAGTAGATCCTCCTCTAAGAAGAAAGACGAGTGATGATATAGTTCTGATTATTGAAACTATAATAGACATCTCCAATTGTGAATGATAAATGGTATTTACTACCCCATGGAACATTACTAGATGACATAAAGAAGTCTTAAATACTAATCTACACTTTCCATTGATCCATTGAGTTCAGTTCTATAAATAATCCAAATAGTCCTTCACCTACTAATATTTTATATAAATATGATCTTATTTTCTCTTTCCATTTATCAGTTAGTTGTATTCTTTTCAGTTAATGTAAAGAGTAGATCTTTGAAAAAACATCCACTGATTCAATCGAATCTCAATCGAATTCTTACATCAAAATCATTCAATAAATATCTAAATGTGCTTTGTAGACTATTTAGTTGAGTCTATAGTTGACTTGATCTATAATAGCCAACTGACTGAATCTAATGTTGTAGTTTAGATTCTTGACTAGATCCAATTTGTCATCTTTCTTCATATTATCAATCCCAATCATATACCCACTTTCGAAGTCTAGACTATTCGATTAAACCATCAATTACACATTCTTCTTCTGGTCTTCATATACAAAGAAAGACTGAATTATTATTATATAATTAGGAATCTCTATCTTATTCAGACTTTACAACTTTTCACGATTGTCATCTATGAATTTACATGATTTTCCATCTTCTTTACAACTTGTTTTCTATGTGAACTCTTTAAATACAGTTTTCTTATTTTTCTATGGATTCAACTATTTCATGAATTCTGTTTTAGTCATGAATATCACTCTATAACTGAAATTGACTATTATGGTCTACACTTGTAGTTCTTAACTTCCTTTCCTATTATGAACTAGATTCAATATTTCTTTCTATTCTTATTGATTCTAATACTTTATCTAAATAGAGTCACATTCTTTGAATTTCATACCATCCATATCCAAATAAAACAGGTTAGCAATCTCATTCACCTTTTCCAATCCACTTTTCATCACATTTGAAGTAGATCTGTAGATTTCAAAAATGTTATGATCACTATTCACTCTATCTTAATCCATATTTTGCAATATCTATATATAAATCACAAATAAACTTAAATATACTTTATCATATTCATACAACAGACTATACACTTCCATACCAATACTTGTATATAGTCACATGTCATGATATAATTGTTATTAGATTCCATATTGTCTAGATACAAACTTAAATTAATTATTATTTGAATCAATCTATAATATGACATTTCAATATTTATGATTGACTGATTTATAGTTAAACTAATGAATGATAGTTCAGAGACTAACTTATTCAATAGTCATCTAACTATTCTAATGAATTTATATTTTATCATTATGATTTATGTATGAATATTGAAGTGTGATATAAGAAGTAGTCTACTTAATACTAGATCACTATGATTAATCTATTGATTAGGTTGATTGGATATGAAGTAAACAATAATATAATTTATAGAATCAATCAGAAATAACTATTAATAAATATTGATGAATAATTTTGGTAGACTATTGAAATAATAAGACTTTGATGTTTTAAGTCAGAAGTCAAGAAATGTGATTGAATCTATAAACAAAAGAAAGAGTATTTCTAGTTGTGTAAATAACATAATTTATAAGATTGGATGATTGTATTTAAATAGGGATATGAATAGAGACATAAGAGATCAAACAGTGGTAATAGAGTGTCTATCAGGAGAGTCAGGAATGGAAGACATGAATCAGATCATGACAAGATGAAAGCAGGTAATATTCTACAGACTGACTTCTATAAGAGTAGAAATACATTCAGAACTGTTTATACTTAGGATTACTAGTAATACCACATCAAGTAGAACCATCAGAATCAGACTTAGAAAGTGGACAAGGAATCAGAAATATAGAATAGAACTAGAAATACTAAACCAAATAATGTTGGGAAATAGAGTCAATAATAGAATGTTGATCCAGATATTCTAATCAATCAGATTTTAGACAGTTTCAGTGATCAGATAGAAATATAAAACTTAGTCAATGATAATTTTGAATATATGTGTCATATTTTGAGTATTTGAAATAAATAATTAAATAGGATATTGTAGATGTTTTAGATGTGAATGTGGGACTTGTAAATGTGATTATGAATTGAATAATAAACCTAAAATCAGATATAAGTTGGGGTTGAATAGCATGTATAATAGAACTTATAAGAAATACAATCATAACAAATATTAGACAATGGGATAGTTGGATCAAAGGAATTATAAGATCAATCAGGATAGTAATCTAACCAAAATAGATTAATAATCAATTAGTAAATAAGACTTTGTTAAGAAGATATTGTAGGATAGAATAGAAATTAATAATTCAGATATTTTGAAAGTAGGTGATGGTAATTTAGGTAAATCTACATACAACTTGTCATTTTATAATTGGAAATAGAAAGGTGTTTATAGACCAAATGTGAAATAGAATAAGAACATAATAGATGATCTTCCATTTCAGAAATGAACTAGTTATAATGAATAATTCAATGACTTTTACTAGACAAAGAGAGAAATGAAGAATGATAATAGAACATTTAAGAGTGATAAATTGAAGAATGAATAACAACCTCCAATGCCTCAGTTTTAGATTGATGACTTCAATAGATAGACTACAACTGGGTTCAATCATGTGAATCATAATGTTCAGTATCAGATTCCAAAGAGGAACTTGAAACAATAGTTGGTATTTCATATTTGGAATCATAGATTGTTAAACCAAATACTTATTATGATGGATAGTACAAATCATAAGTGATGAGAGATTATAAGAACAACCAGACAGAAGGATGTCCAGGAAGTAAAAGAATAGATTACAATCAGATTATGAATCAGATTATAAATAGGATTGATTCTGTTCTAAGTAATAAGAGTGTCAAGTGATCTATTATAAATATATATTATGGAACATAAGAGATCAACTAGACACAAAATCAGATAATTATAGTAGATGATAGTCTAATAGAAAGACTAGATTTAGGAGTTGGAATAGAAGTTGATTCATAGAACAAGAGAAGATCATAGACAATTCCAATCCTATTCAGATTCTATTCACAATTATCAATCATAGTAGTAGATGTAGTAGATGTAAGACTATTTTGATATAAAGTTTGAAAGTATGAATATGAATATGAATTATGATCCTTATTATGAGTAGAAACAGTAGGTTCAATAACACCAGATATAGAATAGACCTAATTTAGTCAATGAATACAATTGATATAAACAGTAGTTGCAATATCAGATGCAGTATCAATAGAATACTCTGAACTCTAAAATATTCTCTAAAATAGGAAACATAATCACAACCCAAATATCAGAATGATCATTGTATTTAGATGAATTATGATCTATAAATATGGATTGTATTTGATATTCTATTAATATAGTCTATTATATTAATAAGAACATGATGAGAATTATATTGATATTATTGTTAGTGTCATTATGTGGGAATGAGAGATTCTTAAAGAATAGATAGGAAGTATAGAATGTGATATAACATTTATAAGAGTGTAGAGAGAGTATAAATAGTGATGAAGTGTTGGATATTCATGTGATTCCTCATAGTCATGATGATGTGGGTTGGTTGAAGACAGTAGACTAATACTATTATGGTTATAGGAATGATATTCAGATGGGAGGAGTACAATACATAATAGATGGAGTAGTGACTGAATTGGTTAATGATCCTAATAAGACATTCGTATATGTAGAAATGACATTCTTCTATAGATGGTATAGAATGTAGACTCAAGAGAGAAGAGAATAAGTGAAGATATTAGTATAGAATGGATAATTGGAATTCATCAATGGTGGAGTATGTTAGAATGATGAAGGTAGTCCATATTATGAAGACATGATAGATCAGATGACATGGGGTCATCACATTCTAATGAATGAGTTCAGAGTCAGACCTAATGTAGGTTGGTAGATTGACTCATATGGTCATTCAGCCACTTAATCTAGGTTGTTCTATGAAATGGGAATGGATGCATGGTTCATTGGTAGGATAGACTAATAGGATAGGACTAGAAGGTTCCAATAGAAAACCATTGAATTTGTGTCTAATCCTAATAGTGACTCTAAATGTGATAAACCTATTTTCACTGGTCTACTCTATTCACACTATGAATCTCCTATTGGTTTTGGATTTGATCTATTGGAGAGTGATGACCCCATAATGGATGATAGTGACAATCAGTACTACAATGTGGATAGGAAAGCATAAGATCTAGTCAACTACTTTAGACAGATGGCATCACATTATCAATAGAACATAGTCATGCACACTTTTGGAGGTGATTTCCAATATATGGATACTAAAATGAATTTCATGAATATTGATAAATTGATAAAATACATTATGAATAATAAATAGAAATACAATGTGAATATCAGATACAGTACTATCAATCAGTATTTGACAGCTGTGAATAGACTAGATTTAGATTATGAAACTAAACATGATGACTTATTCCCTTATTCTCCTGAAGACCATGATTATTGGACTGGTTACTTCACATCTAGAACCAATTCTAAACTATTGATTAAAGAGACAGGGAGACTATTATAATCTATTAGATCATACTTCATTATGTAGATTATGAATGGGAGTATAGGAGATAGAATAGAAATAGAAAGTATTAAAGATCTGATATTTGATTTAGAACATAAATAGGGAATAGTCTAACATCATGATGCTATTAGTGGAACTGAGAAGTAAGATGTGAATTCAGATTATAATAAGATTCTGAGTTGAAGTAGACATAATCTGATGAATAAGTTCATTCAATATGTGTAGACACAATCATAACCATAACTAACCCATCTTCAACATTGTAATTGGAATACTACTTACTATGATTGTGGTGTGTTTGGAAGTACTGAATCCAATCTGGTTGTATTGTATAACCCTACTTATTATGAATCAGATCAATATGTCCAATTGAAGGTCAATAGGTAGAATTACAAAGTGGAAGATGAATCAGGTCATGTGATGGATAGTGATGTTATATGTCCAAGTCATATTGATTAGACCAATTGTGATCTCTATTTCATAGGTATAGTTCATCCATTCCAGTTCAAGTAGTATATGGTGAGTATAGACCATATCAATCATAATATAGTCTAGTCTAATGATATACAGAGTAGTTCATCATTCTAGATAGACCAATAGTTGATAGAAGTGGATCACTATACATCAATCAGAGTCAGGAATCCAAAGATAGATAGAACAGTTTATATCAATTATTAATTCTATTATTCA
>Ga0115008_10004878_pt1 | contig 11147 bp, 13 predicted proteins | sample FraStrMetagenome_FD_87164 | JGI IMG/M metagenome (GOLD analysis project Ga0115008, IMG submission 87164) | Marine eukaryotic phytoplankton communities from Arctic Ocean - Fram Strait ARC3M Metagenome | ecosystem: Environmental > Aquatic > Marine > Oceanic | place: Fram Strait | collected...
AGTACATTCTACAGTCGGCACGTGATATTTGGGAATTGCATATTATTTCAGCTCAGATAACTCTCAAAAGAGCGCAGATGAGTCTCAAAGAATGGAACATGAAGCTCAACCCATCACTAACTAAAAAAGTTTCATTCTTCGATAATAAGGATGCCGTGCCGAACAGCTACGAGTGGCTTGTAGAACTCCACGGACATCTCCTCGCGAAGTTCTGCCTCTTCTTTTATGATGTTTTTATGTCGACGCCGAAAATCGGGAATTTGGAACCTGCAGAAGGATTCCGAAAGCTCTGTTCTCAGACGCGATTCGACTTTTATGGCCGAGTTCAGGAGCTCTTTAAAACTATGGAAAGCTCGTCGGCACTGTATTTGATTCGTGATCATCGACCAAGCAAATCCGAGAACTATTCTTCGACGAGTAAATACGTCTTTATGCCGTTTATCGAAGAAGTAACCAATAACGACGCAAAAGGGGATCGAATCGGCGTCGTGAGTTGGTACAGCCGCGAGGGCAATAAGATTGGTTACAGCGACGATGAAGAGAACTTGAAAAAAGCGTTTGAAGCGTACCAGAAAAAGAAAGAAGAGAAGGCAGCAAGGGGGAAGAATTACGAGAACTGGGAGGAAAGAGTCCAGAAGTGGAACACTCGTGGAAGCTCGACCAATAGAACTTACTTTCTAGGCCAAGTAGAAGTAATTTTAACTTAAAAGTTTTCAAAATCAACTGCAGCTTTTAGCATTCATTTTACATCGTCATCTCTTTCCAATCAGAGCAGGAAGCTGACGATAGAATAACTGCAACCTTCAATGATTTCAGAAAGAATATTCACTTGCATCATGTCTTCCAAAAACTCGTTCGAGAATAAGTCATCATTCCAAAACTGCAAATTTGTAAATTTTACTCACAATAAAAGCATATCTTCAGTTTTAAGAGCAATGATAAACAGATTGATAAGGTTATCAGCGCGGGTCAACTCTTCGATTAAAAGCTCAACAAGTCCCCTTATATGGAATGGGGTGGTCCTACACAACCATGAAGGTGTGATATTCCTTCACGTCTCTAATTTATGCAGGTTTGTAGAGAAATCTGAATCGTCTGACATCGTCGTACGCAAATACCGCACATCGCCCCATTTCGCAATTGCTTATGGCCGTAAAGGACCACAAATTACAAAATCAAGCGAAGAATTTTTGAAACAGACAGATTTCCCGACTGCTGTTTATGCGATTGTGCCAACTCGTGAGGCGGCGATCAAGTTCGTTGCTCATTTTGCGCCAGATAAAGAAGAAATTGTGCACACGAATAATCTAAGGAAAGTGGGATTACATTACCAAGAGATCTTTCAATAATATTATACAAAACGTTTAAATAATCCCTTTGAAGACTAGACAGTCCCTGGCGCAAACCTCTGAAGAGAAAGCAAAACTCAACAAAAATAATCGGCGCAGTTGCATCCCATGGAATTGAAGTTCTGCGCGCGAATAGGCAGAACAAGCTCAGAAAGAAAATTCGAAAAAGCTCCTCCTGATAAATGAACAACTCTTTCGATGTGACCTTTCTTCAGAATGGAGAAAGTCGACGAGGATGAGGAGTTTGACAAGCTCGATCATATTCTAGAACAGTCTGGTTGTCTAAAGGAGTTAGAAGAGAGCAAGGATTGTCAAGTGGATGATTAGCAATCGCAGGATTGTAAATACATTTTAGTACACGCATAATGACTGGAGAAAGTGTCGTGATACAACTCAAAAGCTAAAAGACTGTATGATGAGCCAACAACTCGAGCGCATGAATCGTGCGAGCCTTGCTAGATCGCAGAAATAACTTGTTTATGTCCTTTTCTTTCAAAATCTTAAGCGTATATCGTCTTAAGAATGACTCAGTTCTTTCGAAATCGGACATTTTACAAATGGTTGGGTTTGACAGGTGCTACAGCTGGAGCTGTTTATGGGTAATATCTTGTATGTAATCTTTTTTATTAGTAAAATATCTAGTTTTTATGAGTACAGCCTGTTTGGCGAGGATTTCCGTCAAAATATCGCCATTCTTAACGAGAAACATCGACTCCATCCCCTCACGAGCTTGAAATACGAGATCTACGATATAATTGCGCGAGCTGGGATAGTTATCGGCGATTCAAGAGAGAGGATATTGACGACAATGAACTCAGATGAAAAGGATGAGAGAAATAAGATCTTGTCGAGGTTAAAGAAAGAAATCGACAACCTTGAAGAGTGAGCTTTCTGGTAAAAATACACATTTAACTCTTTTAGGAAAATATCGTCGACGGAAAAAGCAATTCTTCTTAATAGGATACGAAATTCGAAGCTAACTCATGGCATTTCTCGTTTGAAAGACTACGAACCTGATTTTTTGAATGGTTAGCTATAGAATTAAACAAAGAATTACCGTTTGTTTAAAGATTTGTACGAGTTCACAGAAGAAGAGGAGGCAGAAAAGATCTCAGACCTTCTCATCAAAATCTTTGACACCTTACCGAGCTTAGAGCGAATAAGGGATGAGGATCTGTTTACGCCATGCGTTAAATATTTCCAAGAACAAGCACTACAGGAACTACGGGACATACGAAACTGGGAACACGGTAGTTTTGACACAAGTTCGCAAATTATTCTAGATTAAGACGATGCCAATTCAATTGAGCATGATATTCTCTTACCACCTTCTGTCGAAGTTTCTGAAAACGTTGCGGATGTCATGCTTCTTAAAGCTCTTCGTCGACATGCCGATATTCGTGAAAGTAGATTATATTCCCACGTTGCTATTGAAGATATTCTGAAACTTCTGCTCCGCTTTATGGATCCAAAATTTGACAGTAATGAATTATCCAGGGAAGCAACATTGATTGCGATGCGAACTATCGCAAACTTGGCACTTGATGATCGTTACGTATCATCAATGATCGACCTTGGTTTTCATAAAATGCTCCGAAAAGTCGTCGATAAGAGAATTGAAGCAACTGAAGCAGTCGATGACTATTCAAGCGCTATCCAATTGAGGCTTCATGCCGTGCGAGCTTTGTCTAATCTTGATAGAGATGATGAGTTTCAACGTCCTTTGGAAGATGGAGTATTTCTGATTGACCCTGTTCTTCGACCTGAGCAAAATATTGAAAAAGATGTCGTGTTTGTACATGGCCTTGGAGGATCTATTGGTGGAACTTGGACTACTATGCAGGAGAACCAAAAACACGAAGGCGCACCAGATGTTCCCTGTAACTGGGTATGTGAGTGGTCGACGAGGGATTTGCAAAGAAATCCAAAAAAATGCAGGATCCTTGGAATCGAGTATGAGACTGCTATTTTATTCTCTCAGCACCAATGCCCGTATGATCTTGAAACAAGAACTCTGCAAGAACGCGCAAAAGCAATCGGCGAGAAATTACTGAAAGCTGGTGTTGGCGAGCGACCTGTTGTCTTCGTCTGCTACTCACTTGGCGGACTAGTAGTCAAACAGATTCTCAAAACTTTTCCACAAATGCAAGATCAAACGAAAGGAGTGGTTTTTTTGTCGACTCCACATCTTGGCGCTCCTGTAGCTGAAGTCGCTAGTAATGAAGATATTTACTCCTACTTGGCGAAAGCTGTGAAAACTGTTGTTTCTCCTGAAGTGTTGCTTTTGGGCGGGACAGGTTCAGATCTCATCGGCCTTAACAACTTCTTCAAGCGTATGACAGAAGAAAAACAGATCAAGGTTCTGTCATGGACTGAGGAGCTTCCTTCGAACTGGGGTCTGAAAATTCACATTGTTCCACCAGAGCGCGGAGATCCCGGATTCGGCGAGGTCAGATCATCAAAAAAAGACCACGATGGTATGGTTGCACCAATTGACGAAGTCGATCCACTGTATAGCCATAGCTTGAACTTTATTCGCGATTGTCTTCGAGACCGTACTGACTGATGCTTAAATCAAAAATTCTTCCTGCTCTGTGTTCCATTCTATATGACTGTATAAAATACAAGACAAGTTCCGACTGTTTGATTGATTTTAAAGCGCAAAACCTGTAACACTGATGAGTGCCTTCAAAAAAAAAATTATACTGATTCAATTTAATTTTCTATTTCAATTACGATAGAATGGTTGTTGAAGGTTGTAAAAGAGCGAATGAGGAGAATATATGTGATATCGAGACCAAAAAGGAAAAGCTCGAGGTCTTACCAAAATCCGAAGAAACGGAGGACAAGATAAAAGTAGAGAGTGACGCTGAACAAGTCAAATCGGAGCCCGTCGAAACTCCAGAAAAAATAAAAGAAGAGAACAAATCTGATCCAGTAAAATTAGAAGAGAACAAAGCTGATCCAGTAAAATTAGAAGCTGACAGTAAACTCGGACCAGTCCTCGGGCATGGACAAGATAAAGGCCTCTTTACTTCCGAAATCTTCAAAGTTGAGCTTGGTCCTATTCCTAAAATGATCGGCTACGGTGATTTGAAAAAGTTCATCACGAAAAATTTAACAATGAAGGCGCATAAAATAAAATATGTAAAACAGCATGGAAAGGTCTTCATCTGCTTCGCAAATGACGAGGAACGAGATTTGGCAAGAAAACAGCTCGATGGGTTGCCTCTGAAGAAAGAAACTCTCGGTTTGAACAATTTTGAATCTTATTGTTAATTTTTTATTCTAGTTGCGAAAATAGCAGGTGCAGCGAAAGACAAAATGACAAGAAAAAACCGTGATGAAGCGAAGTCAGAAGAGCCCAAAAAGCCTGATTTAAGGACGACAAAAGAGAAGCTTCTCGATGTCACTTCCCCTTGGCGACAAATACCTTATGATAAGCAAGTCACCGATAAATTTGATAAATCGAAATCAAATTGTGCTAAAATTTCAAACCTTCTAAAGCATGCGACAAATTATAGGAGTTGTCCCGTAAGCTGGCCAGTTGAAAATATTGACTCGACGACAAAACTTTCTTTTCCGTAAGCTAGTTTTATTAAATCGAAGCTTACCTTTTTGATGAAGGATGGAAGAGTGCATTAGGGCTGATGCAGTACACGGTTATCGGAATAAATGCGAGTTTTCTTACGGTCGCAATGAAGAGAAAGAAAAAATGGTTGGTTTCCGAGTCGGAAGATATGTTGACCAAAATCTGACAGTAGAATCAGCTTGTGATATTTGCATTGTTCGGGAGTCGATGAAAAAAGCGCTAGTATTTCTTGAAGAGCATGTGAAAACATCAAAGTTTGATGTTTATTGTCCGGCTTCTTATGAGGTATCATTTGTCGAAAAGTGACTCAGATCTTGATTATTTTAAAAGGGTGACTGGCAGACAGTTATGATGCGATCGTCAGGAAGCGACCAGGACCCTATTGAAGACGGAGTACTGAAGGCTGATGTCAATTCTGGTCTTGTGCTTACCTTCACGTTTATAAGAAATGAGATAAGTGATGAGGAACTTGCAATTGCGAGGTATTAATTTTCCTGGTTCATCAATGACCCATTAATAAAGGTCAGAAGTGAAAGATATTGGGGAGAAATGCGAAAGCATTTCAGGCGTTGTTTTCAACTGGAAGAACACGCGAGGGAAAGAAGGAGAGCGTACATTGGTTTATGGAACGGATCTTATAGTAGCGCAAGTTATGGGCAAAAAGTTTGAAGTTTCTCCGGACTCATTCTTCCAAACGCACTATCATCAATGCGCAAAACTATATAACGAGCTTGGCTCTCTTGGAACTAAATACTGCCAAAAAGAAAAGATACGGATAAGTCAAAACTTTTGAGCGTCTAAACTAGTAAACATAAAACTTATCCACGAATACGGAAAAGTGCTTTTGGATATCTGCTGCGGGACGGGGAGTATTGGAATCGCGCTTTCTGATTACTTTGATAAAGTTTTTGGTGTCGACATTGTCGAAGAAGCAATCAAAGACGCCGATAAAAATGTCAAGCTGAATTCTTTGGAAGAGAAGTGCTTCTTTGTTGCTGGAAATGCACAAGACAAAGTCGCAGAACTCTGCTCAAAGGCGAATGAGGTTTTAGATTTGTTCATCGGCTTCTTAATTTGATTTCAGGAAAAACTCGAAACGGTGGCAATTGTTGATCCGCCACGAGCTGGACTTCCGAAAAAAGTTATTTCTGTTTTGCGAGGAAATGAGTCTATTGAATCGGTAAGAATCTAAACTCATGTTTAAAAACATCAATGGTTTTCGTTCAGCTTATCTTTGTTTCTTGCGACTCTTCCAACAAAATGGCACAGGGAAATATTGTTGACCTTTGTAAACCCCAGTCGAAAAGTTTGAGAGGTGATCCGTTTCGAGTTGCCCTCGCAAAACCAGTTGATCTGTTTCCACAGGTAGATAATATAAATTAGCTTTGCTTGAAAACAATTTCAGACGCCGCATCACGAGTTAATATTTTTACTTCTTCGAGGCGGTGCCCTGCAAAGATGGAAAGAAGAAACTAATCCGCGTGATTATCAGAATGAGAAAGAAAAAAATCAGATTCAAGAATCTGTAGCTCCAGAAGAAACTTCAAAAAGTTCTATTCCAGATGCAACTGAATTGACTGTGACAGATGAGCTCATACAATCGCAAGAATAAATTGTTTTATTCAAAAATTTTAACACCGACTGTTTTAGATGCCTTGTGAAAAATGCGAGAAAAAGTGGGGTAAGATTATCACTCCGGAAGTATGGAAAGCAGGCGCCAAGAGCTCTCACTCGAAATCGAAGCTGAACGAAAATAAGTACCTCACAAAGGTGACAAAATAAGGATTTATCTTACATTATTATTTGTAATTACATTTCTAAAATTTACAACTTTTTGATAAAAATAATTAAAGGGAACGAATCGATTTGATCCTATGAAGAAGGAAAAAATGAAAAGCTGCCGAATCTGTAAAAAGACGCTGCATCAGAAAGGAGCTCATTTCTGCTCTACTTGTGCTTTTCAAAAAGGTACAGGCGGGAATGTTATTACTTTGCCAAACATCTTCAGGAATCTGCATGATGTGTGGAAAGCGAATAACTTCTGTCAAAGACTCCAGAATGTCCCTTGTCTGAATTATACTTGTCATAACCAAAATTATCCATTCTGTCAATAAAGTTTCAATGCGCCAACAGTTATGATGATTAATTATGCTTTACGTCTTGTCAATTGTCGAATATAAGCGAAGGAATTTTAGGCCAATTCAAAAGTTCAGCTTTTTCGAAAGAATCAAAAGCTCGATCTGTCGAATTAACCTAGAAGTCAGCTTCCTCGAAGTTGATTTTTCAGAATACATAGACGAGTCTAAGTGGTGAAATGTAAAAGTTTCTGATGATACAACATGCTATCGTTATTCCCGTTGTATACTCAGAAAACTTTAAAATCTCAACAACTTGAAGATAATCTCTTAAATTTATCTCTTGATATTTTTGACGATTGAAAGTGACGAATGATCAAAGTTTCCTGCCGTTCAGAATCTTTTGAAAACTGTACGATCGGAAAACTTTAAACATCTTGACACTTAAATTGAATTGGCACTCTATCGTCGATTTATACGAAATTCATATCAGTGATTCTGTCAAAGTAATCTCAGAATAATATCGGATGACTTTGAAATTATAACTGATTTGATAAATCGAGGAGTGGAAAACACACGAGTAAGGCGACGATATTTTACTACTCACGAATTCTCGAGTTGAAAAATATTAGTCGCCGTTTCGAATGATTAAGGATATGAATCAGGGACGCCTGTAACTTTCAATAATAAGAAGAATTTGGTGCAATAGCGGTTATGCGGCTAAAAGCACGAAAAGATTCCGGATATTAAAAGTTAAATAACAATTTTCTCTCTATCTCTTAAATTGTTGGCGATTATCTTCAACGCAAGAATAGTTGACAAGCACTGCGTTCGATTTTTCTGAAAACAAGAACTCAGTGGAACCCAACTTATCTCGAGAGAAAGTATTCTATAAAATTTGTAGTGAACGGGAACAATCGCTTTCTTAGACCGAAATTCTAAAGTTAACCTCTTTCAACTCTAGTAATTTCGCTCCAAGCTGTGATTATTTCCCTAGATTTTGATTCTCGAAAGTATCTCGTCGTTTAACGCGCCAGGGATCCAAGTTGGTTAAATGTAACGAATTATTATATTAAAAGTAAAACGTTAATTCTTATCAACTTAGAATTCTAGCGTAAAGACAATCTCACTAAGTCTCTTGTGTTTGAATGTAAAATAATTGTCGTTTTGGAGAAATGGAAAGATAAAGTACCAACATGCCAAAGTGTTTTTATCAGCTTTGTACACTCGGAAAACTTTAATTTTCCAAAGCTCTTGAAATTATGATTTCTCGGAAGTTTTCATGCAGTTTAAATACGGCTCTGGAACGGAAGATTCGCTAAAGTGCCCTCGTGTGGCTGATTTTGGCGCCGCCGGGCAGCACCGCGACGCTCCCCGTGAGGAGGTTCACGACGACTCATCCGAATGTGCTAATCCCAAACATCTGGCAATAGTTGACCAGAGCGACTCGAAACATTATTGGCGGTATCAAAGAAGAATCGGAATAGCAACCACTTTTTCACTAGTTTACCAATTTGAAAGTCAACTTTCTCATAAACAACTAAATATAGAATGAGTCGCCAAGCTCGCGAACGTGGTCCAAGCACGTTTATCTCGATACCTACTGTGCCGAAGGAAACCCCGGACTCCCCGTTTTTGAAGGCAATGAAGAAAGAACTTAAAAACTGTGCTGATAGGTGATAGACGAAAAAATCGGATGTAATATAACCGCCTTTTAGTACTTTTATGGACAATTCGTACAAGCCATTCAAGAACGACAAAGACCCATCAAAGTTAAATTGGGAATGTCCCTGTGTTGATAATTTGCCGTATGGACCTTGTGGTCCTTTATGGAGAAATGTCAGTACTTTTACGATTTTAAATCTCAATGAATTCTAGTATATGACTCAAAAAGAAGTTGAAGGCAAATCAAATGAAGAAACGTATCCAGCTTATACTGCTTGGTGGGAGTGTTTCACGAGCAACCCATCTGTATATATGCCCGAGTTTATGAAATCAATGGAAAAAAAGAAACAAGCAGCGCAAGCCGAGCTTGATAGGCTAAAACCGGAAGAAGATGCCCAGAAAGCAGCTCAAAATAGTTCTATTATTGGATCATCCACTGATAACATTAGTCAATCTTCCGAGAAATAATTCTTTGTTACAAATTGGATTGTAATCGCGTTACGTTAAGGGCGTTTCGTGTGATTGACTCGTAAAAATTGGCGAAAAGGATCATCTAAATGTGGACGAGGAACATTACCAGAGTCGTTCAAGGGAGGAATCAGACACTTTTCTCTTTTTTTTTTAGATTTTATCTGATATTTCTGAGTCCTGATAAGTGAGAAGCTCTTCTAAAATAGCAAGCTCTCCATTCTTTAAAAAAGGAGAAGAGCATAATTTTGACAGGACCACATCTGCAGAAGAGCAATTTGTACTTCAGGTAAACTAAAGACATGAAAGAAACTATTACTACCTTAAAAGAATGAGATTATCTTTGACCTCATTTATTTTGAGGTCAAAGGTGACCGAGGTCATTTAAATTTAACGACAGATTAAAAGTTACGATCCGAAAAAACATTTTCTGATGGTCCACTGATAATTTGCTCGAACTGTTGATAAACTTAATATTCAGAAAAAGGCAATTCGCTTTGAACGTTTCAAAGATGCTGCTTTTCCTGAGAAAGAATACGAAATTTATTCAAGAGGCGGTGAAAAATCGCCACTGGCCACGAAAAATAAGCCAAACTGGAAAAAGTACAAGAATTGGACGGAAGCAGCGGAAGATGTCGTCTTCCGAAATCTTCCAGCAAATGTATCTCAGCATGATATCATGCGCCATCACGGTGTGAAACATCGCAAACATTTGAACACCAGATACATGTTTGATAAAACGATGTTATCGAAATGAAAGGGTTTCGAAAGGCCATTTAACTTTTATATGACTAATTTTTTGAACTTTTTGAAACCTTTGAGTAGTAAGCAACGCATTCCCCTCAAAATACATCCGCGATAAGCATGTGATAGAGCTCTACCCAGGTTTTGGCCTGCTATCGCTTCGTTTCCTGAGGAAAGAGCCCCTCTCTTACACATTCGTCGAACCCGATAAAAGGTCCGTGGTTGCGGAAAGCGAAAGCTGCCGTTGCAAAATTGCGCGGCAACTTTTTTCAACCAAGTAAGAGTTATCAAATCGCTTCTAAATATAGCGCAGTCTTCGCGGGACAACGGCGTCGGTGTTCGGGTCGTGAGAACGGAACCCCTCGATCATCGACTTGATCAACTACATTTCGCCAAACAACGACGAGGACTTGTTTCCAATGCAGACTGGGAAAGTGAGCCGGACACTGTCGTTATTTCAAACACGCCGTTTTGGGCAACGAATATGCTTCTTCTCAGATTGGTAGACGATGTTTGGAATCGCGAGGGATTGTTCCGAGCTGGAAGAGTCCCAATTTTCATGAATTTTCATCTTCCGGTTGGATGCGATTTATTGGGAAAGACTTCGTTTTATGGGAAACTCGTTGACAACTTCTTCGAATGCAAAGAAATCCAACCAGTTTACGGCTCATTTTACACGCCTAAAATGGCCGAAGGGACGATTTGGATTCAACTTACACCGCGTAAACATTTTCTGTTAGAAGAGTCACCAGAAGAAATCGGAAAGATTATCGACGTGATTTTCAGTAGCTACAAGGATAAGAAAAGTATAAATCATCCCATGGCAAGAACAAAAGAGAGAATTGCGCAACGACTCCAGAATTTGCAGGAACTTGTAACCCCGGAGCTTAAAACTGACGAGTTTTATGGGGAAGAATATCATTTATTGGATGAAGAACGTAAAAGCGAAATCATGGAAGAAATTGCTATTCAGATTCTAAACGATGCTGAAATTTCTCCTGGAAAATCACTTGCGACTTTAAATTTCAAAGATATCAAGAAACTACTCGAAGTTTTGAAAAACTACAAGCGCCATGAAAATTTGCTCGAAGATGATCACACGTCGCCAAGCGAGAAGGAATTTGTCTCATCATCACTTAAATTTCTTGCTGAAGTTACCAAATCGTCTGAGGATGGGAAACTGAACCAAAAAGCAATCAAACGCTTGACCAAACTAGTGAAAATGGGTCAGGCACAAGAGTCGAAGAGAAAAAT
>Ga0115008_10004880_pt1 | contig 11146 bp, 10 predicted proteins | sample FraStrMetagenome_FD_87164 | JGI IMG/M metagenome (GOLD analysis project Ga0115008, IMG submission 87164) | Marine eukaryotic phytoplankton communities from Arctic Ocean - Fram Strait ARC3M Metagenome | ecosystem: Environmental > Aquatic > Marine > Oceanic | place: Fram Strait | collected...
GCTCTAATTTTTCGCAAACAGCCTGCAACGGTCCAAGTTTCATAGACCTTAACCAGTTCTTTTGCCATTAACCCACCTGCAGTATCCTCATCATAATTCAAAAGCTCTTGAATATCTGCAACAAGCTCTTTATCGTCCATTTGGGCAATTACTTTTTGCTTCCGTTCTGGAGATAATTCCGCTAATACATCCGCTGCATCATCCGAGTCGAGCTCTTGAACTTCCTCTGCGATTTCTTTTGTAGAAAGATTTTGAAGCACTTTTTCCCGAACATCTTCTTCTAATTCTGCTAAAATATCGGAGGTTGTTTGACTGTCTAAAAGTTTGATTACATAAGTCGCTTGATCCAAATTTAGATCATCCAAAATTTCAGCAATATCCGCATAATGCACGTCTTGTAATTGCTCCAAAACGGCTTTGTCGTCCTTAGAATCGATGAGTTCATTAAGAACCTCAATTAGAGCGTCAGTGATTTCAAACGGGATATGTTCCTTAGTTTTTTCCAAAGTTAAATTGGTTATTGATCAGTTTCTATTGCTAATGTCAGCTCGATAAACGCCGCAACACTAAGTTGTTCTGGACGCTTGTCAAAGATAGTATTTGCTTTTAAATTATCCGATAAATTATAGGTTTTTAAGCTATTTCTTAAAGTTTTACGGCGTTGTTGAAATGCAGACTTGACGACTTTAAAAAACAATTTCTCGTCACAAGGCAACGAATACTCTGCTTTCCGCGTTAGTCTTAACACTCCAGATTCTACTTTTGGTGGTGGAATAAAGACCGATGGAGGTACCGTAAACAAATACTCTGCTTCATAAAATGCTTGGACTAGCACTGATAATATGCCGTACACCTTACTGCCTTCTTTCTCGCAAATTCGCTGTGCAACTTCTTTTTGAAACATCCCTGAAAACTCAGGTATCTGCGCTCTGTTTTCTAAAGTTTTAAATACAATCTGTGTGGAGATATTGTAGGGAAAGTTTCCAATAATAGCAAAAGGTCGGTTTTCAAAAGCTGCACTAAAATCGTACTTCAAAACATCTTTTTGAATAATTCGAGGCGCTAGATTTAAAAAATTTGCTTGCAGATATTCTACAGATTCTTCATCAATTTCAATCACATAGGTAGTGATCGGTTTTTCTACAATATACTTGGTCAAAACACCCATCCCTGGCCCAATTTCCAAAACATCGGAATAGCCCTCAAGCGTTAAAGCATCGGCTATTTGTTTTGCAATCAATTCATCATTTAGAAAGTGTTGCCCTAAATATTTTTTTGCTTTTACCGTCATTTAGTGTGTGGTTACAGTATATTCATCAATCCATTCTAACTCTGTTCTAAAGGCGAGCATTTTATCTGCAAACCGCTTTGATTCTTCTGCTTGAAAATGTGCCGCATGCTGTTGATAATAGGATTCCAACGCTTCTTTTGAAGGGGCTAAGTATTGAATCGAATAGGTCAATCCTCCCACAGATTCTTCTACTAAAACCTTTGTAAATGTGGCTTTCATAAAAAACCCTGTAGCGAGCACTTTTGGGATATGCTGTTGGATCCATTCTAGCCAGTCGTCATGAATGCTATCCTCAATATTGGCGGTTATGTTGTAAATTATCATTGGTTAGTGTCTTGTCATTAATTAATCGTATCTCCTCTTAATATGCGATACTGTTTTCGCGCGTCAACAAAATGAATACTATCTTCGTGGTTAAAGATAATCGTTTCATAATTAAGCGTTGCTTTCTCTATTTGATTTAATTGAAGTCTATATAATTCTGCGAGGTAAAAGTAAGCGTCATCTACTAAAATATCATCTTTATAATCCGTTATAATTCGCATATAGTTAGCCTCTGCTTTAGAGTACATCTTTTCAGATTCATACAGTCGAGCTTGCACAAAAAGCGTCTGATCAATAATAGGATCTGTTTTATGATTTTCAAGAATAGTTTCTAAAACACCGATGGCTTCCGTTGATTTTTTCTGAAGACTCAATAACTCTGCTTTGGCATACATCTTTAAAGCGGTGTGAAGAGAATCACTCGCAATGTGATCAGAGATTAATAGCTGCAAGTCCAGAGCATCATTGGCAGTGAGTTGAGACGTGGACGATTTCAATACTTTCAATTGGGTTTCTGCCCAGTCAAAATCGCCTTTATAATAGCTTGTTTTGGCGGCTTTGAATCGGGCTTCTTGTGCTAGAGTACTATTTTTAACCCGCAACTGAATCTGCGTATAATAGATGAGTGCTTGGTTAAATTTATTTTGAGTGACCAAAATATCAGCGAGTTTCATTTTTAATGTTGAGGACGCTAAATCCGTTAAATTTGCTTTTAAAGCGGTTTTTAAAAATGTAATTGCCGCCTCAGAATTAGCATCATAAAAGGCTAAAAACGTTGCATAAGACAGTTGCATTTCAAGGGTTTCAACACCCAGTTTATAAGTGTCTAACAGCTTGACATAGGACGCTTTTATGGTGTTGTAATTTGGTTTAGAGTGCTCTAATTGAAGCTCTAAACGTTGCGTATTGGCTTGAATATTCAATCGGGAGTCTGTAGTATTTTGGGATATAAACTCCAAAACTGTTAGTGCTGTTTCATATGCCTTTGCGTCTTTTGTCAACATCGCCAAGTTTATTAATCCTTGTAAGGATTCTGGCTCCCGTCTAAAAACAGCTTTCTCTTGAACAAATGCTTTTTTAAAGTCGTTTTGTTGGATATACAACCAGCTCAACCATTGATTCCATAATGTATTAGGCGTAGATTGTAACTTTTTTAGAAGCACTTTTTTAAATATCTGATTGTAGGGTTGACTGGCATCTTCTGAAATATATTCTGCCAATAAGCGCATCACTTGATTTGTATGTGCGGAGTTCGTTTCGACATAATCCAGATAGTGTTCCATCATTTTTTCGATGTTTTTCTGAACGCCATGCAGCACAGCGAGTTGATAGTAAAACGCCGGATTAGGAGCAAGCTCTAGACCAAGTTCATACGCTTGAATGGCGTTATCGATGCGGCCGTGACTTTCAAACTGTTGTGCAATTGCGTAGACATAATTGGGTTGAGCATCTATACGTTCTAGTGCGTTTTTATAGTTTTCTTCTGCTTTAGCTAACTGGTCTTGAAGCTGATAATTGTACCCTAATTCAACAAAATATTGATGATTGTTTGAATACTTAAGCTGTGCTTCAATTTCATTTTGAGCGGCTTTAAACTGACTGAGTTGCTGATAACACTCTATTAGTTTTAAACTGTAATACGAATTGGTTCGTTGGTTACTGAGTAGTTTTTTATAAAGTGAAGCGGCCTTTTCAAACGCTCCTTTTTCAAAATAAGTTTTGGCCAAGCCTGGATCGACTTGTGCCGATGCAACGAGACAAAAAATACTTAAAAAAAGAGTTACTATCGATTTCATCAAAGAGGGTTTGTAACTATACTAAATTCTCAATCTATAATCGAGTCGGACATTAATCAATCATCGAAAAACCTGTGTAAGGAATTAAGACGTCAGGAATTTTAATCCCTGCATCAGTTTGATAATTTTCTAAAATCCCCGCTAATACACGTGGTAATGCTAATGAACTTCCGTTCAATGTATGTGCCAATTCGGATTTGCCATCGCTATTTTTGAACCGTAATTTTAAGCGGTTAGCTTGAAAGGTTTCAAAATTAGACACTGAAGAAATTTCTAACCAACGGTCTTGAGCCGTTGAAAACACTTCAAAGTCATAAGTCAATGCCGCTGTAAATCCTAGATCTCCTGAACAGAGTTTTAAAATTCTATACGGTAACTTTAATTCATCTAAAATTGTTTTCACATGCTCTACCATCCCGTCAAGTGCTTCATACGATTTTGAAGGGTGCTCTACACGTAGAATCTCTACTTTATCAAATTGATGTAATCGATTTAGACCGCGAACGTGAGCACCATAGCTTCCCGCTTCACGTCGAAAACAAGGCGTATATGCAGTCAGTTGTTTTGGAAGATCGCTTTCTTGTAATAAAACATCTCTAAAAATATTCGTCGCTGGCACTTCAGCCGTTGGAATTAAGTATAAATCATCTGCAGTGACATGATACATCTGCCCTTCTTTGTCTGGCAATTGTCCTGTACCGTATCCCGAGGCTTCATTGACCAAATGTGGCACTTGAATCTCGTCATAGCCTGCCGCCGTATTTTTATCTAAAAAATAATTAATTAGCGCACGTTGTAAACGCGCCCCTTTACCTTTGTAAACTGGAAATCCTGCTCCGGTAATTTTATTCCCCAATTCAAAATCAATAATGTCATATGTTTTTGCCAATTCCCAATGCGGAACCGCATTTTCAGAAAGTGTTGGAATAGTTCCAGCACGAAAAATTTCTTCGTTATCGTCTTCAGAAGTGCCTACAGGAACAATCGTATTTGGAAGATTTGGAATTTTATACAACAGCGTTTTAAGGTCTTCTGATGTGGTATTCAACTGCTCAGAAAGCAAGATTTTAGCGTCTTTTAGCTCTGTTGTTTTTAGCTTTAATGCATTGGCTTTTTGAGCTTGTCCGGATTTAAATAAGTCCCCAATTTCTTTAGAAATCGCATTCAATTCGGCGGAAACCGCATCGGCTTGTGTTTGAAGCCCTCTACGCGATTCGTCAAGTTTTAGTACGTCATCGATAAGCGACTGCGCATCGCTTGTTCGTTTACTTAAACGTTCTATCACTTCGGCTTGATGTTCTCTTATAAAGGAAACTTGTAACATGGTTCTTATTTTAAGACACAAATTTAATCATTTAGAATAAAACAAGAATTGGTTTTACGCCTAAATCGAATTAGTTTTTTGTGAGGCGCGCTATTTTGGCTTGAGCAGTCTGTTGATCGCGTTCCAATTGTACTTTTAAAGCTTCGAGATCCGTAAACTTAATTTCATCGCGGATTCTATCTAGTATATGAATACTGAGTTCAGTATCGTAGAGGTTTTTATTAAAATTAAAAAAGAACACCTCTACAGAAAGTGTGTTGGCAGCACTAACCGTGGGATTGGTTCCTATGTTTAGCATCCCATATACCAATTCGTTGTCTATAAGAGCATGAACAAGGTACACTCCTTTTTTAGGGATGAGCTTATAAGACTCTTCAATTTTTAAATTCGCTGTTGGAAACTGAATTGTTTTCCCTAAACCTTTCCCTTTAACAACGGAGCCGTTAAGCATAAACGGATAGCCTAAAAACTGATTGGCTTCTATAATAGCACCTTCTTTTAAGGCCGTTCTAATTTTGGTAGAACTAACGGCAACATCACCAACTTCTTGTGCATCAATTTCGGTGACTTTAAAACCATAAAAGGCGCCATATTCCTTGAGGTCTTTGATATTAGCGGTACGGTTGCGACCAAAATGATGGTCATAACCCACAATAATATGTTTGACATGCAAGGTATTCACCAACACATCGCGCACATATTCCAGAGCTGTTAATCTAGAAAAATCTTTTGTAAAGGCTTTAACCACCAAATGATCAACGCCTAAATCTTGAATTAAATCTGCTTTTTCGTCAATGGTATTTATGAGCTTTATGGAAGAATCTTTTTGCACCACCATTCGCGGATGCGGAAAAAAGGTCAATACCAACGCTTGAAGCTGCTCGGCATGCGCAATAGCGACAAGGCGTTTAATGATTTTTTGATGCCCCAAATGCACACCGTCAAAAGTCCCTATAGTGACAACAGAGTCTTTAATTTGATCGTAATCGGCGGCAGATTTAATTTTCAAAAGCTAATTTTAGAATTGCTAAATTTAAAGTACGAAGATAAAAAAAGGGAGGCATTTTAAGAGGATTCATTTTTATTTTTTTTGTGTGAATTATTTAAAGTACTTTTATGGCAATTAGAGCCTAAAATCTTAAGACATAACCATCTCCTATGGAACTCAAATTTCTTTTTACGCATTGTCTGATCTCATTTTTTTTATTTATTGGAATGAGTACTTATTCTCAAACTCGTACTTGCGGCATGGTGGAGCACATGAATCAACAACTGCAAAATCCTGAATTTTCGAGGGAGTATGAAAAAAAACAAACGGAATTTAAAGTAGCCTTAGCTCAGCGGCTAGAAAGTAGAGCTCCAGTTTTTAACCGTTCAAACCCTATAATTATCCCTGTTGCTGTTCATTTCCCAGAAGCCCAAGAAACGGACCGCGCCTGTTTAGAAGCCCTTGCTCAAAACCAAATTGATATTTTGAATGCCGACTATACCGCCACTAACAGTGATATCAATTTATGGGATACCGCCAGTAGTTTCTATCCAGGTGTCAACCCTGGAATGGCTACCATTGAATTTTGTATAGCGACCCAAAACCATCCTGTGGGAGTCGCTGGTGGACCACTCGAAGGCAGTCCTGCCGTAACTATTGGCTATAACTTTGGAAACGGCGCAGATCAAGATGCTAATTGGAGTGGTTATATGAATTTTTTAGTGAAAGACATTGGCTCTGGACTCTTAGGATACTCGCCTTTGGGCGGTAATGTTTTAGCAGGACAGTCTGTGGTTATGAATATAAACGCCTTTGGTTCTGGTGCAGGTTGCTCGGGTTCTGGTATTGTGCCTGGTGCGCCTTATGATTTAGGACGAACCGTCACCCATGAACTCGGACATTTCTATAATTTAGACCATCCTTGGGGGGGTGTAGGCGCCTGTAATTTAGATGACGGCATTGCGGACACTCCCAATATTTCTAGTCCAAACGGCGGCTGTCCAGCTCCTGGCAGTGTAGACGGCTGTGAACCCAATGAAAAAGCACTCACCATGAATTATATGGATTACGTCAATGATGCCTGTATGTTTATGTTAACAGAGGGGCAAACGGATGTGGTAGACACTTATATCAGTACGATACAAAATCAGTTTAAACAAAATACCACGCCTTGTGGCGTCACAGCAAGTTTTAATCTTTCTGCGATGAACAACTCTTATAGAACTTGCGGAAATGATGCTGCGTTTGACTTAAGTTACTTTAGTATTAATGGTTTTGATTCTACGGTTGCGTTGGAAATCAGTAATGTACCTCAAGGCGTATCGGCTACTTTAAGTCAAGATGAGATTAACACTCCTGGAGATTTTAGCTTAGCACTGACAAACATTGACCAATTAGACTTGGCAGACTACACAGTCACTGTGACGGCTTCGGGTTCGGGACTATCAGCATCGGCAAATTTAACGCTATCTATTGTATATACGGTTTGTAGCGCTGCAGGGAATTTAGACTTTGAAACGGCGACAACTGCGGTTGTTTTTAATAACATCAATCAACGCGACCGTGCCACAAAAACAGCACCTTACAATGACTTTACTTCTGTACTCACTGATATTAACAGAGAAAGCAGTTATGACCTAAGTGTCCGTGTACATACGGATGGCGATTTTGAGGTGGCTACTACAGTATGGATCGATTGGAACCAAAACTGTAATTTTTCAGATCCGGGTGAATCCTATGATCTCGGCAGCGCTACTGCCGTTTTTGATGAGCCTACGACAAATTCGCCACGCGCTATTATCATTCCAATTGATGCCGCTTTTGGAACCACGACGATGCGTGTATCGACTAGATTCGTGAATACTAATCCTAATTTTTCTGCCTGTCAAACTGGTTTTAATGGTGAGGTTGAAGATTATTCTATTAATGTGCTAGAATCAATAGCAGATTATGGAAATGAATTTATTGATTTGGTGGCTTTCCCCAACCCATCATCTGGAAACTTTACTCTAAAATTTCAAACCAATTCGTCCGCCGATTTTGAAGTCCATATATACGATATTAGAGGACGTCGAATTTATGCTCAGGAGTTTAAAAATCGAATTAATTTCAATCAAACCATCGCCTTAGAAGGTATGCCTACGGGAATCTATCTCATGACGGTTTCTAGTGATAGTGAACAAGTGACGAAACGAATTCTAATCAATTAAAACGGCATATATTTAAGTGCCATTAAAGGTATTCATCGCATTTTGAACGCCAGCCATGACAAAACTTTTGATACATGCGCTACTCTGCTCTAAACGCTCTTTGAGTTTATCGGCTTCTTCTGCGGTCCATTCTCCAAGTACATAATCGACTTGTCTGCCTTTGGCAAACTCGTCACTAATTCCAAAACGGAGTCTGTTGTACTGTGAGGTATTGAGTTTGTCTTGTACGTCCTTAAGACCATTATGTCCTCCTGCACTTCCTTTCATTTTTAGGCGAAGGGTTCCAAATGGTAAGTTTAAGTCGTCTGTAATTATCAAAAGATTTTCATGTGGAATGGCTTCTTTTTCCAACCAATACTTCACGGCTTTACCGCTTAGATTCATATAGGTGTTTGGTTTTAAAAGTAGAAACGTACGGCCTTTAAATCTAAAACGTGCGATGTCGCCTAGTTTTTTGGTTTCAAAAACAGCCTCATTTAGCTGCGCAAATTTCTCTACGATCTTAAAGCCAATGTTGTGACGCGTGCGCACATAGTCCGCACCACTATTCCCCAATCCAACAATCAAGTATTTTTTAGACATTTCTGTAGCAGTGTTTGTGTGGGGTTTATTTTTAAAGAACCAGTTAAACATAGTGTAAAAATAAAAAAAGCATTCTGAATAACAGAATGCTTTTGTAAATAATGAGTTTTAAAGAAACGGTTTAAGCGTCTGCTGGTGCAGCACCTTCCGCTGGAGCAGCTGCTTCCGCACCTTCTTCTCCTTCTTCTTCTTCTTCTTCTTCTTCAACATCGATAGAAACTCTAGAACGTTTCACTTGACACACAACAGTGTTGTCTGGGTGTAAAAATTTAAAAGCATCGTTTGCGAGTTGTGCAACCGTAAGTTTTCCTCCAATTTTAAGTGGCGTAATATCCGCTTCAATAAAATCTGGTAAGTTTACTGGTAATGCTTTTACTCTAAGTTTACGTCTGTTTCTTCTTAAAGACCCACCGTTGGCAACCCCTAAAGATTTTCCTAAGATATGTACTGGAATGTCCATAGCAATTTCTTTATCATCAAATAGTTGATAAAAATCGATGTGTAAAATACGGTCTGTCACAGGGTGAAATTGAATGTCCTGTAGTACTGCATTTAAAGTTTCACTCCCTAAAGCAATCACAACTGTATGCGCGTTTGGTGTGTATACTAGTTTAGAGAATGCCAATTCTTCTGCAGAGAAATGCACTGGCTTGTCTCCTCCGTATAATACGCAAGGTACCTGTCCAGCATTACGTAAGGCTTGTGTTGCTTTCTTGCCTACGCTTTCTCTTTTCGATCCATTAATTGTAATTGATTTCATTTGTTGTATTTATTGTTTATTGTTTAATTGATTTACATTATAAATTTTGAACTGATAGACTCGTTTTGATGTACTTTAGTCATTACATCGGCAAATAAATCTGCACAGCTTAAGACTCTAATTTTTGAGCTTTCTTGAGAAACCGGAATAGAATCTGTCACAATAAGTTCTTCTAATTTTGAGTTTTCGAGGCGTTCATACGCATTGCCTGATAGAATAGGGTGTGTACAAATGGCTCTTACGCTCAAGGCACCGCGTTCCATCATAAGGTCAGCAGCTTTTGTGAGGGTACCAGCGGTGTCTACCATATCATCGACCAATACTACATTTTTTCCAGTCACATCACCAATCAATTCCATGTGAGAAATTACATTGGCTTTGGCGCGTTGCTTATAACAAATGACCACATCACTTTCCAATGCTTTTGAATAGGCATAGGCACGTTTAGACCCGCCCATATCAGGCGATGCTATGGTAAGGTTATCTAAATTTAAACTTCTCAAATAGGGTAAAAATATAGTGGACGCAAACATGTGGTCAACTGGTTTTTCAAAAAACCCTTGAATTTGATCGGCATGTAAGTCCATCGTTATGATACGCGTAGCTCCTGCTGTTTCCAGCATTTTAGCGACTAATTTCGCCGCAATGGGTACTCTTGGTTTGTCTTTTCGGTCTTGTCGTGCCCATCCAAAATACGGGATCACGGCTGTAATATGTCTAGCAGAAGCCCGTTTTGCGGCGTCTAGCATCAGCAATAATTCCATTAAATTTTCAGGACCAGGATTGGTAGAACCAATTAAAAAAACGCGTGTTCCTCGAACAGATTCTTCAAAAGAGGGTTGAAATTCTCCATCGCTATAAGTCGATGTAATCACATTTCCAAGAGGGATTCCGTAGGAAGCCGCAATTTTTTTTCCAAGTACCATGGAATTGGTACAGGTAAATATTTTTGGCTGTGGTATGACGTTAGACATGATAGCGTTCTGTTTTTGAGAGCTTTAAATTGATTTTTTAATCGAGCTGCAAATTTAGAACTTTATTTGAACTCTTAAAGGATAAAAGCGACTATTTTTAATAGGATTGAAAAAATAATTTTATAGTTTTGCAATCTACTTAGGCTCAAGTGGCGGAATTGGTAGACGCGCTGGATTCAAAATCCAGTGACTTCGGTCGTGTGGGTTCGATTCCCACCTTGAGTACAAAACCTGCAACATTCGTTGTGGGTTTTTTTGTTTTTTGTAGCGAATAAATTAAAACCAAGTGAAAACATAATGCTGGTTTTTTTTAAAAGAATTTGGTAGACCTGCCAGCTAACGGCTACAGCGCAACTATTTGTAACTTATAAATGTACTGAAAAGTTCGCATATCTCAAGAAAGACCAGCGACAGATCAAAAGGGAGTTTTAGAAGCAATTGGAATGCAAAGGAATTAAAAAAATCAATCAACCAATTAGTGAATTACTAGCGGTCAAGCCATCGGTCATACTTATAATGCATAGTGATTCACGGACTACTGACTTAAAAATTATTCAGAAGCCTTGACTAAGTTTCTACCAGCGGTAATTAAAATTATAAATCCAATAATAGCAAATACTAGAGAAAGTTTTGCTGCGGTACTGATGTCCTCAGGATACCAATTGTCTAGAATGGGTATAATATTTATCAAACGAGAGGCTAAAAGAAAAACTCCTGCAAATGTCAAATTAATGCCAGCGATTTTAAGTTTTGTGTTCATTGTTGTAAAAGTTTAAAAGGTTAGCATTAAAACTAGAAAAAACGTAGTTAAGTTAACTTTTAATTACAAGAAACCATAAGTTATCTTATATCTTAAATAACCAGGGTTTTCATATGAGATATGATTTGAAGAATTGA